>Ga0134125_10000792_pt1 | contig 41332 bp, 38 predicted proteins | sample KB31751_FD_96464 | JGI IMG/M metagenome (GOLD analysis project Ga0134125, IMG submission 96464) | Terrestrial soil microbial communities with excess Nitrogen fertilizer from Kellogg Biological Station, Michigan, USA - KB3-175-1 | ecosystem: Environmental > Terrestrial > Soil > Unclassified ...
CGCACGCCGCGCGTGCTGGCCGTCTGCGACGACGAGGCGGTGATCGGCGCACCCTTCTACGTGATGGAGAAGGTCGAGGGCGACGTGATCACGACGCAGATGCCGTCCGCGCTCGACACGCCCACGCAGCACGCGCTCGTCGCCGGCGAGCTGATCGACGCGCTCGTGGAGGTCCACGCGGTCGACTGGCAGGCGTGCGGCCTGGAGGGCTACGGCAGACCGACCGGCTATCTGGAGCGCCAGCTGCGCCGCTTCTCGGGGCTGTGGGAGCACAACAAGACGCGCGAGATCGCGACGCTCGACCGCGTGACCGCGTGGCTCGCCGCCAACCGCCCCGAGTCCGGCCCGGCGACGATCGTCCACGGCGACTACCGCCTCGGCAACGTGATGTTCGCGCGCGAGACGCCGGCGCGCCTGAACGCGATCTTCGACTGGGAGCTGGCGACGATCGGCGACCCGCTCGCCGACGTCGGCTACCTCACCGCCACGTACGCCCAGCCGGGCGATCCGGACACGAACTTCACGCGCTTCGCGGTCACGACGCAAGGCGGCTTCCCGACGCGCGCGGAGCTGATCGCGCGCTACGAGGAGCGCTCCGGCCGCTCGATGCAGAGCGTCCCCTGGTACGCGACGCTCGCGCTGTGGAAGGCGGCGGTCTTCCTGGAGGGCTCCTACAAGCGGCTGCTCGCCGGGACGACCGACGACCCGTTCTTCAAGGCGCTCGACGCGGGCGTGCCGGCGCTCGCCGAGCACGCGTGGGCGGTGGCGCATGGCGGATGAGCGGACCGTCCTGCTGGTCGACTGGGGCGGCGTCCTGACGACCAACCTGTTCGCGTCGTTCGGCGAGTTCTGCAGCGACGCCGGCCTCGCGCCCGAGGCGCTCGTGGAGGCGTTCCGCGGCAACCGCGAGTTCCGCGACACGCTGATCGCCTTCGAGGAGGGAAAGATCGAGGAGCCCGAGTTCGAGCAGCGCTTCGGCGCGCTGCTCGGCGTCGACCACGCCGGCCTGATCGACGGCCTGTTCGCGCGCGTGGGACCGGACATGGCGATGCTGGCGGCGGTCCGCAACGCGCGTGCGGCCGGGATCCGCACGGGCCTGATCTCGAACTCGTGGGGCACGCGCCGCTACGACCGCGCGCTGCTGGAGGAGCTGTTCGACGGCGTCGTGATCTCCGGCGAAGAGGGCATGCGCAAGCCGGCGCCCGAGATGTACATGCTCGGCGCGCAGCGCGCCGGCGCGGCGCCGGAGGCGTGCGTCTACGTCGACGACCTGCCGTTCAACCTGCCGCCGGCGCAGGAGCTGGGCATGGCGACCGTGCACCACGTCGACGCGGCGCAGACGATCGCCGAGGTCGAGCGGCTGCTCGGCCTGAGCCTTGCGTAGCATCCGGCGCCGGATGCTCCGCCGCGCGCTGCCGGTCCTCCTCCTCGCCCTGATCGCGCTCGGGCTTTCCGCGTGCGGCGAGGACAGCCTCAGCGACCAGCAGCTGCGTGCGCAGGCGACCGCGATCTGCGCGAGGGCGGCGCGCGCGACCGACCGCATCGCCGTGCCGACCTCGCCGGAGCACAGCGCGCCGTTCCTGACCGCGGGACTCGCGCAGCTCCGCCCAGCAGCCGCGAGGCTGCGCGCGCTGAGAGCGCCGCACGACCTGCGCGGCCAGTACGACCGCGCCCTCCAGCTCGCCGCTCAGGAGATCGCGCTGATCGCCCGCCACGAACGCGCGATCGCGAACGGCGGCGACCCGGCGGACGCGTTCCGCCAGCTCGCCGCCGCGCTGAGACCGCTCACGACGGAGGAGAACGCCTACTGGCGCGCGCTCGAGATCCCGTCGTGCGTGCGGACGTGACTACGCCCGCTTGCCGCGCCCGTACAGGAATCTCGTCAGCCGTTGGAGCAGCTTCGTGCGCCGCGGGCTGTAGGGGAACATGTGCGGGTCCTTCTTCGGCGCGAGCCGCGTGACGAGCAGCGTCTGCTGCTTGGTGTACTTGCGGATCCCGCCGGCGCCGTGGCGCGAGCCGAGGCCGGAGGTCTTCCAGCCGCCCATCGGCAGCTCGAGCGTCGTGTAGTTGACCTGCGCGTCGTTGACGCAGACCGCGCCGGCCTGGACGCGCCGCGCGAGCTGCTCGCCGCGGTGCGTGTCCTTGGTCCAGACCGATGCCTGGAGCCCGAACGGCGAGTCGTTCGCGAGCCGCAGCGCCTCCTCGTCGTCCGACACCTTCATGATCGGCAGCGTCGGGCCGAACGTCTCCTCCATCATGCACGCCATCGAGTGGTCGACGTCGACCAGCACGGTCGGCTCGTAGAAGGCGCCGGGGCCGCTGCCGCGCTTGCCGCCGGTCAGGACGCGAGCGCCCTTCGCGACGGCGTCTCTCACGTGCGCCTCGACGATGTCGATCTGCGGCGGGTAGATCATCGAGCCGATGTCGACCGTGCCCGGCCCGCTCGGCACGCCCTGACGCAGCGCGCGCACCTTGTCGGCGACCTTGCCGACGAATTCCTCGTAGACCGGCGCCTCGACGTAGACGCGCTCGACCGAGATGCAGACCTGGCCGCCGTTGTTCATCGAGTAGTAGGCGGCGGCGTTCGCGGCGCGCTCGACGTCGGCGTCGGCGAGCACGATCATCGGGTCCTTGCCGCCCAGCTCCAGGCCGACGGGCGTGAGCGTGCTCGCCGCGCGCTGCATGACCTTGATGCCGGTCTCGGTCGAGCCGGTGAACATGACGAAGTCGACCGCGTCGATCAGCGCCTCGCCGGCCTCGCGCCCGGTGCCGGTCGCGACCTGGAAGACGTGCTCGGGGATCCCGCAGGCGCGCAGGCCCTCCTCCATCAGCAGCGACGTCAGCGGCGTCACCTGCGCGGGCTTGAGCACGGCGGCGTTGCCGGCAGCGAGCGCCGGGATGCAGTCGCCGAAGGAGTTCGTCAGCGGGAAGTTCCACGGCCCGATCACGCCGACGACGCCGACCGGCGCGTAGCGCACGACCAGCTTCTTGCCCTTCGTCATCGGGTTCGAGGTCTTGACGTGCTCATCGGCGAGGTACTCGGGCGCGTTCTTCGCCCAGAAGCCGAACGCGTTGGCGCAGTACATGACCTCCGCGAGCAGCGCGTCCTCGTAGGTCTTGCCGGTCTCCGAGACGATCGTTCTGATGATCCGCTCGGCGTTGTCGACGGTCCACTTCTGCATGCGCAGGAAGACCTTCGCGCGCTCCTCGAAGCCGAGCGCCTCCCAGGCCGGCTGCGCCGCGCGCGCACGCGCGACCAGCGCGGTCACCTCGCCGCGGCTGAGCGCCGGGACGGTCGCGATGATCTCGCCCGTCGCGGGGTTCTCGACGGGGATGCCGCCGTGGGTGGCGTCGCCGTTCTGGACGGCGGCCGGTGCCTGCTCGGTGGTCGACATGGCGCGCTCCTTCTCGGGACTCGGCGTCGGGCGGCGAGTCGGCATTGACCCGCGGTCAAGAGCGTACCTGAGCCGCGCAGCGTTTTGGCCGGCTGGCCAGGCGACGGCGCGGTGGCGCACCACGAAACCTCGCGGCGCGCCACCGACGTGCCGCTACCAGCTCACGTCGCGGGCGGGTTCGCCACCGCGCTCGCGGAACTGGCGAGCAGCGAACGCCTGTCCGTACTCGCGATCTCCCGCGAGGATGCGCGCGATCGCACCCTGATAGATCTCGCCAAGAGCATTTCCGCGCAGCGCAGGCCACTCGGGGATCTGCTCGAGGATCGTCGTCTCCTGCGGCGTCAATGTTGCGTGTGTGGCATACCAGACCCAGTCCCGGGCGGCGTTCGCCTGGAGCAGGCTCCGCACATCGCCAGCCGTGATCGGTCCGGTGTCGCTCTGTCTCTGCCAGTCGAGAGCGGCCGCAGTGTTCAACCCTGGCGGAAGCGGAACTTCCGCCTCGCTGATCCCACGCGCGACATCGCGCGCCGCCGCAGGCTCGATCGCAGGACCCACGTCCGCACTTGGCACACCCACGGCGGGCGACGGCGACTCCACGAGCGCCTGAGACTTGTCGAGCGGGGAACTCACGGCAGAAGGCTCGGAGCGAGCGTCGATTGAAAATATCAATCCGAGGACGGAGATCGCAACGACCGCCAGCAGGCGGGCCCAGCGCAGGGTCAACCGCGGACGGAAAGCCGCCATCACAGGTCCACCTGCCCGACCGGCTCCATCGGATCGCCGCCCAGGTTGCGGGCGCGCACGACGACGACGTCCCCCGAGTCGCCGAACACATCCGGATGCGCCGTCGTGAAGTAGTGGGCGACATGGTCGTTAAGTGGAATGTCGGTCACCTCATAGATGCTGTAGTCGTAGCTGAGGTTGTAGCTCACGCGCGTGCTGTGCGGATTGTGGGCCGTGGTTATCAATCAGGAAATATTGTGCCTTGTCGGCGGCGGCCCGCGACCTACTTGACGAGCGCTCTGGCGCGGACGCGCGCCTGAGCCGCGACGAGCGCGGCGTAGCAGAGCACGGCGGCGCCAAGCACCGCGAGATACGACCGGCGGGGCACGTCCGTGAACCTCAGATGCGATTGGCTACCGCACGAGCGCGAGCCGGCCGTACGCGCCCGCGTTCGGGATCACCTCGGCGGCGTCGGTCCCGAGCCAGCCCTCGATCAGCGAGCAGTAGACCTTGCGGAAGTCGACCGTGACCTTGAGGTTGTCGTCTGAGTCGAAGTCGGTCAGCGACGGGTAGTCGGTGAGGATCCCGCTCGCCGCGTGCGTGCCCTGCACCCACGCGATTCCGCCCGCGCCGTGGTCGGTCCCGCTCGACTCGTTCGCTCTCGGGCGGCGGCCGAACTCGGACCACACGAGCGTCAGCACGCGGTCGGCGATGCCGCGCGCCTCGAGGTCGGCCTGGAAGGCGGCGAGCGACTGCGACGCCGATCTCAAGCCGTCGCCGAGGTCTCTCGGCTGGTCGTCGTGCGTGTCGAACTGGCTGTCGGAGTCGACCGCCGCGAGCCGCACGCCGAGCGGCTGCGCCACCAGGGCGGCGACGCGCGAGAGGCGCTCGCCGAGCGTGTCGCCGTCGGGGTAGGGCACCGGGGGCGCGAGCGGGTCGCTGCCGTCCTGGCGCGGCGCGTAGGGTCTGAGGCGGTCGCCGACCGACTTCGCGAGCCGCGCAGCCGTGTGGACCGACTGCGGGCCGGCGCCGCGCGCGTGCGCGCCGGCGAGCCGCGCCCACGCGTCGAGCATCTGGCGCTCCTGGAGCCCGCCGACCCCCCACACGTCGAGGGCGACGTCGGTCGGGGACTCGAGCGCGGCGACCGGCGCGCTGCTCGTCGCCAAGACAGGCGAGAGCGTCGAGGCGAGCGTCAGCCCCTGCAGCGGGTTCTCGCGCGAGCCGTGGTGGTCGAGCCAGCGCCCAAGCCAGCCCGGGGCGGCGCGCTCGGTCACGAGCCCGGTCTCCCAGAAGTGGCGCGAGTGGAAGTGCGAGAGGTCGGGGTTCGCGTAGTCGATCCCCGGCAGGAAGCCGACCTTGCCGGCGTCGAACAGGCCCTTGACGCCGCCGCCCGTCCCTTCCGTCAAGGACGGGTGGATGCCGAGGCCGGTGGCGCCGAGCGCCGGCGGCGCGTCGAGCTTCATGGCGCCGCGCAGGTCGGCGTACTGGCCGTAGGCGCCGAGCGGCGGGAGCGTGTCGAGCAGGTCGCAGCCGCCCGGCAAGAAGACGCTCACGAGCACGCGCACGCCGGGCGCGCCGGCGGCCTGCGCGCTCGCCGCTTCGAGCACGCGCGCCCACGGCATCGTCTGCTGGGACCAGATCGTGAGACCGCCGCCCAGCGCGCCCATCAGCGCCTGGCGGCGCGTCAGGCGCGGCGTCAGCCACCGTTCCCGCGCCCCCGCGCTCGTCTGGCGGAAGTCGTCGCAGCCCTTGTGGATCGATCGCGGCATCGTCAGTGGAGCTGGCTCTCGGGGCAGGTCAGCAGCAGGTGGCGCAGCGTCGCCTGGAGCGCCTCGCCGCGCCAGCCTGCGGTGTCGCGCCAGCGGGGGTCGAGGTCGTCGAAGAAGTGCTTGGCGAGGTGCTCCAGCGTCGAGCGCGTGGCGGTCGAGACGTGCGGCTCGCCGACCGCGCTCCAGGCGCGCTGGAACGCCTGCCGCGGCGTCAGCGTCGCGGGCGCGCTGCCTCTGCGCACTCTCGGGCGCCCCCACGTCACGACGTAGTTGCCGAGCGCGAAGCGCTGGCACATCGCGTTCGAGGACATCCACGCCGGCCTCCAGTCCCAACCGGCGACGCTCGGCGGGTCGAACGGCATCTGGCCCATCTGGTGGAGCATCCACGTCGGGTAGTCCTGCGTGAGGTACGTGCCGGTCGTGCGCAGCGCGCCCGCGAGGTAGACGACGGGGCACTTGACGAGGTCCGGCGCGTCGAGGTTGGCGTAGAGCGCGGGGTGAGAGAGGATCGCGCGCACGAGCGGCTTGATCTGGAGGCCGGAGCGGCGGTAGGTCGCGCTCAGCCCGCGCACGGTGGCGGCGCTCGGCGGCGTCGCGACGAAGTAGCTCCACAGCTTCGCGACGAGGAACGGCGCGTGGTCGCGATGCGCGGTGACGAGGTCGAGCACGTCGTCGACGCCGAGCCGGCCGCGGCGGCCGAGCAGCGTCTTGACGCCGTCGTCGTGCTGGTCGGGGCGGTACGCGATCGAGACGAGGCCGCTGTGGTCGTAGCGCGAGGAGAAGCCGGTCAGCGCGCGCGCCGCCGCGCGCACGTCGCGCTCCGTGTACCCGGAGCCGAGCGTGAACAGCTCCATCAGCTCGCGCGCGTAGTTCTCGTTCGGGGCGTCCTTCGTCGAGTCGGCGAGCGAGAGGAACAGCTGCATCGCCGGGTCGCGCGTGACGTCGCCGAGCAGCGCGCGGAAGGAGCCGAGCGCGCGGCGGCGCAGCATGCGGTTCTGGGCGAGCATCAGCGGCGTGTCCTGCTGCGCCGTCGCGAAGTGGTCGTGCCAGATCAGCGTCAGCTTCTCCTGCAGCGGATACGTCGTGCGGATCATGCGGTCGACCCACCACAGGACGTCGTCGCCCCACACGTCCGCCGGGTCGAGCCGCCGCCCTCTCAGGTGCGGCGCCGGGCCGCGCAGGCGCGCGCCGCCGCGCGGGCCGTCGACGACCCAGTCGAGCGTCGCGGCGCGGCCGCGCTTCGCCCACCCGCGTGCCTCCGCGGGCGTCGCGCCGAAGCCGGCGCGCCAGAACAGGCGGCGGACGTGCGCCTCGGTCCAGCTCACCTCGTCACCCGAATCGTCGTGCGCATCCCGCGCGCCGCATGGTTCGCGAGGTCGCACACAAGCCGGTAGGTGCCGGGCGCGAGCCGCAGCGCGAGCGTCGCGCGGCTGCGAGACCTGACGCGGCCGGTGCGTCCGAGCCTGCGGCCGCCGCGCGTCTCGACGACGAGGTCGTGAACGTCCTGGCCGTAGTTGGTGAGGTCGAAGCGGACCGTGCCGCGCCGCACGCGCGCGCGATAGACGGCGAAGCGGTACTCGCGCGCGCCGATCCCCACCGCGGTCGTGCGCGCGAGGCGCGCCGTGCCCGCCCCGGCAGCGGCCCCGACGCCGAGCGCAGCCGCGACAAGCGCCGCGGCGAGCGCGGCGCCGGCGAGGATCCGACCCGAGCGCCGCGCGACCATCCCTCCCTATATCGCGCCGGGCGCCGAATCCCTTGATGGGGTCGGCGCCCGATGCGTCAGCGCGCGGCCGCGCCGCGCGGGCGCGACGTCAGTGGCCCAGCTCGACGCGCTCGATGCTCGGCGGGTCGATCGGCCGGTCGCCGGGACCGGTCTCGGCGCCCTCGATCTTGTCGACCGCATCCATTCCGTCCACGACGCGGCCAAAGGCGGTGTGCTTGCCGTCGAGCCACGGCGTCGCCTCCGCGGTGACGATGAAGAACTGCGAGCCGTTCGTGTTCGGGCCGGCGTTCGCCATCGCGAGCGTGCCGCGAACGATCTTGTGCTCGTTGATCTCGTCCTCGAACGTGTAGCCCGGACCGCCGGTCCCGGTGCCCTGGGGGCAGCCGCCCTGGATCATGAAGTCGGGGATCACGCGGTGGAAGACGATGCCGTCGTAGAAGCCCTCGCCGGCGAGTCTCTTGAAGTTCTCGACCGTCCGCGGCGCGTCGTCGTCGAACAGCTCGAGCGCGATCGCGCCGTGGGTGGTGTGCATCGTGGCCTGGGACATCGGGGCGGCTCCTCGTCGGGATCGGTCTGCGCTTCACCCTACTAAGGGCCTATCCCGGTAGGCCCTGACTGACCGCCTCCGCCAGGCGATCGAGGAACGGCGCCTGCGCCGGGAGCAGCTTCCGGCGCGCCGCGGGCAGCGAGAGCCACGCGGCGCGATCGACCTCCGGGAACATCTGCACGCGCCCGGAGCGCGGCGGCCATTCGAGCTCGAACGTGTTGGAGACGATCGCGTCGGCGTCGAGGTCGCGCTCGATCGCCCAGGCCGCCACGACCTTGCCGCTCTTCTGCCGCACCTCGCCGAGCGCCAGCAGCTCGTCCTCGGGCGCGTCGGGAAAGGCGGCGCCCGTCTCCTCCGCCAGCTCGCGCAGCGCGCACGCGCGCTCGTCCTCGCCCTGGTCGACCTCGCCCTTCGGGATGCTCCAGGCGCCCGCGTCGCGTCTGGCCCAGAACGGCCCGCCGGGATGGACGAGCAGCACCTCCAGCTCCCCATCGCCCGTGCGCCGAAACATCAGGATTCCCGCGCTGCGCTTCGCCACAGTTCAGCTCCTGCCTGTCACAGGACGACGGTCGCTTTGCAAATTCTCTGGACCAATTCTCGCGATTCCCATTGCCATCGTGCAGTCGTCCGGGAAGCTCGCAGGCATGAAGTATCGTGATCTCATGAAGCGGCTCCATGCGGACGGATGGAGGGTCATTGCGATCCGAGGCAGCCACCGGCAGCTAAAGCATCCGGACAGGCCGGGTCGCGTGACCGTCGCCGGGCATCCGAACGACGACGTGTATCCGCGGACGTTGAAGAGCATCCGCCGGCAAGCCGGCTGGGAGGACTGACGATGTCGAGAAGCTATCTCGTGGTCATCGAGCGTGGCGAGCGGAACTTCTCCGCGTACGTGCCCGACCTTCCGGGCTGCATCGTCACCGGCGGAACGCGCGAGCAGGCCGTCGACCGGATGCGCGAGGCGATCGCACTGCACATCGAGGGGCTGCGCGCAGACGGCGACGACGTTCCCGAGCCGGTCACGAGCGCCGAGCTGATCGCCGCGTAGCCGGCTGCGGGCTCAGCCGCGCACCGGCTCCAGCCGCAGGCGGTGGCCGGTGCCGTCGACGGTCGCGCCGTCGAGCTGCTCGACGACGCGCGCGGCCGCGTCGGCGGGGACGTCGAGGAAGGCGAAGCGGTCGAGCATGCGCACGTTGCGGATCGCCTCGCCGTCGAGCCCGGTGGCGGCGGTGATCGCGTGGATCAGGTCCTTCGGCTCCAGCCCGTCCGCGCGGCCGCCCGACAGCACGAGCCGCGTGCGCGCGCCGGCGTCGCCGTTGACCGACGCGTGGGGCTTGGAGTGGCGCCGCGGCTTCGCCTCGACCTTCAGCGCGGCGACGTGCGCGCCCGGCGTCCACGGCGCCATCGGCGTCCCCGTGTGGCGCTCGATCGCCTCTATGTCGCGCTTCTGGCGCGGCTCGTAGAACGTGAGCGCGCGACCCGAGCGGCCGATGCGGCCGGTGCGGCCGATGCGGTGGACATAGACGTCGGGCGAGGTGGGCACGTCGAAGTTGATCACGTGCGTGACGGACGAGATGTCGAGTCCGCGCGCGGCGACGTCGGTCGCGACGAGGATCGGCAGCCGCCCGCTCTTGAACGACAGCATCACGCCGTCGCGCGAGCCCTGCGACATGTCGCCGTGCAGCGCCTTGACGTTCATGCCGCGGTCGCGCAGGCGCTTGAAGAGCTGGTCGCAGCGGATCTTCGTGCGCACGAAGACGATCGCCTGGTCGGGCCGCTCCGCCTCGAGCACCTGAACCAGCGCGTCGTCCTTCTCCCGCGGCGAGGTCTCCAGCGAGAACTGCTCGACCGTGTCCACGGTCAAGGTCGCCGCTCTCACCTTCACAAGCACGGGGTCGTAGAGGTACTGCTCGGCGAGTCGCCGGATCTCCGGCGGCATCGTCGCGCTGAACAGCGCCGTCTGCCGCGAGCCCGGCGTCAGCGCCATGATCTTCTCGACGTCCTCCAAGAAGCCGAGGTCGAGCATCTCGTCGGCCTCGTCGAGCACGACGAAGCGACAGTCGTGCAGCACGAGCGAGTGGCGCGAGATGAGGTCCTTCACGCGCCCGACGGTGCCGACCACGATGTGGCCGCCGGCGCGCAGCTGCGCCTGCTGGGAGCGGATCGGCGCGCCGCCGAAGACGGCGACCACGTCAACGCCCTTGCGCGCGCCGTACGCGCGCAGCGCCTGCGTGACCTGAATGCACAGCTCGCGCGTCGGCGTGAGGACGAGCCCCTGCACCTCGTGCAGCGCGGGGTCGACGTATTCGATCAGCGGCAGGCCGAACGCAGCCGTCTTGCCGGAGCCCGTCTGCGCCTGCCCGATCACGTCCGCTCCGGTCAGCAACGGCGGGATGCCCTGCTCCTGGATCGGGCTGGGCGATTCGTAGCCGACGTCGCGCAGCGCGTCGAGGAGGGAGGCGGAGAGGCCGAGCTCGGCGAAAGTGGTCACGCGACCTGAGACTAGTGAGAAGCGCGCCAAGAAGTCGCGTGGACGCGCGGCGCCGGGCGCCTCATGCCGGCGCGGCGCCGTCGGCCGCCGGCGCGGCTGCGCCGCGACCGCGCTCGGCGAGCGGCCGCAGGAAGTCCGGCACCGGTCGCACGAGCTGGCGATCCGTCGCGCGCTCCCAGGCGCGCTCCATCGCCGCGAGGTGCTCGTCCATCACGCGCTCGATGCGATCGTGGTCGGCGGAGCGGATGGCGGCGAGCGTGCGTTCGTGGACGTCCAGCACCCACGGCGCGACGGGCGGCTCGTGCATCGCGAGGTCGCGTGCGATCTCGAGGCGGCGCAGCAGCGTGCGCATCAGCGAGACGATCGTCGTGTTGCCCGTCGCGCGGGCGATGCGGACGTGGAACTGCGTGTCGAGCTGCAGGAAGCGGTCCTCGTGCTCGAGCACGTCGCCCGCGACGAGCAGCGCCCGCTGCGCGTCGATGACGCGCTGGAGCGCGGCGAAGTCCTCCTCGCGCGCGTTGACGGCGGCGAGCTGGGCGACGCGCGGCTCGATCATGCGGCGCGCCTCGAGCACGCCGGCGACCTCGCCGAGGCGCAGGTCGGACTTCGAGCGGAGCAGCTCGAACGGGACGTAGTCGGAGGCGACGAAGATGCCGCCGGTCGAGCCGGGTCGCACCGTGACGACGCCCGCGTCGGCGAGCACGCGCACGGCCTCGCGCAGCGTCGGGCGGCTGATCTGCATCGCCGCGGCCAGCTCGCGCTCGGACGGAAGGCGGTCGCCCGCGCCGAGGTCGCCGTGGCGGATGCGCTCGGCGATCTGCTCGACGGCGCCCTCGAACGTGCGGCGCGGCGCGACGGGCGAGAAGGGCTCCACGCGGACACCCTAGTCGTTTCGCGAGACCAATTTTGGTATAAAATTGGACCATGAGCGGTCAGGGAATCGCGGAGGAGCCTCGGACCGACCCACGCCGCGACGCCCCCGCGCGTCCACCCCGGCCGCATCGCCCCGCGCTCTCGGACCGCTACGAGCTCGACGAGGGGCGCGTGCTGATGACCGGCGTCCAGGCGCTCGTGCGCGTGCTGCTCGACCAGCGCCGCGCCGACGTGCGCGCCGGCCTGCGCACCGCGACGCTCGTGTCCGGCTACCCGGGCTCGCCGCTTGCCGGCTTCGACCGCGAGACCGCAGCCCTCGGCCCGCTCGCCGCCGCGCACGACGTCGTCCTGCGGCCGGCGGTCAACGAGGAGCTGGGCGCCACCGCGGTGTGGGGCTCGCAGCTCGCCGGCACGCTCCCCCGCCCGCGCTTCGACGGCGTGGTCGGCGTCTGGTACGGCAAGGCGCCAGGCGTCGACCGCGCCGCCGACGCGATCCGGCACGGCAACTTCGTCGGGACCGACCCGCACGGCGGCGTGCTCGCGCTGTGCGCCGACGATCCCGACTGCAAGTCCTCGACGCTCCCGAGCGCGTCCGAGCAGGTGCTCGCCGCCCTGCACGTCCCGGTCTTCGCGCCCGGCAGCGTGCAGGAGGCCCTCGACCTGGGCCGGCACGCGCTCGCGTGCTCACGTGCGTCCGGCCTGTGGGCGGCGCTGAAGGTCGTCACGAACGTCGCCGACGCGGCGGGCACCGTCGAGGTGGGCCTCGACCGCGTGCGGCCGCAGCTCCCGCTGCTCGAATGGAACGGCGCCCCGTATGTGCACCGGCCGTCGGCGCATCTGCTGGCGCCGCCCTCGTTGGAGATGGAGCGGACGCTCGTGGAAGTGCGCCTGGAGCTGGCGAGGGGCTACGCCCGCCTCAACGACGTGAACCGCGTCGTGCACGACCGGCCCGGCGCGCGCCTCGGGATCGTGGCCGCGGGGGCGACCGCGCATGACGTGCGGCGCGCGCTCGCGGATCTCGGCCTCGCCGCCGACGCGCCGGTGCGGCTGCTGCAGCTCGGCATGCTGTTCCCGCTCGACGAGCAGGCCGTGCGCGCGTTCGCGCACGGGCTCGATGAGATCCTCGTAGTGGAGGAGAAGGGCCCGTTCCTCGAGCGGCTCGTCAAGGACGCGCTCTACGGCGAGCCGGACCAGCCGCGCGTCGTGGGCCAGCGCGACGAGCGCGGCGCCCCGCTCGTGCCGGCGCACGGCGCGCTCGACGCGGACGCGATCGCGCGCGCAGTCGGCCGGCGGCTGCTCGCGCGCGCGGAGCTGCCGAGCGTGCGCGCGCGCCTCGACCGGCTCGACGCCGTCGCGGACCGGCCGGCCGCCGCGCTGGGCGCGGCGCGCACGCCGTACTTCTGCTCCGGCTGCCCGCACAACAGCTCGCTGGCGGCGGACGACGACGCGATCGTCGCCGCCGGCATCGGCTGCCACACGATGGTGCTGCTCGCGCCGAAGGGCCACGGCGACGTCCGCGGCATCACGCAGATGGGCGGCGAGGGCGCGCAGTGGATCGGCGCCGCGCCGTTCGTCGACGTGCCGCACTTCACGCAGAACCTCGGCGACGGCACCTACCACCACTCCGGCTCGCTGGCGATCCGCGCGGCCGTCGCGGCGAGACTGAACGTGACGTACAAGCTGCTCTTCAACGGGACCGTGGCGATGACCGGGGGCCAGCACGTCGAGGGCCAGCAGAGCGTGCCGGCGGCCGTGCGCAGCCTCGCCGCCGAGGGCGTCGGCCGGATCGTCGTCACGACCGACGACCCCGACCGCTACGACGACGTCGCGCTGCCCGCCGGCGTCGAGGTGCGCGACCGCAGCGAGCTGCTGCGCACGCAGCGCGAGCTGGCGCGGACCCCGGGCGTGACGGTGCTGCTGCACGACCAGGCCTGCGCCGCCGAGCTGCGGCGCGCGCGCAAGCGCGGGCGCGCGCCCGAGCCGCCCCAGCAGGTGCTGATCAACGAGCGCGTGTGCGAGGGCTGCGGCGACTGCGGCGAGCAGTCCGGCTGCCTGTCGGTCGAGCCGGTCGACACCGAGTACGGGCGCAAGACGCGCATCAACCAGTCCTCCTGCAACAAGGACTTCTCATGCCTGGAGGGCGACTGCCCGTCGTTCCTCACCGTGATCGCGCCGCGGCGGGAGCGCAGCGCGCCGCGGCTGCCCGCGATCGACCTGCCCGAGCCGCATCCGGCCGCCGCCGGCGACGTGCGCGTGCGCCTCGTCGGGATCGGCGGGACCGGCGTCGTGACCGTCAGCCAGGTGCTCGGCATGGCCGCGCTGCTCGACGGCCTGCACGCCAGCGGCCTCGATCAGACGGGGCTCTCGCAGAAGGCGGGGCCGGTCGTCTCCGACATGCGCATCGCGCGCGAGCCGGTCGTCGACGGCGTCACGGTGCCGAGCGCCGCCGCGGACGTGCTGCTCGGCCTCGACCTGCTCGGCGCCGCCGGACCCGCGAGCCTGCGCGTCGCCGCTGCCGAGCGCACCGTGGCCGTCGTCTCGGAGAGCCACGCGCCGACCGGGCGGCAGGCGATCGACGTCGACGCCCCGGCGCTCGACGCGGACGCCGCGCGCGGCGCGATCGACGCGGTCACGCGCGCCGGCGAGAACGTCTGGCTCGACGCGCGGCGGATCGCCGAGACGCTGCTCGGCGACGCGCTGCCCGAGAACGTCGTCGTGCTGGGCGCGGCGCTGCAGCGCGGGCTGCTGCCGGTCTCGCGCGGCGCACTGGAGGAGGCGTTCCGCCTCAACGGCGTCGCCGTCGAGCGCAACCTCGCCGCGCTCGCATGGGGGCGCGCCTGGATCGCCGACCCGGACCACGTGCGCGCGGCGCTCCACGTCGACCGCGCCGACGACGCCGCGGCGCCGCTCTCCCCGCTCGCCCAACGGCTCGTCGACCAGGCCGCGCCGGAGGACGGCGAGCTGCGCCGGCTGCTGTCGCTGCGCGTGCCCGACCTGATCGAGTGGGGCGGCGCGCGGCCCGCGACGCGCTACGCCGAGGCGGTCGCGCGCATCCGCGCGAGCGAGGAAGTCCGCCTCCCCGGCGGCACCGCCACCCCGCTCACCGAGCAGGTCGCTCGCGGGCTGCACAAGCTGATGGCGTACAAGGACGAGTACGAGGTCGCCCGCCTGCACCTGGAGGGCCTCGCCGCCCTGCCCCCGGGGGCCGAGATCCGCTTCCTGCTGCACCCGCCGCTGCTGCGCGCGCTCGGACTCAGACGCAAGCTGGCGCTCGGCCGCTGGTTCGTCCCCGCGTTCCGCGTCCTGCGCCGCGCGCGCATCCTGCGCGGCACGCTGCTCGACCCGTTCGGCCGCGCGCACGTGCGACGCGTCGAGCGAGCGCTGCCGCAGGAGTACCTGGAGCTGGTCGAGCCGGCGCTCGCGCGCCTGACGCCCGCGACGCTGCCGCTCGCCCTGGAGATCGCCGCGCTGCCCGAGCTGGTGCGCGGCTACGAGCAGATCAAGCTGGCCGGCGTCGAGCGCTTCCGCGCGCGCGGCGCCGAGCTGCGCGACCGACTGAAGGAGGAGGAGCCACGATGACCGCGGACGTCTGCGAGGCACTGGAGCAGTCGCTGTCCTGGGAGCACGAGCGCGTCCAGCTCGTGCACGACGCCGACACCGGCCTGGAGGCGGTCATCGCGATCCATTCGACGGTGCTCGGACCCGCGCTCGGCGGCCTGCGCGTGCGCCGCTACGCCGGCGGCCTGCCCGAAGCGCTCGACGACGCGCTGCGGCTCTCGCGCGCGATGACGCTGAAGGCCTCCGCCGCCGGACTCGACCTCGGCGGCGGCAAGGCGGTCGTGCTCGACGACGGCGCCTGGAGCGACCCCGGCCGACGCGCAGCGCGGCTGCGCGCCTTCGCGCGCGAGCTCGAGCTGCTCGGCGGCGCCTACATCACGGCCGAGGACATCGGCACCTCGACGGCGGACATGGATCTGCTCGCCGAGCACACGGAGCACGTCGTCGGGACGACCGTCCACGACGGCCTCGGCGGGGATCCGTCTCCCGCGACTGCACGCACCGTGCTCGGTGCGATCGCGGTCGCGCTCGACGTGCTCGACGGCGAGGACGCGCTCGCCGGCCGCACCGTCGGCGTCGTCGGCCTGGGCAAGGTCGGCGGGTGGCTCGCGGAACGGCTCGTGCGCGAGGGCGCCCACGTCGTGGGCACCGACCCCGACGTCGCCGCGTGCCGGCACGCGAGCGCGCTCGGCGTCGAGATCGCGCCGACCGTCACCGCGCTGCTGTCGCGCCCGTTCGACGTGCTCGCACCGTGCGCGGTCGGCGGGATGATCGACGAGGCGGCGGCCGCGACGGTCCGCTGCCGCGTCGTCTGCGGGTCGGCCAACAACCCGCTCACCGGCGAGTCCGCGGCGGCGCAGCTCGCGCAGCGGGGCGTGCTGAACGTGCCCGACTTCCTCGCCAACTGCGGCGGGCTGATCCAGGCCGACTGCGAGCGGCGCCGCGAGACGGACCCGGCGCACCTGGAGCGGGCGCTGCTCGATGCGCGCGCCCGCACGCGCGCGGCGCTGCTGGAAGCGAGCGAGGACGGACGCCTGCCGAGCGCCGTGGCCGAGGAGCATGCGTGGAGCCGCATCCGCGCGGCGGCGCGCGAGCCCAGCCCGGCGACGGCCGCCTAGCGCTTCGGGTCGAGCAGCAGCTTGCCGGTCGTGCGGCGCTCGGCGAGGTCGACCTGCGCCCGGGCGGCCTCGCTGAGCGGATAGGTCGCGCCGACGACCGCTCTGATCTTGCCGCGAGCAGCGCGTGCGAACAGGTCGCTCAGGGCGGCCTCGACCATCCCGGGCCGCTCGAGGCAGTGGTTGAACCAGAAGCCGACGACCGCGCGCGAGGTCTTCATCAGCTTGCCGCTGCGAACCTCGCGCTGCTCGCGCGTCGCGATGCCGTAGACGACCAGCCGGCCGAACGGCGCGAGCGCGTCGAACGAGGCGTCGAAGACCTCGCCGCCGGCCATCTCGAAGACGATGTCGACGGGCGCTCCGCCGTTGGCCTCGATCAGCCGCTCGGCCATCCCCTCGGGCGCCGCGTCGATCGCCGCGTCGGCCCCGAGCGACAACGCCAGCGCGCGCTTCTCCTCCGTCGAGGCGGTCGCGATCACGCGCCCGGCGCCGAGCAGCTTGCCGAGCTGGACGACCAGTGAGCCGGTGCCGCCGGCCGCGCCGTGCACGACGACCGACTCGCCGGGGCGCAGCTGCGCGCTCGTCCTGTAGAGGTGCCAAGCGGTGAGGCCCTGGATCAGCAGCGCGAGCGCGACGCCGTCGTCGACCCCGTCCGGGATCGGGAAGGTCAGCGCGGCCGGCGCGGTCGCGTACTCGGCGTAGCCGCCGGTCCCGCACAGCGCGATCACGCGCTCGCCGGTGTCGATGCGCCGCCCGGCGACCTCGCCGCCGGGGACGAACGGCAGCGTGCGCTTCGCGATGTAGTCGTTCGTGCGCTGATGCGTGTCGGCGAAGTTCAGCCCGGCGCGCGACACCTCGATCAGCACCTCACCGGCGGCCGGGGTCGGCGTCGCCAGCTCGACCAGCTCGAGCACCTCCGGGCCGCCGAACTCCCGCTGCTGGATCGCGCGCATCGCGCGAGCAGGCTACCGCTGCTCGCACCCCGGGCGGCGCGCCGCCGCTACGCTGTCGCGGTCCCGCACCCGACCGGAAAGACGCCCACCACGATGTCGCTCACCGTCGTCGGCTCGATCGCATTCGACGCCGTCTCCACGCCGTTCGGCAGCCGCGAGAAGATGCTCGGCGGCTCGGCGGTGCACTTCTCGCTCGCCTCGTCGTTCTTCACCGACGTGCGCGTCGTGGGCCCGGTCGGCGACGACTTCGGCGGGGAGGAGTACGGCGTCCTGCACGGGCGCGGCGTCATCACGGACGACGTCGAGCGCGTGCCCGGCGGCGAGACGTTCTTCTGGCGCGGACACTACGACTACGACCTCAACACGGCGCACACCGACGACACGCGCCTGAACGTGTTCGGCGAGTTCCAGCCGAAGCTCTCGCAGGCCAGCCGCGAGTGCGACGTGCTGTTCCTCGCCAACATCCAGCCCGACCTCCAGCGCGAGGTGCGCGAGCAGTGCGGCAACGCGAAGTTCGTCGCGCTCGACTCGATGAACCTGTGGATCGAGATCGCGCGCGACTCGCTGCTGAAGACGATCGAGCAGGTCGACTGCGTGCTGCTCAACGACGCCGAGATCCGCCAGCTCACGCGCAAGCCGAACCTCATGCAGGCCGCCCGCGAGCTGCGGGCGCTGGGGCCCAAGGTCGTCGTCGCGAAGCAGGGCGAGTACGGCGCCGCGCTGCTCACGGACGAGGGCTTCTTCGGCCTGCCGGCCTTCCCCCTGGAAACGGTGCTCGACCCGACCGGCGCGGGCGACTCGTTCGCCGGCGGCTTCGTCGGCTGCATCGCCGCACACGGCGGCGAGGACCTCTCGGCCGAGACGCTGCGGCGCGCGATGGCATACGGCACCGCGATCGCCTCCTACAACGTCGAGGAGTTCGGCACCGAGCGGGTGCGCCGCCTCACGCGCGAGGAGATCGTCGCGCGCGTGGGCGAGCTGGCGCAGATCACGCAGTTCGCCGACGCGCCGGTCGCGCTGCGCGCATAGGCCGGCGCCGTCAGGCGGGTGACGCTCCCGGAGGAGGGGTGACAGCGGGTGCCGGGGGCGGGTAGCATCGCGTCGTGGAGTGGACGGGCTTCCTGTTCCTGATGCTGGCGCTCAAGATCCCGCTCGGGATGCTGCTCTACCTCGTCTGGTGGGCGGTCAGACAGACGCCGGACGAAGAGCCCGAGCCGCAGGGCGAAGGCGACGGCGGCTCGCGCGTGCACCGGCATCCGCGCCGGCCGTTCCCACGCCGGCCGCGGCGCGGCCCGCACGGCGACCCGGAGCCCGCAGCGCCGCCGCGCGTGCGCACGACGATCGCCCGCGCGCGCACGCCGGAGCGCTAGCCCGTCGCGACCTCCGCCTGATCGGATAGGCTCGCGTCCGATGCTCCATCTGCTCGCAGCCGCCGCCCCGATCGCGGGAGAGGGCTCGAAGACGGCGTTCTACATCGCCGGCGGCGCGCTCGCCTGCTGGGCGGTCCTGCTCGGCGTGATCGGCATCACGAACCCGTCGTTCCCGAGAAGCCCGGGCGCGGCCCGCGGCGTGATGCTCGTGAGCGGCCTGCTGATGGCCACCGCGATGGCGATGGCCGTCATCGTCGCCTGACACCGACTCCTGAACGCGCGCGTCTTCACAAGTCGAGGATTGGCCGAGCGAGCCGATCCGGTAGAACAGGTGTAGAGACCGAGCACCGCGTCAGGGAGATCCCCATGAGTACCGATACGGCAGGGAACGGAGTGTCCGATGGTGGCGTAGCGACGGCTGCGGCCACGCTGACGGTGACCGACAACCGCACCGGACGCCACTACGAGCTCCCGATCACCGACGGGACGATTCGCAGCATCGACCTGCGCCAGATCAGAGTCGACGACGAGGACTTCGGCTTGATGACCTACGACCCGGCCTTCATGAACACCGCGTCGTGCCGCTCGTCGGTCACCTTCATCGACGGCGACAAGGGCATCCTCGAGTACCGCGGCTACCCGATCGAACAGCTCGCCGAGCAGGCCTCCTACCTGGAGGTCGCCTACCTCCTGATCCACGGCGAGCTGCCGACGCAGCAGCAGCTCGACGCCTGGACGCACGAGATCACCATCCACACGTTCGTGCACGAGAACGTCAAGGAGTTCATGCAGGGCTTCCGCTACGACGCGCACCCCATGGGGATGCTGCTCGCGTCGGTCGGCGCGCTCTCGACGTTCTATCCGGAGGCGAACCGCATCAAGGACCCGGAGCCGCGCTACGCGCAGATCATCCGCCTGCTCGCGAAGATGCCGACGCTCGCCGCGTTCTCCTACCGCCACAACCGCGGGATGCCGTACGTCTATCCCGACAACGACCTCAGCTACGCGGGCAACTTCCTCGGGATGCTGTTCAAGATCGCCGAGCTGAAGTACCAGCCCGACCCGCGCGTGGAGAGAGCGCTCGACGTCCTCTTCATCCTCCACGCCGACCACGAACAGAACTGCTCGACGAGCGCCGTGCGCGGGGTCGGCTCCTCGCAGGTCGACCCCTACTCGGCGGTGGCGGCCGGCGTCGGCGCGCTTTACGGCCCGCTGCACGGCGGCGCGAACGAGCAGGTGCTGCGGATGCTGCACCGCATCGAGCGCGTCGAGAACATCCCCGGCTTCATCGAGGGCGTCAAGAACGGCGACGAGCGGCTGATGGGCTTCGGCCACCGCGTCTACAAGAACTACGACCCGCGCGCGCGCATCATCAAGAGAGCCGCGCAGGACGTGTTCGAGGTGACGGGCACGAACCCGCTGCTCGACATCGCGCTCGAGCTGGAGAAGATCGCGCTCGAGGACGAGTACTTCGTCTCGCGCAAGCTCTACCCGAACGTCGACTTCTACTCCGGCCTGATCTACGAGGCGCTCGGGATGCCGGTCGAGATGTTCCCGGTGCTGTTCGCGATCGGCCGCACGAGCGGCTGGATCGCGCAGTGGCTGGAGATGATCGAAGACGACGAGCAGAAGATCGCCCGCCCGCGCCAGATCTACACCGGCGCGCGCACGCGCGACTACGTGCCGATCGGGATGCGCTCGTAGCAGCGAGCGCGGGCCCCGGGGACGCGCCGCGCGGGCGCGCCCCCGGATGCCGCGGCGCGACTAGAAGGCGCCGAGCCCCTTCGGCGAGCCGAGCCCCGTCGGACCGTCGTAGCCCGCTGCGGCGTTGCACATGATCGTGCCACCGCAGTTGCCGGTCGACCCGCTCGTCACGTCGTGCAGCGCCGCGGGGTTCGCGTAGGCGAGCGACGCCGGGTACGACGCGCTCGCGGCGTTGCCGGCGAGCGCGTAGACGCCGGCGACCAGCGGCGACGAGAGGCTCGTGCCCCCGACCTTGAACCAGCCGCTGCGGCCCTGGTAGCGCATCGTGTCGTAGACGGCGGCGCCCGTGTTGGGATCCGCGTCGGCGGCCACGTCGGCCACGCCGCGCTTCGTGCCGCACCCGGTCAGCGACCAGTTGGCGAGCGCCGGCTGCCACGCCGGCACGAGCAGGTAGCTGCTGCAGCCGCTTCCGGCGCCGCTCCAGGCGGTCTCGCCCGCCCACGCGTTGCCGGCGCCGAGCGTGAGCGTCGTGCCGCCGACCGCGACGACGGAGGGCGAGGCGGCCGGGAAGCCGAACTGGCCGTACCCGCTGTCGCCTGAGGACACCGTGACTGCGATCCCCGGGTGGTTGTACGCCGTGTCGCTCGTCTCGCCGGACCACTCGCCGCCGCCGTAGCTGTTGGAGATCTCGGTCGCGCCGAGCCGCGCCGCCGTGTTGACCGCGGTCTCCAGGTTCGCGAAGCTCGCGGAGCTGGCCTCGACGAGCAGGATCTTGCAGTTCGGGCAGATCGCGTGCGCGACCTCCACGTCGAGCGAGATCTCCAGCGCCCAGCCCGAGTTGGCCGACGGGTAGGAGCCGGCGACGCCGTTCTGGTTGACCTTCTTGAAGCACGGGTTCGCGCTGTTGCACTGCGGCAGCCCGAACGTGCTGCTGTAGGTGTTTAGGTTGCCGGCGACGTACGGGTCGTCGTAGGCGTCGACGATCGCGATCGTCTGCGCCGTGGCCGCGGAGCTCGGCAGGCCGTACGCCGTGCGGAACTGCGCGGGGCCGTAGCCGGCCGGCGCGGACGTCGTGTTCGGGCTGCCGTGGCTGTCGGTGACGACGTGCGCGTCGCACAGCGCGGCGCCATGGGCGGCCGGACCCGGGCATACCCGCCGGTGCGGCTGGCCGGCGAGGACCGTCGCCGGCAGCGCGAGCACCGCCAGCATGGTGAGGCAGGTGAGGAGGAGCCTTGCGCGCATGAGGTGGTGGATCCTTTCCGTGGAGCGGCGCAGCGGCGGAACTCTATCTGCGCAAGGCACCTCGAAAGTTAGGATCGCGTGCATGAGCGCCGGCTATCGCCTCCTGGTGCGCGAGGGCCCACACGTGAGACGCGCGCGGTTCGGCTCGCTCGCGCAGGCGCTCGACGCGCTCGACGCGCGCGTCGCCGAGCTGTCGCGGGGCGCCCGGAACGAGCCGATCGACCTGCACCTGCGCCGCTTCGAGCCGATCGCCCAGGTCGTCGCACGTGCGGAGCTCAGCGGCCCGCAGCGGCTCCTGCCGCGCGTGCGCGCGGGAATCGACGTGCGCGGCGACGGCTCGGCCGAGGCATGGACCGGCCGCGCCCGCCGCGAGGTGGTCGAGCAGCGCGACGGCGAGTCGGCGGTCGCGGCGCTGCGGCGCGCGCTGGGCGGTCAGGCGGGGGCCAGCGCGAGCTGAGCGGCGTACGGCCCGCGGCCGGTGAGGCACGCGGCCCCGCAGCGGGCGCCGAGCGCGAGCGCGGCCGGCAGCTCCATCCCGGCCGCGAGACCGTAGGTGAGCCCGGCGGCGAACGAGTCGCCGCAGCCGTAGGCGTCGACCGGCGGGCCGGGCGGCGGCGCGATCGGCCAGGTTCCGCCGGCGCCGCCCGCGCCCTCCCAGCGGCCGCCGCGCGCGCCGTCGGTGAGGACCGTCGCGAGCAGCGGCGGCGGGAGCGCTTCGAGGCCGGCGCGCTCCTTCTCGTCGCGACCGCTCGCGACGAGCACGTCCGGCGCGACGCCGGCGGCGCTCAGCGCATCGGCGGCGCGAGCTGTCGCGACGAGCACGCGGGCGGCGCGCGCCGCGCGCGCCGCCGCGCCGTCGCCGCCGGTCAGGTAGATCCCGTCGAGCTGCGCGAGCCGGTCCCACGGCAACGGGTCGTCGCCGTGCGGCACGAGCCGCTCGCCGAGCACGGTGATCGTGCGCTCGCCGGCGGCGTCGAGATGAGTGAACGCGCGCCGCTGCGCGCGGGCGCGCACGGCCGCAGACAGCTCCACCCCATGCAGATCGCGCAGCTCCTCGGCGGCGTGGCGCGCGCGCTCGTCGTCGCCGAGCGCGGTGAGGAACAGCGCCGCTCCGGCGAGCTTGCGCAGCTGCACGGCCGCGACCGCGCCGCCGCCCGCGGCCAGCTCGAAGTGACCGCTCGTGGTCACGATCTCCCCCGCGAGCGGCACGCGCTCGACCACCGCGAAGTCGAGCCACTCCACGTGCCCGACGACGCCGACGCGGACCGGGCGGTCGCGTTCCCGATCGCTCACAGCACGAGCGTCGCGCCGTGACGGCGCAGCCAGGCCGCGTGCGCGCGGTGGTCGGGGCAGCGCTCGGCGAGCAGCGACCAGAAGCGCGGCGAATGGTCCATCAGGTCGAGGTGGCAGACCTCGTGCCAGACGACGTAGTCGAGCACCGGCGCCGGCGCGAGCAGCAAGCGCCAGTTGAACGACATCGCGCCGGTCGCCGAGCAGCTCGCCCAGCGCGTGCGCTGGCCACGGATCGTGAGGCCGGCGTAACGCGCGCCGACGGCCGCGGTCGCCGCGTCGAGGCGCGGCGCGATCTCGGCGCGCGCCCGGCGCCGGTACCAGCGCTCGAGCGCCGGCCGGTGGTCCTCGCCGCCGGGGACGAGCAGCGTCGCGCCGCGGCGGTGCACGCGCACGCGGTCGGGCTCAGGCACGAGCGCGAGCAGCTCGCCGAGGTAGGGCACGCTCGCCCCGCGCGCGGCGACCGCGGCGCGGGTGCGCGCCAGCTCGGCCATGCGCCGCTCGATCCACGGGCGCAGGTCGCGGATCGCCGCCGCCGCCTCGCGCTCGGCGGCGCGGCGCGGCAGCACGACCTCCACTCCGCGCGCCGGATCGACGCGCACGTGCACGCGCCGTGCGCGGTCCGAGCGCCGCACGCGATAGTCGAACGCCGGCTCAGTCCTGTCGCGCATCGCGGCTCAGGGTACGCGGCCGCGCGGTCACCCGTGCAATCGATCCACGCCACAGAGGGGATAGCCGTACAAGGTACGGCTTCAGTCAATATAATGGTGCAATGGGAGGCGCCAGGGGGAGGCGCGCCGACAATGTTGCGCTGCAGGGAGCGCAACTTGCGTCGCGGCGTGCCGCGCGACATGGCACACGCTTGATCCGCGCGCTGCGCGCGCATCCGCACCGCGTGGCGGCCGGGCTGCTCGCGGCGTTCGTCTTCGCCTACCTGTGGCCGGTGCTCGTCGGCGGCAACGTGCTGAGCCCGGCGTCGAACCTGTGGGGCGTCCCGCCGTGGTCGGCGTTGCGGCCCGCCTCCGGCATCCGCTTCTACAACCCGCTGCTCAGCGACTTCTCGACGAGCTACTACCCGTGGGACGTGCTCGCCCGCCGCTTCATCTCGAGCGGCACGTTCCCGGCGTGGAACCCATACGTCCTCGCCGGCACGCCCTTCTTCGCAAACCTCGGCGTCGGCTGGCTCGGGCCGTTCAACCTGCTGCTGTGGGTGCTCCCGCTCGGGTTCGGGCTCGGAGCGGTCGCGGCGCTCAAGCTGTGGGTGGCGGCGTTCGGCACGTACCTGCTCGCACGTGAGCTGCGCCTCGGCATGCTGCCCGCCCTGGTCGCGGCGGTCAGCTTCGCGCTGTGCGCGTTCAATCTGGTCTGGCTGAGCCATGCACATGTGTCCGTCGCCGCATGGCTGCCCTGGCTCGTCCTGCTCGCCGAGCGGATCGTCCGGCGCGGCGGCCGCCGCGAGGGCGTCGCGCTCGCGGTCGTCGTCGCGCTGGCGCTTGCCGGCGGCCACCCCGGGACGCAGGTCCACGCGCTGAGCGGCATGCTCCTCTACGCGCTCGTGCGCAGCGCGACCGTCGGCGGGATTCCATGGCGCACGCGACTGCGGCGCCTCATGCTGATCAGCACCGGGACGCTCGTCGGAGCGCTCTGCATGGCGGTCGTGCTCGTCCCGGGAACGCTCGCCGCGGCTGGCACGATAGGCGCGGCAGTGCGCCACAACGGCGGCCCGGAAGCGCTCACAGGCCACCTGATGCCGCGGAGCGTGCTGCGGACGGCACTCTTCCCGGACTGGTGGGGACGCCCGAGCGAGACGCTGCTCGCGGGGCCCGTGAACTACAACGAGCGCACGTTCTACGCCGGCGGCGTCGCGCTCCTGCTCGCGGCCGTCGCGCTCGTCTCGCGCGGCGGCTGGCGTCGCAAGGCACCGCTGCTGCCGTTCGTGGCGCTGGGGATCGCCGTGCCGCTCCACGCGCCGGTGATCCGCGAACTGGTCATTCGGTTGCCCGGCTTCAGCAGCGTCCAGGACCAGCGCCTGCTGCTGTGGTTCATGTTCGCGGTCGCGATCCTGTCGGCGTTCGGGCTGCAGGCGCTGCTCGACGCGCCGCGCAGGCAGACGCACGCATGGGCGGTCGTCGGCGCCGGCGCGCTCGCGGGCGCCGCCGCGATCGCCACGCTGCACCTCGCTCCCGGCGACGCGGCGCGCGCGCTCAGCCACCTGGGCAACCGCTTCGCCGGCCTGACGCCGAGCGCCGTCGCGCTCGCCAGCGTGCTGCGCTGGCTGCTGCTCGTGGTGGCCGTCGGCGGCGCGCTCCTGCTGCTGCGCGCACGTCCACGCAGGGCATGGATCGGCGGCGGGGCCATCGCGCTCGCGGCGGCGCTCGACATGCTCGCGTTCGCGCACGCCTACCAGCCGATGGGTCCGGCCTCGATCGTGCTCCCGCCGCGTACGGCGGCGATCGCGTTCCTTCAGCGCCACGCGGCCGACGGCCGCATAGCTGGGATCCGCGGCGCGCTGATGAACGACTACTCCGCCGTCTACGGGCTGCAGGACGTGCGCGGGCACGACGCGCCGCAGCCGAGCCCGCGCTTCTTCCACCTGTGGCAGTTGATCACTCCGGAACAGAGCGAGATACAGGGCCTCGACGTCGGCGGGCTCTCGCCCACCGGGCTCAAGGTGCTGGGCCTGCTCGGCGCGCGCTACCTGATCACCGAAGCGAACGCCGAACTGCCGCGCGGCATGGCCCCGAACTCCGTCGGCTACGCATACCGCGGCCCTGAAGCCACCGTGCTCGACGACCGCCTCGCCGTCCCGCGCGCGTTCGTCGCGAAGCGGATCGCCGTGACCAGCGACGAACGCCGGGAACTCGCGACCGCCGCCGCGCCGGGCTTCGACGCGCGCTGGGACGCGATCGTGCCCCACAGCGCGCTCAGGCGCATAGCGGTGCCGGCGGCAGCAGGCCGCGGCGTCGTGCGCGTGACCGCCGAACAGGACGCGCGCGTCACGCTCGAAGCGCAGCTCGCCCGCCGCAGCCTCGTGGTGCTCGACGACGCATGGGCGCCCGGCTGGTCGGTCTCGGTCGACGGCCGGCCCGCGCGCGCCCTGCGCACCGACATCGTGATGCGCGGCGTCGTCGTCCCCACCGGGCGGCATCGCATCGTCTGGACCTACGAGGTGCCGGGGCTGAGGATCGGAGCGCTGCTGAGCCTGCTCGGTGTGCTCGGGCTGGCGGCGTGGGCGGGCGTGCTGCTCGTGCAGTCGACGCGCGCCAGGTTGGAGCGCCTGCGACCATAATCCCCGGCATGGAGGAGCGCTGGCGCGTCGAGCTGCCGCCCGCCGTGCGGACGCCGTTCGAGGTGTTCGTCAACGGCGTGCCGCAGCGCGAGGGCGACGACTACGAGCTCGCGTCCGACGGCCGCGCGCTGCTCTTCCGCCGCGAGCTCGTGCAGGAAGGCAGACTCGGCTTCTGGCGCTGGTTCCTCGGCGCCTGGGGGATCGGCACCTACCGCCGCAACGACGAGGTCGACGTCCGCTACACGCGCGGCGGCCGCACGCTGGTGGCGCAGGGGCTGGCGGTGACGCCACCGACACGCTGAGACCGGATCGGCACAGACCGAAGTACTGAAATCTGGTATTGATTGGTCATGACGAGCCGCGCTCTGGGGGAGCGCGCGGCGAGTGAGGCTTCGTCGTCGAGGCGAGCTCATCCGCGCACGCGTTCCGGCCGCATCGGCGACGCGTTGCGCGCGCACGAGCACCGCGCAGCCGCGGGCTTGTTCGCGCTGTTCGTGCTGGTCTACCTCTGGCCAGTGCTCGCCGGCGGCGACGTCCTGAGCCCAGCCTCCGTGCTGTGGGGCCTCACGCCGTGGAGGGCGCCGCTCCCGGCCGGTCTCGCGAGGTTCTCCAACGAACTGCTGAGCGACGTGCCGATGGCCTACTACCCGTGGGACGTGCTCGCCCGCAGCATGCTCCACAGCGGCACGTTCCCGGCGTGGAACCCGTACGCCTTCGGCGGGACGCCGTTCTTCGCGAACCTGTCGGTCGCGTGGCTCGGCCCGTTCAGCATGCCGCTGTGGCTGCTGTCACTGAACTACGGGATCGGCGTGAGCGCCGCGCTGAAGCTCTGGGCCGCGGCGTTCGGGACGTATCTGCTCGTTCGCGAGCTGCGGCTGGGCTTCTGGGCAGGCCTCGTCGCCGGGGTCAGCTTCGCGTTGTGCGCGTTCGACGTCGCGTGGCTGACGCATCAGGCGCTCGTCGCGGTCGCCGCGCTGCTGCCGTGGCTGGTCTGGCTGACGGAGCGGATCGTCCGGCGTGGCGGCCGCGTCGAGGGTGTCGTGCTCGCGGTTGTCGTCGCCGCCGCGCTCGCGGGCGGGCATCCCGGCACGGAGGTGCACGTGCTCGCCGCCACGGCGCTGTACGCGCTCGTGCGCAGCGCCACGATCGCCGGGACGCCGCCGCGGGAGCGCCTGTGGCGACTCGCGACGGTCGGAGGCGGGATCGTCGCCGGCGCGCTGCTGATGGCGGTCATCCTCGTGCCGGGCGAGCGTGCCACGCTCGACACCGTCGGCGAAGCCGCGCGCCGCAACGGCGGTCAGGGCTTGCTGAGGGGGGCGACACTGCCGCTCAAGTCGCTGCTCGCCGCCGCCTTCCCGGACTGGTGGGGCCGGCCGAGCGAGGTGCTGTTCCCCAATCCGCCGCCGTCCATCGGCCCGGGCAACTACAACGAGCGCGCCTTCTACGCCGGCACGGTCGCGCTCGTCCTCGCCTTCGTCGCGCTCGCCTCGCGCGGCGCGTGGCGGCGCAAGGCGCCGTTTGCGGCGCTCGCCGCGCTCGGGCTCGCCATGGCGCTGAAGGCGCCGCTGATCTGGACGTTCGTCGTCCACCTGCCGGTCTTCGACCGCGTCCAGAACCAGCGGATGCTGCTGTGGTTCGCGTTCGCGATCGCGGTGCTGTGCGCGTTCGGCGTGCAGGCGGTGCTCGACGCGCCGCGCGAGCAGCGCCGCGCGTGGGCGGCGATCGGGGCGGCCGTCGCGGGCGGTCTCGTGGCGCTCGCCGCGATCCACCGGGCCCCGGGCGACGTCGGTGGCGCCTTCCACCACCTGATCGACCGCTTCGCCGGCGCGACCCCCGGCGCGCTGGCGTCGGCGAGCGCCATCCGGTGGCTGGCGTTCGTCGCGCTCGTCGCGCTGGCGCTGCTGCTCGTGCGCGCGCGCCCTGAGCGCCGATGGCTGGGCGGCGGCATGCTCGCGCTCGCGGCCGCCTGCGACATGCTGCTGTTCGCGCACGCCTATCAGCCGATGGGCCCGGCCTCGATCGTGTTCCCTCCGCGCACGCCGGCGGTCGCGTTCCTGCGACAGCACGCCGCCGAGGGCCGGATAACCGGCGTCGAACAGGCGCTTCTGACCGACTGGCCGACCGTCTACGGCCTGCGCGACGTGCGCGGCTACGAGCCCCCGCAGCCGAGCAGGCGCTTCTACGCGCTGTGGAGCGCGGTCAACCCGGGACAGCTCGTGTGGACGCCGTTCGAAACCGGCGATCTCTCACCGAGGACGCTGCGCGTGCTCGGATTGCTCGGGGTCCGCTACGTCGTCGCCGAACCAAAGGCCGCGCCGCCTCCGGGCGGTGAGCTGTCGTATGCCTATCGCGGCGGCGACGCGGCGGTGCTCCGGAACGCGCTGGCCGCGCCGCGCGCGTTCGTCGCCGACCGCGTCGAGCTGGCCGCTGGCGAGCCGCGCGAGATCGCCACCGTGACGTCGCCTCGCTTCGACCCGCGTCGCGACGCGGTAGCGCGCCGCGACGAACTGGCCGTCGCACCACCTCCGTCCTCCGTGCCCGGCACGGTGCGCGTCATGCGCGACGCGAACGCGAGCGTGACGTTGCGCGCCTTGCTCCCCCACCGCGCGCTCGTCGTGCTCGACGACGCGTGGGCGAAAGGCTGGTCGGTGGCGGTCGACGGGCGTCCGGCGCGCGCGCTGCAGGCCGACGTCGTGATGCGGGGCGTCATGGTCCCAGCCGGGACACATGAGATCGTCTGGCGCTACCGCGTCCCGGGCCTGCGTCTCGGCCTGCTCATGAGCGTCGCCGGGCTGCTCGCGCTGCTCGCCTGGAGCGGCGTGCTGATCCGTGCGCGCCGCTCGTAGGCGCTCAGCCCGCAAGCGCGCCGAGCGCCGGCTCCCCGCCGGCGCGGCGCTCCCAGGGGCGCTGGAGGCGCAGGGCGGAGAGGATCGCGCGGGTCGCGGGCGAGCGGTTGAGCGTGTAGAAGTGGATCCCGGGCGCGCCGCGCGCGAGCAGCTCGGCGCACTGGAGCGTCGCGTAGGCGACGCCGAGGTCCACGACGGCGTCGGGATCGTCGCGGCGCGCGTCGAGCGCGTCGAGCAGCGGCGCGGGTATCGTCGCGCCGCACAGCGACGTGAAGCGCTTTATCTGCTCCGCGTTCGTGATCGGCATGATGCCCGGCACGATCGGCACGTCGATGCCAGCGGCGCGCGCATCCTCGACGAAGCGGAAGTACGCCTCGTTGTCGAAAAATAGCTGCGTGATGAGGACCTTCACGCCCGCGTCGACCTTCTCGCGCAGGTGCTGGAGGTCGGCCGCGCCGTCCGGCGCCTCCGGGTGGACCTCCGGATAGCAGGCGCCGACGAGGCAGAAGTCGTACTCGGCGGCCGCCAGCCGCGCCAACTCGGTCGCATAGCGCAGGCCGCCCTCGGTCGGGACGAACTCGGTCTCGCCGCGTGGCGGGTCGCCGCGCAGCGTGAGGACGTTGTCGATGCCGGCCTCGCGCATCTGGTCGAGCGCCCCGCGCAGGTCGCCGACCGTCGCGCCGACGCAGGTGAAGTGCGCCATCGCCTCCAGCCCATGCGTCGCGCGGATGTTGCGGACGATCTCGATCGTCTTCTCGCGCGTCGAGCCGCCCGCGCCCCACGTGACCGACACGAACGCCGGCTCCAGTGCGCGCAGCGCGGACAGCGCCTCGTAGAGGTTGCGCTCCCCGTCCTCGGTCTTCGGCGGAAAGAACTCGAACGAGAAGACCGGGTCCCCGTCGGCGGCGATGATCTTGTCGATCCGCATTGCAGGCCAGTCTAACCCGCGGCCGCGCCGCGCCTCGCAGTGTCGATCCACTTCGTCACCCTGGTGGATCCCCATTCGACCTGTTCGCGCTGGCGCGCGAAGCCCCATGCTCTGAGCGTGTCGTAGACCTGCTGCGGCGCTTCCGGCAGGAACAGCTCCTCGCCGCCGGCCGCGCGCAGGTCGTCCACGACCGTGCGCAGGCGCTCGCGGTTCGGCATCGAGTAGTAGCCCGTGTAGCGGGCGACGTCGACGACGCCGAAGCGGTAGGCGATCTCGTGCCCCGTCGTCAGCAGGATCGCGACCTTGGCGCCGGGCCGCGGGGCGAAGAACGCGCGCGTCGAGGGGTCGGGCGCGAACGCGCCCGCGTAGGCCGGCAGCGGCGCTTCGCCGTCGATCAGCGGCGCGGTCGGCGTCGCCTCGCCGATCCGCTGGAGCTGCGTCCACGGCCATGGGACCTGCGCGATCGAGCAGACGGTCAGCGCCATCCCGGCGAGCGCGAACAGCGTGCCGAGGCCCGGCCGCGCGTCCGCGTGCCGGCGCGCGCGCGCGAGGACGTCGACCGTCAGCAGCGCGAGCGCGAGCGCCCACGTCGGGAAGAGCGCGATCAGCAGTTCGGGGTGCGTGCGCCCCATGAAGTACGCGGCCGAGCCGAGCCCGAAGACGCCGCTCCAGGCGAGCATGCCGGTCAGCGCGCGGTTCGGCGCGCGCTCCAGGGCCCGCACGGTCGCGAGCGCGATCGCGCCGGCGAAGGTCGCGTAGAGGACGAGGTGCAGGCCGAGCAGGCGGTGGAGCCTGAGCAGACCGAAGCCGCCGATCGAGTAGAGGCGGCCGTAGTCGGTCAGGCGGCCGAGCTGCGGCAGTTCGCCGGCGCGCGCGAGCGTCAGCAGCGCGAGCAGCGCGTAGGCGCCGAGCAGCCCGAGCGCGAGTTGGCCGCCGAGCCGCGCGAGCGCACGCGGGCTGCGGTCCTCGGCGGTCCACAGCAGCGCCGCGACCGTCGCCGCGAGCGCCGCGAGCCCGAACTCGGCGTTGTTGAGGACGACGAGGCCGCTGACGAGGCCGAGCACCCACGCGCCGCGCGGCCGGGCGCCGTCGAGCCGGCGCACGAGCAGCCACGCGAGCAGGAACGGGCCGGCGTAGCGCAGCGGGAAGACCCCGAAGTAGTCGCCAAACGTGTAGCGGCTCGTCGTCGTGCCGCCGACCATGAAGAGGCTCGTCGCAAGGAACGGCACGTACAGCAACAGGGCGGTCACGCCATTGCGCACGATCCGCCGCAGCAACGCGTAGACGGCCAGCAGCGCGACGCCCGTGATCGCGCACATCGCGCACGAGAAGGCGAGGAAGGTCGTGCCGAACAGCGCGAGCGCCGCGGCCGTCAGGTACGGCCACAGGGACCCGTACTGCGCGGTGAAGTTGGCGAGCGGCGTGCGCCCGTTCAGGATCGCGTAGGTCTCGTCGAGCGTGAACTGCGCCGGGCTCCACTCGTGCGAGCTCGTGCCCATGATCGAGCTGTCGGTGTTGACCGCATGCAGGAGCCATATGGCAGTCAGGAGCGCCGCGATCAGCGCGGCTGCGAGGCGACGGCGGTCCGTCTCCCGCAGCCACGCGGCGACCCGCTCGCGCAGCGCCGGGCGCGCGAGCACGGCGTACGCGCCGGCCGTCAGCAGCGCGGCGACGACGAGCGTCTCGGGCGTGAAGTAGCGCCAGCGGTGGACGACTCCCACCTGGTATATCGGGACTTCGTAGACGAGCCGCTCCTGCACGACGAAGCAGACGACCGCGGCCGCGAGCAGGGCAGCCTGCGCCGCGGCCACGACGACCGCGGCCGCGCGCCGCGGCAGCGCAAGCCCGCGCCGAGCGCTTGCGACGAGCGCGCCCGCGAGCACGAACGGCGCGGCGAGGGAGAGCAGGTAGCGGCCCTGCTCGGTCGGCTCGGGTCTGACCGCCCAGCGCAGTTCGGTCCAGAACGTGTAGTGCGCGCCGCCGGAGTGCAGCAGCCGTCCGAGCGGCGGCCCGAGCAGCGCGATCAGCGCGATCGCCAGCAGCGCGACCGGCACGGCCAGCAGCCACGCGAGCGATTCCGTCTCGACGGCGACACGTGCGTCACGGCGCGCCGGGCGCGCGGCGCCGACCCCCTCGACGACCCCCATGCGGCGACGCTAGCGGAAGCGCGCGGGTGGTGCCAACTGCCGGACGGTCAGACGGCGACCCAGCGCTCGGGCTGGGTGGGGGTGTCGGCGTCCCGCCGCGCCGCGCCGATCGCTTCCAGGTGGCGCAGGTAGCAGAGCGTCTCCGTCAGCAGCCAGGCCGCTGCGTGGACCGCGTCCTCCCCGTGCACGAGCGGGACGACCTCGTACGCGGTCAGCGGCGTGCCCTCGATCGCGACCGCCGTCGCGGCGACGCGCTGGGCGACCAGCTCGCGGTTGGCCTCGATGTGCGCCTGCACGTCGGTGAACGGGCGCGCGTGGCCGGCGAGGCACAGGCGCGGCGCCGGCTTCAGCGCTTCGACCGCGTCGAGCGAGCGCAGGAACTCCCCGACCGGATCGGGCGACCAGCCGTAGTCGTAGTAGAGCGAGATGCGGCCGAGCAGGTGATCGCCCGAGAGCAGGATGCGGCGCTCGGCCTGATAGAGGCAGACGTGCGAGGGCGCGTGGCCGGGCGTCTCGATCACGCTCCAGGAGCCGAGGTCGGTCTCGATCTCGATCCCCGGCAGCAGCGCGAGGTCGGGGTCGACGACGCGCGCGATGCCCGACGGCTGCTCCTTCGCCATCTCCGCATAGCGGCGCAGCACCAGCTCGGGAACGCCGCTCGTGCGGGCCACCTCGAGGCGTCGGTGCAGCGCGTGATCGGGGTCTTCGAGTCTCGCCGTCGCGTGCTGGTGGTTGGGGTGCATCCACAGCTCGCAGCCGGCGCGGTCGACGATCGGCCCGGCCTGGCCGTAGTGGTCCGAGTGCGCGTGCGTGCAGACGAGCAGCCGCACGTCCTCCAGCCGCAGTCTCACCATCGCCATCGCGCGCTCGAGCTGCTCCAACGAGCCCGGTTCGTGCATCCCGGTGTCGACCAGGACGATCCCGTCGCCGGCTCTGATCGCCCATGCGTTGCAGTGCGGGACGCCAGGCCACGGGAGCGGCAGGCGCAGCCGCCACAGGCCGTTCAGGACGCGCTCGCCGCGCCCCAGCTCGCGTCTACGGCTTCTCTCTGCCATGGCCGGTTCCACCCTAACCGGCGGGGCGGCGTAGGGTGAGTGCTGGCGCACACCGACGACGGAGGATCCCGCCGATGCCGAGAACCGCAAGTGCCGATCCCACGATGACGGAGGAGGTCGCGCGGCGCTACTTCGACGCGGTCGCCGCGCGCGACGTCGACGCGATGGTGGCCTGCTGGCGCGTCGGCGGGGTCGACCGTCTGCACGGCCAGGCCGACCTCGTCGCGCCCGACGGCATCCGCGCATGGTTCGAGGAGCTGTTCGCGGCGATCCCCGACGCGGCGATGACGGTCGTCTCGACGACGACCGAGGGCGACCGCTGCGCGGTGCGCTGGCGGATGACGGGGACGTTCGCGGGACCGGGCGCGTTCCAGGGCTTCGCGCCGACCGGCGGCCGGCTGGAGCTCGAGGGCTGCGACGTCGTGGAGGTCGCAGACGGGCTCGTGGCCGGGAACGAGGCGTACGTCGACGGCATGACGATCGCGCGGCAGATCGGCGCGCTGCCGCCGCGCGACTCGGGCGCCGAGCGCGGGCTGACGGCGCTCACGAACCTGCGCACGCGGCTCGCGCGGCGCTTCGCCGCCGGCGACGCGGAGCCGATCGCGGACGGCGTGTGGGTCGTGCGCGGCGGCTTTCCGAGACGCGTGATGAACGTGTACTTCCTGCGCGACGGGGACGGCGTGCTGATGTTCGACGCCGGCGTGAAGTCGATGACGCCGGCGCTCGCGCAGGTCGGCGCGCAGCTCGGCGGGATCACGCGCGTGCTGCTCGGCCACGGGCACCCGGACCATCGCGGCGCGGCCCCCGGCGTGGGCGCGCCGGTGTGGTGCCATCCGGACGAGCGGGCGGACGCGGAGGGCGACGGCGGCGTCCACTACTTCGACCTGAGCCAGCTCGACGTGCACGGCCGGATCCTCTTGAGACGGCTGCTGCCGGTGTGGGACGGCGGACCGGTCTCGGTCGCGGGGACGGTGTCGGAGGGCGACGAGGTCGCGGGCTTCCGGGTCCTGCACCTGCCGGGCCACGCGCCCGGCCTGATCGGCCTCTGGCGCGAGTCGGATCGGCTGGCGCTCGTGAGCGACTGCTTCTACACGCTCGACCCGCAGACCGGGATGCCCGGACACCCGCGCGTGCCGCACCGCGCGTTCAACAGCGACACCGAGCAGGCGCGCGCCTCGATCCGCAAGCTCGCCGCGCTCGCCCCCTCGACCGCCTGGTGCGGCCACGCCGACCCGCTGCGCGGCGACGTGGCGGCGCAGCTGGAGCAGGCGGCGGCGACGACGTAGGCTTCGCGGCGTGGGTCGCCGGAGCCGACAGCGTGACCGCTTGGGCAGGAAGCTCGCCGCGCCGACGACGGACTACGCCGACCCGGACGGCAACGTCCTGACGTTGCGCGGGTCGATGACGCCGGCGACGCGGCGGGAGTACGCCGTCGTGCGCGGAGGATCGCCGCTCTCGCAGGAGGACGCGTGGCAGCGCTCCGTCGAGTTCCTGTTCGAGCGGCTCGCGGTGCGCTGGACGATCGCCGGCGCCCCGATCGAGAAGCCGGGCGAACTGCTCGCGCGCTTCCGCTTCGCCTCGCAGGACGAGCGCGCGTGGATCCGGGGCGTGCTGCGCGAGCACCTCGCGGAGTGGTTCCCGGACGTGGAGGCGCCGTGACGGGCGCGAGCGCCGGCTGGCGCGACGCCGACACCGCGCGCTTCGCCACGCTGCTGTGCGACTACTGCCTGGAGGTGCAGCCGGGCTGGCAGGTGCTCGTGCGCTCCACGACGCTCGCCGCGCCGCTGCTGCGCGCGCTGCACGCGGCGATCCTGGAGCGCGACGCGTGGCCGCTGCTGCGGCCCGAGCTGCCGGGCGTCGAGGAGGACTTCCACCTGCTGGCCGGCGAGCGCCAGCTCGACTCGTTCGGCTCGATCGCCGAGGCGGAGGCGGCGCAGGCGGACGCGTTCCTCGCGATCCAGGCTCCGTTCAACACGCGCGCGCTGGCCGAGGTCGAGCCGTCGCGCCTCGCGCGGATCGCCCGCTCGCGCGCGCCGCTGACCGAGCTGCGGATGCGCAAGCGCTGGTGCGGGACCTTGTGGCCGACGCCGGCCGGCGCGCAGCAGGCGGGCATGGGCGACGACGCGTTCGCGGCGTTCGTGCGCGGCGCGCTGTTCCTCGACCGCGACGACCCGGCGGCGGCCTGGCGCGAGCTGGGCGCGTTCCAGGCGGGCTTGGTCGAGCGCCTGAGCGGCGCCCGCGAGCTGCGGATCGAGGCGCCGGGGACGGACCTCACGCTGCACGTGGACGGTCGCGAGTGGGTCAACAGCGACGGCAGGCGCAACATGCCGAGCGGCGAGGTCTTCACCGGGCCAGTCGAGGACTCGGCGAACGGCGTGGTGCGCTTCACGGTGCCGTCCTCGCCGCGCGGCGTGGCGGTCGAGGACGTCGAGCTGACGTTCCGCGACGGCGAGGTCGTCGCGGCGAGCGCCGGGCGCGGGCAGGAGCACCTGGAGCGCACCCTCGCGACCGACCCCGGCGCGCGCCGCCTCGGCGAGATCGGCATCGGCACGAACCGCGGGATCGAGCGCCCGATCGGCGCGATCCTGTTCGACGAGAAGATCGGCGGCACCGTCCATCTCGCGCTCGGCCGCTCCTACCCGGAGACCGGCGGCGTCAACGACTCCGCCGTCCACTGGGACCTCATCTGCGACCTGCGCGGCGGCGGCCGGCTGACGGCCGATGGCGAGGTGGTGCAGGAAGACGGAGCCTTCGGCTCCTGAGCGACGCTACGGGAGCGCGGTGGTCGCGTAGCGCGGGGAAAGCTTCGCCGCCGCTCGGCCGTCGAGCACCCTGCGGAGCACTGCACAGAAGTCGAGCTCGCGCAGCCGCTCGCGATCGACGACTATCGCCAGCCCGTTGTTCCCGGAGGCGAGGAACAGCGCGAGGTCGCGGCGGGTCTCTTTGAGGAAGTCCTCAATACCCGTGAGCACGCCGTTGCGAGGGCCGCCCTCGTGCTTGGCGTTCGCCAATGCCTTGTTGGCGCCCTTCGGGGAAAGTCTCGATTTGCCGGGAAGGATGCCCAGGTAGGCATACGGCTGACGGCGTTCGGCGGGGATCCGATCGGGCGCGTAGTACATGTCGCGCCGTCCGTACGGCCACTCGACGTCGTGCGCGAACGTCAACGGCCAGTTCCTGCACGTGCGGTCGAGGATGCGAAGCTCCTCGAAGATCGAGTACCAGTTGTGATCGCCGTCGAGCAGCACGACGTCGGGATCCTTGATCGAAGGCAGGACGTCGTGGCTCAGCTGCTCGTAGACCGTCGAGAACTTCCCATATGCGTCTCGGACCGCGACCGGGTCGAACCGCGGAACCGGATCGATCACGTGCAGGTGCGCCCTGTGCGAGAGCGCATAGGCGAGGAGCCTCCTCGTGTGGACGCCCTCCTCGGCGCCGACCTCGACGATCGTTTTCGGCCGGGTCACCTCGAGCAGCGGCTGGACAGCGGACTCGAAAAACCTGTGCATTGTTGCGCTCCATCATCCCTGAGCGGGAGCGGCCGTGCAACCGCCAACGGCGACGTCCGATTTCCACTAGTCGCTGACCGCAGCGCGCGCAATCATCGTCCTCGTGATCGAGGACTTCGACCAGTGCTATCGAGCCGTCAGCTCGAAGGACGCGCGCTTTGACGGCTGGTTCGTGACCGCCGTCACGTCGACCGGCATCTACTGCCGGCCGAGCTGCCCGGCGCTCACGCCGAAGCGCGCGAACGTGCGCTTCCTGCCCAGCGCGGCCGCGGCGCAGCGCGCCGGCTTCCGCGCCTGCAAGCGCTGCCGGCCCGACGCCTCCCCCGGCTCGCCGGAGTGGAACGTGCGCGCCGACACGGTCGGCCGGGCGATGCGGCTGATCGGCGACGGCACGATCGAGCGGGAGGGCGTTGCCGGCCTCGCGCGGCGGCTCGGCTTCAGCGAGCGCCACCTGCACCGCCAGCTCGTCGCCGAGCTGGGCGCCGGCCCGCTCGCGCTCGCGCGCGCCCAGCGCGCGCAGACCGCCCGCCTGCTGATCGAGACGACGACGCTGCCGTTCACCGACGTCGCGTTCGCGGCCGGCTTCCCGAGCATCCGCCAGTTCAACGAGACGGTGCGCGAGGTGTTCGCCACCACCCCCACGGACCTGCGTCGCGGCGCCCGGAGCGAGCCCCGGCAACTTCACCACCGTAACGGTGGTCGGATTGACGGGGCTCGGGCGGCGACGCCGCTGGCGCTGCGCCTGCGGCATCGGGCGCCGTTCGATGCGCGTGCGCTGCTGGCGTTCCTGGGTGCGCGGGCGGTGCCGGGGGTCGAGGCCGGCGACGGCGCGCGGTACCGCCGCGTCCTGGCGCTCCCGCACGGCCCGGGCGTCGCGACGCTCGCGCCGGGCGGCCCCGGCCACGTCGACTGCGAGCTGCGGCTCAGCGACCTGCGCGATCTCGCCGCCGCGGTGCAGCGCTGCCGCCGCCTGCTCGACCTCGACGCCGACCCGGTCGCGGTCGACGACGCGCTCGCGGTTGACCCGCCGCTGGCGCCGCTCATCGCCCGCGCGCCGGGCCGCCGCGTGCCGGGCGCGGTCGACGGCGCGGAGCTGGCGACGCGGGCGATCCTCGGGCAGCAGATCTCCGTCGCCGGCTCGCGCACGCTCGCGGGCCGCCTGACGAAGACGCTCGGCGAGCCGCTGCCGGACGGCCTCGCCGGCGCGGACGAGCACCTCACGCACGCCTTCCCAACCGCGGCCGCGCTCGCCGGCGCCGACCCCGCCGCACTCCCGCTCACGCGCGCCCGCGCCCAATCGCTCGTGACGACGTGCACGGCGGTCGCGGACGGCTCGCTCGCGCTCGACCCCGGCGCCGACCGCGCCGCCACGCGCGCGCGCCTGTTGACGCTGCCCGGGATCGGTCCCTGGACGACCGAGTACGTCGCGATGCGCGCACTCGGCGATCCCGACGCCTTTCCCGAGACCGACCTTGGCATCCGCAAGGCGCTCGCGCGTCTCGGACCCGCGGCCGACTCCGACCGCTGGCGCCCCTGGCGCGCCTACGCCGTACAGCACCTGTGGGCGACCCTCAGCCCGAACGAAGGAGCAGCCTGATGTACACCGCCACGATCGACACCCCTCCCGGCCCGTTCACGATCGTCGCATCCGACGACGCGGTGCTCGCGAGCGGCTGGACCGACGAGCCCGAGCGCCTGCGTGCGCTGATCGGCTCCCCCCTGCGCCCGCGCGACGAGCTCCGCGCCACGCGCGACCTCGGCCCGTTCACGCAGGCGGTCGCCGACTACGTCGCGGGCGATCTCTCCGCGATCGACGACGTCCCCGTCGATCAGGTCGCCAGCCCGTTCCTCGCGCGCGCGCGGGAGGAACTGCGCCGCATCCCGCCGGGCGCGCCGGAGACGTACGCCCAGCTCGCGGCGCGCGCCGGCAATCCGGCGGCCGTGCGCGCCGCCGGCTCCGCGTGCGCGCGCAATCCGACGGCGCTGTTCGTCCCCTGTCACCGCGTCGTCCGCACCGGCGGCGGCCTCGGCGGCTTCGCCTACGGGCTCGGCGTCAAGCGCTGGCTGCTCGACCACGAGTCGGGCCCGAGCCTGCTCGCGGGCGCGTGACGCTGCCCGAGGAGATCCGCGAGGCGTGCGCGTGGGTCGCCGAGCGGGCGCAGCACGTGCGGATTGAGCAGGGCGCGATCCCCGCATACGCGGCGGCCCTGCCCAGCCCGCGACCTCCGGACCCGGCGGACCAGCTCGTCGACGGGCCGCCGGAGCTGCGCGCCGCCTTCCACCTGACGCTCGACGCGATCAACTTCGGCTCCGGCTGGTTCCCGACGCTGCGCAAGCGCGACGGCCGCTCCGGCTACTGGACCGTCGGGCTCGGGCTGCGCGACCGCTTCGCCGCGCACGGCGCGTGGGGCGCCGCGGAGCTGCGGGCGATCGACGCCCGTGACGTCGCGGCGACGCTCGGCCAAGACCCCGGCCACGAGCTGATGCGGCTGTTCGCGCGCTCGCTCAACGATCTCGGCGCGCACGTCGGCGACGAGCACGGCGGCAGCTTCCTCGCCGTCGCGCGCGCGGCGCAGGGCTCGGCGGTCGCGCTCGCCGAGCGCCTCGCCGGATGGGACTGCTTCGCGGACGCGTCCGGCTACCAAGGCCGCCGCGTCCCCTTCTTCAAGCGCGCGCAGATCGCCGCCAGCGATCTCCACCATGCAGGGGTCGCGGACTTCGGGCGCGACCTCCACCACCTCACGCTGTTCGCCGACAACCTCGTCCCGCACGTGCTGCGACTCGACAGGATCCTCACGTTCGACCCCGCCCTCGCCGCGCGCATCGACGCCGGCGACCCGATCGAGCACGACGCGCCCGAGGAGGTCGAGCTGCGCGCCTGCGCCGTCCACGCGGCGGAGCTGATCGTGCGCACGCGCCCCGACCTCACCGCCCAAGAGGTCGACCATCTGTTGTGGAGCAGAGGCGCCGGAGCGCCTTACAAGGCCGTGCCCCGCCCCCGCTCCCGCTGCACCGCGTACTAGCCTGCCGCGGGCGTATGCGGCTCGTCACCTGGAACGTCAACAGCCTCAGACAGCGCCTGCCGCGCGTCCTCGAACTCGTCGCGGAGCACGCGCCGGACGTCATCTGCCTGCAGGAGACGAAGTCGGACGCGGACGCGTTCCCGCACGCGGCGCTGGCGGAGGCGGGCTATCGCGCCGCTGACCACTCGGGCGGGCGCTGGGCGGGCGTCGCGATCCTCGCGCGCGAGCCGCTCGCGCCGGACGATCCCGCACGCGGGCTGCCGGGCGAGCCGGTCCAGGACGAGTGCCGCTGGGTCGAGGCGACGGTCGGCGGCGTGCGCTTCGTCAGCACCTACGTGCCGAACGGGCGCGTGGTCAACAGCGAGTGGTACGCGCAGAAGCTCGACTTCCTCGCTGCCGCGGCCGAGCGCGTGCGCGCGATTCGCGCGACCGGCGCCGCGCTCGTCGTCGCCGGCGACATGAACGTTGCTCCCGCCGACGTCGACGTCTACGACCCCGCGGCGTTCGCGACCGAGACGCACGTGACGCCGCCGGAGCGCCAAGCGCTCGCCGCCGTCGCCGAGGCGGGCGGGCTCCAAGACGCGTTCCGCCGCCTGCACCCCGGCGAGCAGCAGTTCACCTGGTGGGACTATCGCGCCGGCCACTTCCACAAGGGCTTCGGCCTACGGATCGACCACGCGCTCGTGAGTCCCGAGATCGCGACCCGCCTCAGCCACGCCGGCATCGAGCGGTCCTACCGCAAGGGCCCGAGACCGTCCGACCACGCGCCGCTCGTCGTCGAGTGGGCGGACTGAGCCTGCCAAGCGGGGGGTCGTTCACGGGTTGGGCCGGGCGGTCCGGGCGTGCGCGCGCTACCGTGCCGGCCGTGCGCCGCACCAAGATCGTCGCGACCATCGGCCCCGCCTGCCGCAACCCCGAGACGCTCGCCCGCATGGTCGAGGCCGGCCTCGACGTCGCGCGGCTGAACTTCTCCCACGGCACGCGCGAGGAGCACGCCGACAACGTCCGGCTCGTGCGTGAGGCGGCCGGCCGCGTCGGGCGCCCGGTCGCGATCCTGCAGGACCTGCCCGGGCCGAAGCTGCGGATCGGCCCGCTGCGCGAGGACCTGATCGACCTGCGCCCCGGCGACAAGCTGACCCTCGTCTGCGGCAGCGACGAGCCGGGCGACGAGCATCGCATCTCGATCGGCTGGCCGGGGCTCGCGCGCAACGTCGAGGCGGGCGACGTCGTCTACCTGGCCGACGGGCGCATCCGCCTGCGGGTGATGGAGGTGCGCGACGGGTCGAGCGAGATCGACACCAACGTCGAGATCGGCGGGGCGCTCGCTTCGCGCCAGGGCCTCAACCTGCCGGGCAACACGCGCGGCCTGCCGTCGGTCCCGCACGAGGACCTCGAGCTGCTGCGCTTCGGCGAGTCGATCGGCGTCGACCTCGTCGCGCTCTCGTTCGTGCGCGAGCCGGAGGACGTCACGGAGGTCCGCAAGCACACCCGCATCCCGCTGATCGCGAAGATCGAGAAGCCGCAGGCGGTCGCCGAGGCAGAGGAGATCATCCGCGCGGCCGACTGCGTGATGGTCGCGCGCGGGGACCTCGGCATCGAACTGCCGATCGAGGACGTGCCGGTCGTGCAGAAGCGGCTGCTGGCGCTCGCCGGCAAGCTCGCGCGCCCCTCGATCACCGCGACGCAGATGCTCGACTCGATGGTCAGCTCCTCGCGCCCGACGCGCGCGGAGGTGACAGACGTCGCGAACGCGATCCTCGACGGCACCGACGCGGTGATGCTCTC
>Ga0134125_10000793_pt1 | contig 41219 bp, 44 predicted proteins | sample KB31751_FD_96464 | JGI IMG/M metagenome (GOLD analysis project Ga0134125, IMG submission 96464) | Terrestrial soil microbial communities with excess Nitrogen fertilizer from Kellogg Biological Station, Michigan, USA - KB3-175-1 | ecosystem: Environmental > Terrestrial > Soil > Unclassified ...
ATAAATCCCTTCTTGTGGAAGGGATTTGAGCGAAAGACGAGATTCGAACTCGCGACCCCGACCTTGGCAAGGTCGTGCTCTACCAACTGAGCTACTTTCGCTTTTGCGGAGTGCAAATATAGATAGAAATGCATATTGTGCAAGATATAAATTCAAATTTTCGGCTTTTAAACTTTACCGCCTTATTTTTAACGGGTTATAATCTCCGGGAAAAGGGGTGCCGCATTAACCCGCCTCATCAGCCATCCCGCTTCAGTCGTTCTGTTTAAATTCATTTAACAGATCGTCACCGGTATACTGGAAATAAGGGATATTAAATTTAGCCAGGATTGCCGGAAAATCCCATTTGTTCATACCGCACATTTCAGCAGCCTGCCCTAAAGATAATTTATCTGCCTCATACAACCTGGCCGCAATTAACCGCACGGTTTCATCATGCTCTTTTTCAAGCGCATCAGGAACTTTAAGTGTCATTGTAGTCATGTTATTAATAATAAATAGTTAAAGATACGCATAAATCCATAAATTCTATGCCTCAATAAAAAACGGGTACATATTTCAAATCGGCCTCAGTCATCAAATAACGGCCAAACGTTTTAAGTCGTCTATAAATTAGTTCGCGGGCGTTTCCCACATTCCGGCACGACAAGCAAACAACAAGTTAATTAATCCTTATCTTTAAAAAAGCAAGCTGTATAGTATATCCAGGACTAACAGCAGTTTGTATAGGGATTACAGGATTTATTCACAAATCTGTATAGCTATTTCCGGACGGGTCATCATACAGGAAATATTATGGTTTACACTTTTAGCAAATAAAATTTACTAATTCATTGATAATCAACATTTTATATATAAAATACATGAAAATAGTGTAAACCTTTGTAAACCCACGCCAAGGGTAAGCGCGATCATCGATAAGGCTTTGTTAAACCGTCTTCCCATCCCTCAAAATATCCCCGATCAAATCATTCTCATAGCCCCGGCTCAATGCGTATTGCCGTAGCTTATAGTCGCGTTTAAAAGGTTCTTTCTCGGTAACCGTCTTCGCCTTTTTCGCCAGCACTTTTTGCAGCATGGCGATATATTCATCGCCGGGAATGGCCGACAAAGCCTTTTTGATCAGCACATCCGGCACCCGCTTAAACTTCAGCCCCTGCCTGATCTTGCCCTTCCCCCACCCCTTCTGCCTGAATTTGCCCAGCGCGTAGGCTTTGGAAAAACGCTCCTCGTTTAGGAAATTGTCCTCGATCAGGCCGCCGATCAAACTTTCAACATCATTGCTTCTGAGGCCCCATTCATACAGCTTATCGCGCACTTCCTGCTGCGAACGTTCCTGGTAGGCGCAATAATGTTCGGCTTTTGCGCGGGCAGTTTTAGCGTCGGGTATTTTGATGGTTTTTGTGCCGTCCATAAAACCAAACTTCGTTAAAATTCTTCTATGTCTGAAAATATAAGCAAATTCGTAGCATGCCCGTTCAGTACCCTATAAAAGACATTAAGAAGATCATCAAAGCCCATGGGACCATTGTAAAGGACTATTCCATCAGCACCCTGATCACCGACAGCCGGCGTATCAGCAATGCCGCCGATGGGTTGTTTTTCGCCCTGAGCGGCCGGCGTAACGGGCATGAGTTTGTGGCGGCGGCTTACGCCGAGGGCGTCCGCAATTTTGTAGTAAAGCAGGGGCCCGAAATAGCCATGCCCGATGCGAATATGCTGCTGGTGGCTGATGTTTTGGCGGCCCTGCAAACGCTGGCGGCCCATCACCGCCAAAGCTTTAACCTGGAGGTGATTGGTATAACGGGCAGCAACGGCAAAACCATTGTGAAAGAGTGGCTGTACCAGCTGCTGTCGCCCGATAAAAACATCGTGCGCAATCCTAAGAGCTATAACTCGCAGATCGGGGTGCCGCTTTCGGTATGGCTGATCAACGAAAAGAACGACCTGGGCATTTTTGAGGCGGGTATTTCCACCACCGGCGAAATGAAGAAGCTGGAGGCGGTCATTCAGCCGACCGTCGGGGTGCTGACACACATCGGCACCGCGCATGATGAGGGTTTTACCAAACCCGGCGAAAAGATTATCGAAAAGCTAAAGCTGTTTAAAAATTGCCGGCTTATTATCTATAATTACGACCAGCTGGCCAGGTTCAGCAAAAAGATCAAGGCAAAAAATTGCTTCACCTGGAGCACCAAATTTAAACAGGCCGATCTTTATATCTTCAGCGGAACAGTTATCGAGAAAAAATATTACCTGCGGGCAATGTTCAAAGGCAGCGAGATCGAATGTCTTATCCCTTTTACAGATGAGGCGTCTGTTGAAAACGCATCGGTGTGCTGGGCGGTAATGCTGGCGATGGGCTACGCCCCGGAAGCGGCCGACGAACGCATCGAGCATTTGAGCCCGGTGAGCATGCGCCTGGAACTGAAAACCGGCAATAACGATTGCTCCGTGATCGACGATTCCTATAATTCCGATGTCGAATCGCTGGAGATCGCGCTTAACTTTTTGAACCAGCAAAACCAGCATGAGAAAAAGACGCTGATCCTGTCGGATATTTTCCAGTCGGGTTTAAAGGAAGACGTTTTGTACCGCAAGGTTGCCGGGCTGATTAAAACAAAAAAGATCGGCAGGTTTATCGGCGTCGGCGAAGAATTAAGCAGGCACCAGGACCTTTTCGATGTACCGCAAAAGCATTTTTACCCCGATACCGCCGCGCTGCTGCTTCATTTGCGCGGGCTGAATTTTAGGGATGAAACCATCCTGATAAAAGGGTCGCGGAGCTTTGGGTTCGAGAACATCAGCCGCGCGCTGGTGCAAAAGGCCCACGAAACGGTATTGGAGATCAGCCTGAACGCGCTATTGCACAACCTTAACTTTTACCGGTCAAAATTAAAACCCGGCGTAAAGGTGATGGCGATGGTAAAAGCATTCTCGTACGGCAGCGGCACGTTCGAGGTAGCCAATATGCTGCAGTATAACAAGGTTGACTACCTGGCCGTGGCTTATATCGACGAGGGCGTGGCCTTGCGGAAAGCGGGCATTACCCTGCCCATTATGGTGCTTAACCCCGAAGTTTCGGCCTTTAATATATTAACCGAATATACGCTGGAGCCGGTAATCTATAGCTTCGGGCTTTTCGACGAATACATTAAGTATGCGCAGGACAGCAGCGTGGTTAATTATCCCATTCACCTGAAAATAGACACCGGCCTGCGCCGCCTGGGCTTTGATGAACCTGAGATAGAAACGTTATGCGATTTTTTTGAGGAGAATAAATACGTGCAGGTAAAATCCATCTTCTCGCATTTTGTCGCCAGCGATACTGAGCAGCACGATCTGTTTACGCTTTCGCAGATCAAAAAATTCGACAGCGCCTGGCAGCAGCTGGAAGAAGCTTTGGGTTACCCTGTGATAAAACATATCAGCAATACATCGGGCATAACCCGCTGGCCAAACGCGCAGTATGATATGGTACGACTGGGTATCGGGCTATACGGTATCGATGGCTCCATTGCGGACCAGGGCGCTTTACAGCCTGTGGCAAGTTTAAAAACCAGCATATCGCAAATAAAAAATATACTGGCCGGCGAAACCGTCAGCTATAGCCGCAGCGGGAGCCTGGTAAAAGACGGCAGCATCGCCACGGTACGTATCGGGTATGCCGACGGTTACCTGCGCGCTTTTGGCAACGGCAAAGGCAAAATGCTGGTGAACGGCGTACTCTGCCCTACGGTTGGCAATATCACGATGGATATGTGCATGCTGGATGTAACCGGGGTGGATGCGCGGGAAGGCGACGAGGTAATTGTTTTTAACAATGTGCAGCGCATCGAAGATCTTGCGGCGCAGATCGGCACTATCCCGTACGAAATTTTAACGAATGTTTCGCAAAGGGTAAAAAGAGTGTACTTTTATGAGTAAATAACACGTCATGAAAAGGATCGCAAAAGCCCTGTTAAATTATTTTGTAAAAGGGCTGTTGGTTGTGGTTCCGCTTGGCGCGGCGCTGTTCCTGATCTTTTGGGCCGTTAGAAGCATCGACAATGCCTTAAACCTGAGCGATATCTTCTGGCCGGGCAGCAAAACCGGCAAACCCGTTTATATCCCCGGCTTAGGCATATTAAACGTGATCGTGGTTATTTTCATCGCCGGGATATTGGTAACCAACGTGATCACCGACCCGATAAAGCGATGGGCCAACCGGTGGATCAACCGCCTCCCTTTATTCAAATTTTTATACTCGTCGATAAAAGACCTCACCGAAGCTTTTGTAGGCGAGGAAAAGAAATTCAACGAGCCGGTTATTGTTGAGGTTAACGAATTCGGATTGAAAAAGATCGGGTTTCTTGTACAAAAGGATCTTTCTTCCTTAAATCTTCCCGGCGAGGTAGCTGTTTACTTCCCTTACTCGTATTCGTTTGCCGGGCAGGTGGTGATCATATCCACCGACAAAGTAAAACCGCTCGACAAGAGCGCTGCCGATATGATGAAGTTCGTCATCTCAGGCGGCGTGAGCGGCCTGGATTAAACTGAGCGTCGTCTAAAGCTGCGCATCAAAATAAAAGTGCTGACGATCATGAAAAACGCTGCGGTAAGATACGGCGCACCCGGAAAATACAAGCTTGACTTGTTTTGGGTAAAGTAAAAGAAAATATAGCTGAACATCAGCGGGCCAATTATCAGGCTTAAGCTGTTCAAAATAGCGAAAGCGCCCTGCAACTCGCCCTGTTCGTTAGGTGCCACCCTGTCGCTGGCAAGTGCCTGTATGGCCGGGCCTGAAATCCCGCCAAGGCAATAGGGTATTACAAAAATATACATCTGCCAGCCCTGGGTGGCGAAAGCGACGAGCGTTAGGCCCAGGGCATAGAATAACAAACCGGCAATAATATTTTTCTTTTGGCCGAATTTGGGAATGGTGTATCGCAATAAGCCGCCTTGTATGGCTATGAGGATAATGCCGATAGTAACGCCCAGCGTGCCGACACTGGCCGGCGTCCATTTAAATTTTTCATATAAAAAAAACGCCAAAAGGTATTCGACGGCTTTTTGAGCGATATAAACGATTGCGGTTCCTACCAGCAAGGTAGCCAGGGCGGGCTGTGTTTTATAAATGCGCCAAAGCGAGCGCAGCGGATCGGCCCGCTTCCATTCAAATTTCCGGCGGTGCTCTTTTGGCAAAGATTCCGGCAATACAAATAAACCGTATAAGCCATTGCACACGGCAAAGCCCGACGCTACCATAAACGGCAGCCGTAAATTTACAGCGGCCAGGTAGCCGCCCAACGCAATACCAAAGATGAGCCCTAAGGCCGATGCCGCGCCAACCAGCCCGAAGTTTGCCGCGCGTTTATCGCCTTCGCTTACGTCGGCGATATAGGCGGTAGCCGTCGAAGTGCTGGCGCCGCTGATCCCCGCTATCGTACGGCCAACAAACAGCCAGGCGATCGAGGGTGCGAATGCCATAACCATATAGTCGATACTGAAGCCGAAAAGTGAGATCAACAGTACCGGCCTGCGGCCATACCGGTCGCTCAGGCTGCCCATAATCGATGCAAATACCAATTGCATCGTGGCATAAACAAATGTAAGCCAGCCGTTGTATCGTGATGCCGTACTGTTATCAATATGACCCAGCGTTTGCAGCAGTTTGGGCAGCACCGGGATAATGATGCCCAGGCCCAGCACATCTATCAGTATGGTAATGAAAATAAATCCAAGCGCCGCAGAATGTTTTGTTTTGGCCATAAATCAGTGTAAAAAGGTTGTTTCGGCTAAAAAGTTTTTCATAAAAGAAAGAATCACCTAACTTCTAATCCCCAGTCTCTAAACTAACCCCTCTATCTGCACCGGTATTGCCTCACCCCGCCCTCTCCAAAGGAGAGGGAGTTAAACGACAATAAAAATTAACCGCCTTTTGTTCAAGTCCTCTCCTTTGGAGAGGATTTAGGTGAGGCTTGTCGCTAATCTCTAACCTCATTTCCTCTTAAAACTTCTGACAGCCAGCAATGTACTCAAAAGCATCAGTATGGCTCCTATAACAAACGGCGCTCCGGGAAATAGAATTGGGGCACCCGGCCTGGTGAAATAATGAAATACCCAGGTCATTAACGGCGGACCGATAATGGTGCTTAAACTCATCAGGCTGGTTAACCCGCCTTGCAGTTCTCCCTGCTCATTCGCAGGTACGCCCGTGCTCATATATCCCTGCAATGCCGGCCCCGCTATGCCGCCTAAACAATACGGTATCAAAAACGCAAACATCATCCAGCTCTGTGTTGCAAACGCGAATAAAAGCAAACCGATACCATAAAGCAGCAAACCTATCCAAATGCTTCGCTCCTGCCCCAATTTTGGTATGACGATCCGGATAAGCCCGCCCTGCACCGCCGCGACCAGCAATCCTACAAAACCAAGCGAATAACCCACCAGCGCGTTGCTCCAGTGGAATTTTTCGATGGTGTAAAACGTCCACACGCTTTGCACGGCCTGTACGGCTACATAAACCAGGAACAGCGAAAATGCCAGCCCGATAACCGATTTATATTTACTTAACTGGAAAAGCGAACCCCACGGGCTGCATCTTTTCCATTCAAATGGCCGCCGGTGTTCTTTCGATAAAGATTCGGGAAGGATGAAATAACCGTATATCGCATTTAAAAACGCCAGCCCGGCCGCTGCCAAAAAAGGGTATTGAACATTGTGCTGCCCCAAAACCCCGCCGAGCGCAGGGCCTATAATAAAACCAAGCCCGAAAGCCACACCCACAAGGCCAAAATTAGCGGCACGTTTTTCAGGTGTGCTGATATCTGCGATATAGGCCGATGCCGTAGTAAAGCTGGCGCCCGTCATGCCCGCTACCAGCCGGCCAACAAAAAGCCACCATACGGTGGGGGCAAAAGCCAGGAATAAATAGTCGATCCCAAACCCAACCAATGAGCTAAGCAAAACGGGCCTGCGGCCAAACTTATCGCTCAAATTACCAATAATTGGCGCAAAAAAGAACTGCATCGAAGCATAGGCAAGCGCTAATAACCCCGCATAAGTAGCGGCATCGCTTATGCTGCCATGAATAAGGTGCGCGATCAAATCGGGCAATACGGGGATAATAATACCAAACCCCATAACATCCACCAGCAATGTGACAAAAATGAAGCCCAGCGCGGCCTGGCCCTTAGGTTGAAGCATGGATGCAAAGTAAAAATTTTACTTTAACTTTTTATTTATAACTTGGATTACATAAATATTTTATAATTATAACTAAAAAATTAGTTGTTATGAAAATCCTAAATCTTTCACTCTCCGCAGTGTTTCTTCTTGCTTTCCAGCATGTTTCGGCGCAAACCGATTCGCACGTCATGTTATCCGATAGCTATCCAAAAGCCGGGGAAACGGTTGCCATAACTTACAACCCGGCAGGAACTGTTGTTGACGGCAAAAGTAATATTACAGCCATTGTTTATTACCTGGATAATAAAGATTATCCGGCGGCCGACATTGACCTGAAACCTGAAAGTGGCCTTTTAAAAGGGAATATATCCATTCCCGATCAGGCAAAAGCTTTTTACATAAAGATCAACGCGGATAACCAGGTTGATAACAACAATGAAAAAGGGTACGTATACCTGGTGTACAAAGGGAAACAGCCGGTGCCGGGGGCATATGCTTCTGAAGCTTACATGTTAACGAGTGGGATGGGAACACAGCTGGCTAAAATAAAAATGATTGATAAAGATGCTGGCTTAGCATTATATAAGCAGGAATTTGACCTGTATCAGCAAAGCGAAAAAGAATATCAGGCTAATTATTATTTGTATTTGGCCAGGAACCCGGAATTTAAAGCACAGGTGGCTGATAAAATTGAGTCGCTGGAGAAAAGCAGCGACGAAAAAGACCTGGTGCTGGCGGCTAATCTTTTACGGACGACAAAAAAGATAAAAGCAGCTGATTCGCTAAACACAATGATCAAAAATCAATTCCCTGAAGGAACCGTGGCTAAAAACGAGCTTGGGATGGCATTTGCGCGCCAACAAGATGTAGCTAAAAAAGACTCGTTATACCATGTTTTCATTGATAAATTTCCGGAAAGCCCTACGGATAAAAGCACATTGCAGGACAATTTCAGGGCGCAATTAGCCAATGCTTACCTTGCCAAAGGCGACTTTGACAATTATAGAAAGTACGGGGCACAGGTGAAAAATAAATCGAACCTGGCTATGAGTTTAAATAACACGGCTTATGAATGGGCCAAAAAAGGCGAGCATCTGCAAGACGCTGAAAAATTGTCAAGGGAGTCGTTAGATATCACTGCGGAAAAAATGGACCATCCCACAGCTATGCCATTTAGTTCCCTATCGCAGGTAAAAGCGGGCAATCAATTTAATTATGATATGTACGCCGACACTTATGCTTTTATTTTGTACAAGGAGAATAAATTTGACGAAGCCATAAAGTATGAAACGCCCGTTATTGAGCACAACAAAATTGTCGATGGCGAAGTGTACCAAAACTATGTGCTCATGTTAACCGCCGCCCATCAATACGCGAAAGCAAAAGAAGCGGCAGAAAAAAGCATCATCGCGGGCCAGGCAACCGCTGTTACCAAAGAAGAATTAAAGGAGTGCTATGTTAAATTAAAAGGAAGCGATAGCGGTTACGAACAATATCTGGCCTCGCTGGAAAATACATCAAAGAATAAACTGCGGGCTGAATTGGCTAAAACCATGATCAATAAACCGGCGCCTGAGTTTAGGCTAAAAGACCTTGACGGAAAAACAGTTTCGTTGAAGGACCTTAAGGGCAAAGTAGTGATCGTTGATTTTTGGGCTACCTGGTGCGGGCCATGCAAAGCCTCGTTCCCCGGTATGCAAATGGCAGTGAACAAATATAAAGACGACCCTAACGTAAAATTCCTTTTCGTTGACGCATGGGAACACGAGGATAATTTTATACCGGGCGTCAAAAAATTCATCGCCGATAACAATTACTCTTTCCATGTATTAATTGATGAAAAGGTTGCCAGTGGAAAACAGGAAAAAGTTCTAAGCAAGTTTGGAGTAACCGGAATACCAACTAAATTTATTATCGATAAAAGCGGTAATATCCGGTTTATGTATGTGGGATATTCAGGCGCCCCCGAGCAACTGGTTGAGGAAGTGACTGCCATGGTGGATATAGTAGCTAACCCTGAATCGTTTGTATCAAATCAAAAAGAAAACAATACCAAAGCAAGCAACAACAAATAACAATCTTGTCTCACCTAAAAAGCGGCCATTAAACCGGCTGCTTTTTTATTTAAAAATTCGGCTTCAATACATATTTATCATAGAAACGGAAAATATGTTCTGTGGCTTCCTCTGCGGTATCAACAACGCGGTACAGATTAAGATCATCAGGGTGTATATTATGTTCCTGGGCAAGCATTTTTTCCTCAACCCACTTAAATAATCCGCCCCAATAATCAACGCCAACAAATACGATGGGGAACCGCGCGATCTTGCCGGTCTGGATCAGCGTTATCGCCTCAAATGATTCATCCATCGTCCCAAAGCCGCCTGGCAGGATAATAAATCCCTGCGAATATTTCATAAACATTACCTTCCGGATAAAGAAATAATCGAACTCCATGATCTTATCCCGGTCGATATATTTATTATGGAACTGCTCAAACGGAAGCTCGATATTTAATCCCACCGATTTACCGCCCGCTTCATAAGCGCCCTTGTTAGCAGCCTCCATGATACCAGGACCACCGCCCGATATTACACCATAACCGCGTTCGGTTAGCAGGCGTGCTATATTTTCGGCCAATAAATAGTAAGGGTTATCGTTATGCGTGCGCGCCGACCCGAAAATGGATACACACGGGCCTATTTTTGCCAGCTTCTCGAACCCGTCAACAAATTCGGCCATGATCTTAAATATCTGCCACGAATCGGTAACCTTTATTTCCTGCCAGTTTTTATTTTCAAATGCCTGCCTTATTTTTTCTTCACCTGTCATATCTTGTAAAAGTACTATAGTAATTAATTTTTCACCCGTTTTGTTTTTGGCGCCGACGTAGCCAGCAGCATGATAAATGTGATCAACCCGTTCACCAGGATCAACTCGTTATCGAAAACATACCCTCCCATCAGCGCCGCCGAATGTGCGCTCAAATAATAACATATCGCCGGCGATATTACGCATATAAACGGCACAAGCTTATCTCTTACCTGCAGCTTTCCCGCAAACAGCCCGAACGAATACAAACCCAACAGCGGCCCGTATGTATATGATGCCACTTTAAATATAGCCGTAACAACCGCCCCGCCGTTCAACGAATTAAATATCACAATGGTTAAAAACAGGCAGCCCGAAAATGCGATATGCACATAGTGGCGGGTACGTACCGTTCTTTTGCTGTTCAGGTCCTTCTTTTTATTAAACCCTAAAAAGTCGACACAAAACGAAGTGGTTAAAGCGGTCAGCGCCGAATCGGTGGTGGCGAACGTGGCCGCAGTTAAACCAAGCATAAATACCATGGCCGGGATTAATCCCAAATATTTTAAGGCAATGGTGGGATACAAATAATCTGTTTTTTCAACCTTTATCCCGTTCCTGGCCGCATACATCCAAAGCAACGCGCCCACGCTCAAAAAGAAAATATTGATCACCACGAATACCGCCGTAAAGCTGAACATGTTCTTTTTGGCTTCGCGGATATGTTTCAGGCTCAGATTTTTTTGCATAAGGTCCTGGTCGAGCCCGGTCATGGCCACGGTGATAAACACACCGCCCAAAAACGCCTTAACAAAGTGAAACCTGCTTCCCATGAAATCGCTGAAAAAGAAAATTTTAGAGTAGCTGCTGTTCTTAATGGCTTCGGCTGCCTGGAAGAGGTTGTAGTGCAAACTTTGGCAGATGAACCAGATAGATAAAAACACCGATGATACCAGGAACAGCGTTTGCAGGCTATCGGTTATGATAATTGTCTTTAACCCGCCCCTGAATGTGTACGACCAGATGAGCACCAGGCAAATCAACCCGGTGATGGCAAAAGGGATATGGTAACTGTCGAAAATAAATCTTTGAAGCACAATCACCACCAAATAAAGCCGGAACGCCGAGCCAATGATGCGGCTGACCAGGAATATGCCGGCGGCAGTTTTATAGCTCCAGGCGCCCAAAGCGCCTTCAATGTAACTGTAAATGGATGTTAGCTTTAAGCGATAATAGAGCGGCAGCAATACGGTGGCGATCACAATAAAGCCGGCGGCATTGCCCAAAACAAACTGGAAATATTCAAACTGGTCGCCGGTTGGGGCGCCAACTTTTCCGGGAACGGAGATAAAAGTGACACCGCTCAAAGCCGTCCCGATCATTCCGAATGCCACCAGGTACCATTTGGAATTGCGGTTGGCCACAAAAAAAGTGTCGTTATCGGTCGATTTTCGGGAAGTAAGCCACGATATCACCATCAATACCAAAAAGTAACCAATAATAAACGAAAGCAGTATGGCTGGTGACATGTTATTAGCCGGGGTTAAATTGTTGCCGACAAGTTATGTATAGTAGTTTATTATACAAAATAAATACGGTCTGCCGGTGTTCGGAGCATACGCCTCCTGCTTTCGCCTTTGCAGCCGAATCGCTATCTTTGAGTAATGAATTTTTCATCGAAGCTGCTGGAGGATGCTGTTGCCGAATTTGCCAGGTTGCCCGGTGTTGGCCAAAAAACCGCATTGCGTTTGGTGCTGCACCTGCTTAACCAGGATAAGGTTGATGTTGAGCGATTTAGCGCCACCATAAGCAAGTTGCGGAACGAGATACAATTTTGCCGGGTTTGTTTAAATATATCCGACAGTCCGGTTTGCCAGTTATGCGCCTCGCCTAAACGCGACCATAGTATTATTTGCGTAGTTGAGGATACCCGCGATGTAATGGCTATTGAAAACACCAACCAATATAATGGGGTGTACCACGTTTTGGGGGGCTTAATTTCCCCAATGGACGGGATCGGCCCCTCCGACCTGGAAGTGGATTCATTAATTGAAAGGATAAAAGAAAACGAAACTAAAGAGATAATTTTTGCCTTAAGCGCAACCATGGAAGGCGATACAACGCTCTTTTACTTGAATAAACGATTAAAAAATTTCGCCATAACTATCTCAACCATAGCCCGTGGCATAGCTTTTGGTGGTGAATTGGAGTACGTTGATGAGGTCACTTTAGGCCGGTCTATCGTTACGCGTGTTCCATATGAAAAAACCATTACCTAAGTTACCATGAAATTATCCCTTATCGTAGTAAACCATAACGCTTGTAAATCGCTTAAACAAACGTTAAATTCATTAATTAATGCTTGCAAAAATATTGATTATGAGTTATTTATCGTAGATAACGCATCTACTGACAGGTCTCTTGAAATGTTGGAAAATTATTTTCCGGAAGCGCGGGTAATTGCCAACGAAACCAACCAGGGTATTGCAAAAGCCAATAACCAGGCTCTTAAATTGTGTACAGGAGAGTATGTTTTACTGGTCAATGCGGATACAATTACCGGCAAAGATTCATTGGAGAAGATGATCGGCTTTATGGATCAGCATGCTGATACCGGCGGACTTAGCGTACGGATGCTTTCGCACCAGGGCCGCTTTATCCCCGAGTCTATTCACGGGCTGACAGAAAGCTGGGCATCGTTCTTCAAACTGATCGGCTTTGCAAAATATTTGTCGAAAACCCGGTTATATAACCGGAACCGTAAAGACTGGGTAGAGGAATTTCAAATCAACGAGATCGATATTTTAAATGAAGCCTGTATGCTGCTTCGCAGTTCTGCTTTAAATGAAACAGGATTGTTTGACGAGCATTTCTTTCTTCATGGCCATAACATCGATCTTTCGTACCGGATCAGGCTTGCCGGCTACAAAAATTATTATTTCCCAAAAACATATATCATCACTTCCGAAAACAAAGAGACTAAATTTAGCTGGAGTAATTTGAGGTATTTTTATGGCGCGATGTTTATATTCGCCCATAAATATTTGTTCAATATGCCTGAATTAAAAGTTGCAGGTATGCCCCAGCTAACTTATGAAGTTGAATGATAGTGTACGTCCTGTTTGATAAGTATACTGTTGTTGTTTGAAATTAGACCTAAACTTGTTAAATTTGAACGATGCAGGCACTTGTGGACATTAAATTTGATGAGTTGTTAAAGATCGTGAAAGATCTGCCCGAAACCCAATTGTCGAAACTGAAGGCAGAGATTGAAAAGAACAGTCATCAAAACAATGACCGGGATAACTTTGAAGCTTTACTTCTAAATGGCCCCACCTTTTCAAAAAAACAACTGGAAAATATTACTAAGACCAGAAAAGCTATAAATCAATGGAGGACAATATAGTCTTGGCCGATACCTCCATACTGATTGACTACTTTAGAAAAACCGAAAAATCCAATTCGACATTAGTAAAATTGTTCCGGCAGGGATATAATTTTTGCATTTCAGCTATAACTGAATATGAGATTTATTCAGGCGCTACTGAATCACAGATAGCTTATTGGGACGAAATATTGAAACAAACCAAGGTGTTGGCATTTGACCAGGCGGTCGTAAAAACAGCGGTAGCAATCAATAATAGTCTGAAACGCAAGCGTAAACAGATCGAACTGGCAGACCTTTTTATCGCAGCAACTGCTATCGCCAATAACATGCCTATTGCTACTTTAAACAAAAAGCATTTCGAACGAATAGACGAAATAGATATAGTTAAGTGACTCTACATGTTTGCATTTTGTATAAAAGTAACCAATCAAATTGTTCGTCATATCTATGAAGTTGAATAATAAAGTAGCAATTATAACCGGTGCATCTTCAGGAATAGGAAAGTCCCTCGCATTTGAGCTTGCCAAACGAGGCTGCAACCTTGTTTTAGCCGCCCGCCAATATGTTACCCTGTGTGAAATAGCGCAATCCATCGAAAAACAGTATGCAATCAAGGCTATTGCCATCCAGTGCGATGTGACTGTAGAGGAAGAGTGCGCGCTTTTGATAAAACAAACAATAACCACTTTCGGGAAAATTGATATCATGGTGAATAATGCCGGCATCTCGATGCGCGCGCTGTTTAAAGATGCCGAAATCGACGTGCTAAAAAAGGTAATGGACGTCAATTTTTGGGGAACTGTATACTGCACCAAATATGCGCTGCCCGAAATTTTAAAGACTAAAGGGAGCGTTGTAGGTGTGTCATCCATTGCCGGCTATAAAGGCTTGCCGGGGCGGACGGGCTATTCGGCTTCTAAATTTGCGATGAACGGCTTTCTGGATACGTTACGCATAGAAAATCTACACACGGGCGTCCATGTTTTAACCGCCTGCCCGGGATTCACCGCGTCAAACATTCGCAATTCATCACTCACAGCAGATGGTACCCAGCAGGGAGAAAGCACGCTGGAAGAAGATAAAATGATGACCTCCGACGAAGCGGCGGCGATCATCGCACAAGGAATAGAAAACCGGGATAGAACGCTGACCATGACCGGCCAGGGAAAGCTATTGGTATTTTTAAACAAGTTTGTGCCCGGCCTGGTTGATAAGCTGGTTTATAAAACAATAGCTAAAGAGCGAAATTCGTTGTTGAAATAATAACCGCCGATTTTAATCAATTTCCAAAAAAGCGATATCGGGGTTTACGATAAATTCTTTTATATCGACAACCTTTGAGAGCAATTTATTAGCGATTTTAAGATTAGAGGAATTACCAAATCTAAGCCAGATAATTTTAGGCGGAAAACCCTTGAGGTTCGATAAATCGATAAAATCGCTATCAAAAGTTACGATTAGATAATTATTGCGAAGCGCGTAATTCCATATTTCCAAGTCCGAAGCATTCGTTAACCCCACCTGCCTAACCTGTTTTACGTCTTCGAAGGAACTCGAAAGGAGCCCCACCACACGAAACGAAATATTTTGATCAAGCAGAATATTCACTAAACCACTCGTAATTTGTGCTCTTTATCGGCAGCATAGGATAAACACGCCTTTATCTGTTCCTCGGTTAGTTCCGGAAAATCTGAAATGATTTCTTTCATAGACATCCCCTCGGCAAGCCAGCTCAAAACATCATATACAGATATCCTCGTGCCAATAAGAATTGGTTTGCCAAATCTCTTTTCCGGGTCGATCTCAATATATTGCGTATAGTCCATATGCTAAAGTTACCTATTTTTTATAAAAGTACAATACGCTATATGTCGACGATCAGCCGCCAATCAGCTCATGGTCGCTGATCTTGCTCAGGTCCAGAACGATCCTGCCGTCCTCATCACGGTCAAATACAGGTTTAAACCGGGCATTCCATACAATTTCGTGCGCCTGATAAGCCGTACGCGAGTGGATGGTTTGCGAAAAGGTATCGTCAAAAGCTCTCAGCAAAACCGCGAAACCGGCTTCCGATTTTTCAAGGTCCTCTTTCGTCATGTCCTTTAGCGGACTGTTCTCATCCAGGGGATGTACAATAGTCCAGTTCATTGTAAGCAGGCTCACCTTGCGCCTTTCCACCTCCAGCGGGTAAAACCTGCGCATGGTTTTTCCCCCGATGGTTTCATTGAACGAGAAAATGATCTCTATTTCCAGGTCGATCAGCATATTCCGACGCAAATTGGCCAGCCTGAACATCAGCCCCCTGCCGTTATCAAGGTAGGGCGCCACCAGCATATGTTTACTGAACGCTATTTGTGCCGATGGCCTTGAAAAACGGCCATATAATAAACCTGTTGCCAATGCAAATGCAAGCAGGCCAAGCATCGACTCTAATGCAGCTACGCTATTTGCCATCATTCCATTGGGGCTCACGCGGCCATAACCGACCGTTGATATAGTTTGAGCCGAAAAAAAGAAAGCGTCCATAAATTGATGGAACGTAGTTATCCCGGACGATCCGTTTAACCCCTGCGGCCCGATTGAAAAGTAAATAAACGCGAAAATGATATTGAGTGTTAAATACCCGCTTAACACCAGCAGCCAGAATTTGGTCCAGCTCATGGTAATAAGCGTATGATAATTATTGGCAGTATTAAAAAAAGGCAGGCCGATGCGCCGCACATTAGGCGACCCGTCTTTATTAACCAGCGGCTGGTTTTTTATTACCGGCTGCGAACCGAAACCAAGATCATCTTCAGGATTTATTTTTCGTTTATGTATGGCCATGGATTGGGTGATTCGCCGGTTAGTTTGTCTATGATCGATCATTAACTGATCAACTATTTGTAAAAATATCAATCTGCTTGGTTTTAGGAAAAATATTTCCATATTTGCAGCGTAATGATCATGAAAACTGTACACAACAATTGGTGGTGGCTTAACGAGAGATCGTAAGGCAATACCATTTTGTTTTCAAATATTCAGAAGGGTTGCCATTTGGTAGCCCTTTTTTTATAATACATGCCAGGAAGCGGGCCGGGTAAACAAGCATGATGAAACCGATATTAAATTATCTTTTTGAAAATAAAACTTTCACGAGGGAGCAGTCGAAGGATATTTTGATCCTGCTGGCGCAGGGTAACTATAACAATTCGCAGATGGCTGCGTTTATGACGGCCTATTGCATGCGCAGCATTACTGTTAACGAGCTTGAAGGATTTCGCGACGCGATGCTCGAGCTTTGCATGCAGGTTGATCTCGGCACGCACGACCTTATCGATCTTTGCGGTACCGGCGGAGACGGAAAGGATACGTTTAATATTTCCACGCTTGCGTCACTTGTGGTGGCCGGCACGGGGCATAAGGTGGCTAAACATGGCAACTATGGCGTATCGTCGGGATGCGGCTCCTCAAATGTGATGGAGTTTTTGGGCTGCAGGTTTACCAATGACAGGGACAAGCTGCGAGAGAACATCGAAAAAGCAAACATTTGTTTTTTACACGCGCCGCTTTTTCACCCGGCCATGAAAACGGTGGCGCCGATCCGGAAAGAGCTCGGCGTAAAAACATTTTTCAATATGCTGGGGCCATTGGTAAACCCGGCGAAGCCAAAAAACCAATTGGTTGGCGTATTTAATTTGGAACTGGCGCGCATTTATGCCTACCTGTACCAAAAATCTGATACAAAATACACCATCGTAAACGCCCTCGACGGGTACGACGAGGTTTCACTTACGTGCGATTTCAAAACGTTCTCGGCAGATGGGGAGCGGATCAACAGCATTGAGAGTCTTGGCTTTACCCGCCTTAGCCCGCGCGAAATATTAGGAGGCGGTACGATAAGCGATTCCGCCGAAATATTTATGAGCGTATTGAACGGCACCGCCACCGCCGCGCAAAATAACGTGGTTTTGGCTAACGCTGCGTTAGCTTTGATAACTCTAAACCCGGAAAAGAGCTTTGCTGATTGCTTTTATGAGGCGGAGGAATCCCTTATGGATAAAAAAGCATTGAAGAGCTTTAAAACATTAATTGCTAACTAACGTGAAAATAAAGGTCTGTGGTTTAAGGGAGGATATCTCATCGGTGGCAGCACTGAACCCGGACTATATGGGCTTTATTTTTTATAAAAACTCACCCAGGTTTGCCGGTGACCTGGATAACGATCTGGTGAAAAACATCCCGGCTGGCATTGAAAAAACAGCTGTGTTTGTCAATGAAACTGCTGAAAACATCGCTAAGCTGATAAGCGAATATGATTTTAATATTATCCAGCTTCACGGCGACGAAAGCCCTGATTTTTGCCAGTCCTTCAGGGCCGAAGTGAAGGTGATCAAAGCTTTCGGCATCGCCCCGGGTTTTGACTTTGAGCTTTTGAAAGATTATATAAACAAAGTGGATTTTTTTCTCTTTGACGCCAAGACGGATATTTACGGCGGATCGGGGAATACTTTCGACTGGTCGGTTCTTAACGAATATACACTTGACGTTCCGTTCTTTTTGAGCGGGGGTATAAGTCCGGATAACATTCATGAGATACAAGATATACGCCATGCGCAACTGTATGGGATTGACCTGAACAGCAAATTTGAAGATTCACCGGGCGTTAAAAACATAGCAAAGCTGGAAACGGCGTTTGAAATTGTAAAAAAAGCAACTAATTATGAATTACGGGGTTAACGATAAAGGATATTACGGAGACTTTGGGGGCGCCTATATTCCCGAGATGCTTTACCCCAATGTTGAGCAGCTGAGGCGGGAGTATTTAAAGATCATTGATGATGCCGATTTTAAGGCTGAATTTGATCAGCTGCTGAAAGATTATGTAGGCAGGCCGTCGCCATTGTATCATGCCAAAAGGTATTCTGAGAGATACGGGGCAAACATATTTTTCAAACGCGAGGATTTGAACCATACGGGGTCGCACAAGATCAATAACGCCATCGGGCAAATCCTGCTGGCGATCCGTCTTGGAAAAAAACGCATTATTGCCGAAACGGGCGCCGGCCAGCACGGCGTTGCAACGGCAACGGTATGCGCGTTAAAAGGCATTGAATGTGTGGTATATATGGGTGAGGTGGACATGGAGCGGCAGGCGCCCAATGTATCGCGCATGAAAATGCTGGGCGCTAAGGTCGTTCCGGCCAAATCAGGCAGCAAAACCTTAAAGGATGCCACCAACGAGGCTTTGCGCGATTGGATAGGCAACCCGGTTGACACGCATTATATCATCGGCTCTGTAGTGGGCCCCTATCCCTACCCCGATATGGTGGCCCGGTTCCAGTCGGTAATTTCGGCGGAAACCAAAAAACAGCTGCTGGAACACACCGGCAAAACATTGCCCGACTATGTAATGGCCTGCGTAGGCGGCGGCAGCAATGCCATGGGTATGTTCTATCATTTTTTAGATAATGAGGCTGTGAAGTTGATCGCGGTTGAAGCAGCCGGAAAAGGCGTTGACAGCGGGCACTCAGCGGCCACCACTTTCCTGGGTCGTGAAGGTGTGCTGCATGGCAGCAGGACCATCCTGATGCAAACCGACGACGGCCAGGTAGTTGAGCCTTATTCTATCTCAGCCGGCCTGGATTATCCCGGCATCGGCCCGCAGCATGCGCATTTGTATAAAATCCATCGCGCCCAATATGTAAGCGCAACCGATAATGAGGCGCTGCAGGCAGGATTATTATGCTGCCAGTTGGAGGGTATCATTCCTGCGATAGAAACCGCACATGCTTTGGCGCACCTGGAAAAAATGAAATTCAAGCCCGGTGAAAACATTGTGATCTGCATTTCAGGGCGCGGTGATAAGGATCTGGATACTTATATCAAATATTTTGGCTTTTAGGCTCATGAATCGTCTGCACAAGCTTTTCAGCACCAAAAAGAATAATTTATTATCTATCTATTTTACAGCGGGGTATCCCGCGTTAAACACTACGGTCGATATCGCCGTGGCGCTGGAAAAGGCGGGCGTCGATTTTCTTGAAATCGGCTTTCCCTATTCGGACCCGGTTGCCGACGGGCCCACTATCCAGCATAGTTCGGAAAAGGCGCTGGAAAACGGCATGACACTCCACAATCTTTTTGAAGAGTTAAAAGAACTGCGCAAGCAGGTAAGCATACCCGTATTGCTGATGGGTTATGTTAATCCGATCGTGCAGTTTGGCGTGGAGCTTTTTTGCAAAAAAGCCGCTGAAGCAGGTATCGACGGCATTATCGTACCTGACCTGCCCATGTATGAATATGAAGCATTATACGCCAAATTCTTTACGGGTAACAACCTGAGCAATATTTTCCTGGTTACCCCTCAAACATCTGAAGAACGTATCCTTAAGATAGACGAATTAAGCAGCAGCTTTATCTATTTGCTTTCTTCCTCCTCCATCACCGGCGGAAACTTGCAGGTATCGGTAAATATCGAAGATTATTATAAGCGCATTAAAGCGATGAAGTTAAAAAATCCAACCATTATCGGCTTTGGTATCGCTGATCAAAGCTCCTTTAAAAAGGCTTGCGAATATGCAAGCGGGGCCATTGTCGGCAGTGCGTTTGTAAAATTATTAGGAACCGAAAATTACATGGAAAAAATACCCGGATTTGTAAAATCAATAAGATTCTAAGTAATGCCTTTGACCTTTCGGCTCCATTGAGGTTGGTTGAATCAAATTTTAATTACCGCATTCGGGTTAACGGCTTTTAGTAATTTGATAAAATCCTCAAAACCTGAAGAAAGCGTCCTCGGATAAAAGTACGCCACGCCTTCGCCGTTATGAACCCGGTACCTCATTTTCCATATACTTTTGTGGCCTATGCCAAAACGGGTCTTTTTAATGAGATGAATATCCTTCAGCAAAACGGTCTCCTCCCCGTTTTTTCTTTTTATGAACAGCTTATCGCTCTCGAACCCGATCTGCACCGGGCGGTAATATAACATGAAGTCGAAATATAGAAAAACCGGCGCAGCTATCCACAGCAGTTCGGGATAATGTTGAAGCGAAAAGATCAGCAGCGCTGCCAGCAGCAAAAAAAACAAGACCTTTTCGGTTGCCAGGTTGCTTGATAAAATTCTTTTTTTCACAAATTAAGTCAACGTGGTTATAAATATAGCTCCAGTTCGCCTTTCCCTTCGCGGACGATCTCAAACTGGCCATCGGTGCAGTCAACAACGGTAGAGGGTATGTTTTCGCCATAACCGCCATCGATCACCAGGTCGACCAAACCCTCGTATTTTTCCTGGATCAGTTCCGGATCTGTAGAATACTCAATGATCTCGTCGTCATCCTTTATCGATGTGGAAAGGATTGGGTTGCCCAACACCCGTACAATTTCGCGCGCAATGCTGTTATCTGGCACCCTTATGCCCACGGTTTTTTTGTTTGAGCTCAGCAATTTGGGAACCTTATGGTTGGCGTTAAAAATAAAAGTAAAAGGGCCCGGCAAAGCCTTTTTCAATACCCTGAAGGTGGCATTATCGATGGGCTTTATGTAGTCGGAAATATGGCTCAGGTCATAGCAAACAAACGAAAAATTGGCCTTTTCGGGCTTAATATTCCTAATCCTGCAAATGGCTTCAATGGCTTTATGATTGGTGATATCACATCCCAGCCCGTATACGGTGTCCGTAGGGTAAATGATCAGTCCGCCTTTTTGCAGCACCTCAACCACCTGTTCAATGGCTCGCGGATTGGGGTTTTCAGGATAGATTTTTAGAAGCACAGTGTTATTTCGAATTTCGGATTTTCAATTTCGGAATTGTTAGCATCAGGGCGTAAGCAAATCTGTTGATCCGCTATTTCCAAATTCGAAATTGAAAATCCATGCCTGCGGCAGGCAGGCGAAATTCGAAATTAACTTATTTTTGCTTTGCAAATTGAATATTAGCCGAGAATTTTATTTCGTCGCCAACAACCACCGAACCAGCTTCGGTTACGCCGCTCCAGGTTAAGCCAAATTCCTTGCGGTTAACTTTCCCGGTAACTTCAAAACCGGCCTTGGTATTGCCATAAAAATCATCGGCCGAGCCGCCATGTTCAGCAAACAAAGTAATGGATTTTGTAATGCCCTTCATCGTAAGATCGCCGGTTACTTCAAATTCGTCATCGCCGGTTTTTTTAACTGATGTGGAATTAAAAGTGATCTGCGGGAATTGAGCCGCATCAAAAAATTCAGCCGATCTTAAATGCTCATCGCGCTGTGGCTGGTTGGTATCAATGCTGTCGGCATTGATCGATACCGATACTTTGGCTTTTTCGAAATCGTCGCCTTCTGTTTCCAAGGTGCCTTCAAAGCTTTTGAAAGAACCTGTTACGGTCGAGATCACCAGGTGTTTTACTTTAAACTGGATCTCTGAATGCATCGGGTCAATAACCCATTTTGTTGCAGTTTCTGTTGCTGTTTCCATGATCTTAATTTTTTCTTGATTGTTTTATCAGAACAAATATACAAATAGGTGTTTAAACATCTATTTGTTTTCCGAAAGTTTACATTAACCAAACAATTCCCTTAGATAACCCCTGGGAGCATGTTTTGTTGTGGGTAATTTTAATAAATGGGCTGTTTAATTAACCTCGAGTTGATCTTTTGCCGGCAACACCGGGAATATACCGTGTGGCTCGGATTGATACCAAAACACTACCGAGGCTATGTCATCCTGTAAAGGCATATAGCGCCCGTCGTGGTGCCACCCCAGGTCCTGGATCGTAACTTTCAGGTCTTTCTCAAACCGAATGGGGTCGGCAATGTGCCAGCGGTATAATCCAAATCGCTGCGCTATTTCATAGTGGCCATCCCCACGCAGAACCTGGGGCAAGCCACTGTAGGGGCTGCAAAACTCTGTGTATTCGCTGCTTTCTGTACCATCGGGCTTTTTGTGCATGCTGTCAAAATCATACGAGCCGCAGAAATAATCTTCGGTACCGGTTCCGTTGATGGTTGGAAATTTAGTGTCGCCATCCATAAAAAACTTGATCTCCCCTTCGCCCCACCAGCCGTTTTTGTTGGAGCCGTAAGCCAGGTAAGTTCCAACATATTGCCCTTTTCCCTTTATACCATCAACCAGCACATAGTCTGTTTTAAACGGCAAAGGGTTTACCCTGCGGAACTGCGCGTGAAAATATCCCGCATCCTTTGGCACATCGGTAAGTGTATAATCAACCTGGTAATACAAGGTCATATTGGCGTCGTCGATATTTTCCATGGTGATGCGGCATTTTTTGCGAAAAGGCATCGGCCAGTAACAATTGAACGCACTGCCAGGATTTACTACAACCGCCAGCGATTGCAGCGGCGAATACTTGCCCCACCCCATGCAAAAGAAATCGCCTACGGGCACTTCAACAGAAGGTGTAGTTTCGTCATCCCAATAAAACCGGATGATAGAATAACGCCAGTTGCCGGTCGGCGTCATCCAAATGTGTTGAATTGCGCCCGGACCTTCTATTTCGGCAATGGTATAGGTCGTATGTTTTTTTATCACGACGCTCGGGCTTATTTTCCATGTCTGGCCCAGGTCCCTTGCCGGGCCGGCGCCGGTTCCCGTTGTAGCCATACCGCCTTTGCCTTTTTCGCCGTTAAAGTTCTCCGGGCTTATCGAGCGGGTTTTTGCATCCGATAAACGGTAAAGATTGCCAAGGTTAACCCCGAGCCCATTGAATTTTTCCTGCGCGGCAGCCGATAAAGCAACCAGGGTACAAAGCGAAATAATTAAAACTGATCTTTTCATAATTTTAATGATAAAGTATTCACAAATGCAATAATAGAATATCCTGGCTTTCAGCTTTAGTCTTTCAGCTTTCTGCTTTCTGCTCAAATTCAAGTTTATAAAAATTCACAGCATTCAAACCCCAAAACCGGGCCTGCTCATCCGCTGAAAGTTTAGAAACGTAATTTTTAACTACCGATAACATTTGCTGATATCCGCCGGCTACATTACAAACGGGCCAGTCGGAGCCAAACATCACCCGGTTTGTGCCAAATGCTTCAAATACGGTATCCAAATACGGCTCAAAATCGCTTAAAACCCAATTTTGCCGGTCAGCTTCCGTTACCATGCCCGAAACCTTGCACCACACATTTTCAAATTTCGCAATCGCTTTAATTCCGTTTGCCCACCGGTCGATATTCTTGTTTTTAATATCGGGTTTTGCGATATGATCGATAACAAACCGGTGGCCGCCAAAGGTTTTGACAAACTGGTGCGTGTACCCCAGCTGATCGGGAAATATCAGGATGTCATAGGTATAGTCATAAATTTTTAAAGCACCTATCCCTTTTGTAAACCGGGGACTAAGCATAAGCGCCCTGTCGGGCTCACCCTGTAATACATGACGGAAGCCTTTCAGTTTTTTAAACTGCCGGTAGTGCGCCAGTCGCTCACTAACATTCGCGGCCTGCAGGTCAACCCAGCCGACAACGCCTTTTATAAAATCGTACTGGTCAGCTAACGATAGGAGAAATTCAGTGCCTGTTTCCGAATGATCTGCCTGCACCGCTACGCAGCCGTTAACTGCAAACTTATCCAATATCGGTTTTAAATCACCCGGCATAAAATCCCGCCGGATGGCTGCCATCGAATCATCTATCCAGCTATCCCGTACCGGGTCGAATTTCCAAAAATGCTGGTGGGAATCTATTTTAAGCATTGGTTTGATTGGTTGTCCCTATAGCTATCGGGAGGGTTGATTAGGTTGATTGAGTTACAGGTCTGTCAATTAACGATTATTTTATTTTTTGTTTGCGCATAACCAGATCAACCATTCACTTAATCAACTTAATAAACCGCTCACGCGTTAGCCAAAGCCCGGTCCAAATGCACATATCCGCCGTCTACATGAATAAGCTGGCCGGTGGTATGGCTGGACCTTTCCGACAATAAAAAAGCGGTCATATTCGCAATTTCCTCAGCGGTGGTCATCCGGTTGCCTAACGGTATTTTTGATTCGATCTCTTTTAATTTAGCCTGCGGATCGGGCAGCGTTTTTATCCAGTTTTCGTATAATGGCGTCCAGCACTCGGCAACTACAATGGCGTTTACCCTAATGCCGTATTTTAATAATTCGACAGCCCATTCACGGGTCAACGCGTTGCGGGCGCCGTTAGATGCCGCATAAGCAGAGGTATTGCCCTGCCCTGTGTCGGCCGTTTTTGATGTAATGTTTAAAATTGCACCCTTTGATTTTTTTAGCTCGGGCAAGGCGCAGTGCGCCATCAGGTAATAATGCACTACGTTTTTATGCAGCGAGGCCATGAACCTTTCGTAATCGCCGGTTTCCAGTCCTACCCCGTCGTTTACCCCTGCGTTGTTTACCAGGCCCTCAATGCGGCCGAACTGTTTTATTGCCGCTTGTACGGCTTTTTTACACTCATCCGGTTTGGTTAATTCTGCAACTACGTGCGAGGCCCTGCCGCCCGCGGCTTCAACTGCCTGCACACATTTTAAGTTATCTTGTTCGTTCCGGCCTGCAATAAACGGAATAGCGCCTTCTTTTGCCAGCACTTTTACTATCCCCTCGCCTATGCCCCTGGCGCCGCCCGTTACGATGATTACTTTATTCGCTAATCCTAAATCCATAACATCATTTTAATGCGCTGTCACCAATTCAACTTTTTTAACATTCAAATTTCTGAAAGCAAAATAAAATATATACAGGAAACAAACAATAGGAACAAGGTAAGCATATTGAATATTTGTAAGATCAAATACCTTGCCCATTATCGGGGGTATTATTGCGCCGCCAACAATGGCCATGATCACCAACGAGGAACCTAATTTAGTTTTTGATCCTAAACCGCGTATGCTTAGTGAAAATATCGTAGGGAACATGATCGACATAAAAAACGCAACCCCGATTAACGCGTACACCGGAAATTTTCCATGCAACATAACTGCTGATAATAACAGGAATATATTAATGACGGCGTACGCAGCTAATATTTTCACAGGATTAATATACTTCATCAAAAATGTCCCGCTAAAGCGGCCCACCATAAATCCAAAAGTTGCCGCGGTTAAATAAAAAGAGGCAGATTTTTCGCCCAGACCCCCAACCCTTTCGGCAACCTGGATAAAAAAGCCTAACACTCCTGCCTGGGCTCCCACGTAAAAAAACTGAGCTATTACCCCCGTACGTAATTGTTTTTGAGATAGTAAAGAAAATATTTTTCTGATTAAGGATTTATTCACATCGGCGGCGGCTTCGTTGTCTTCTTCAGCAATTTCGGGCAGCGGCGTTCTGAATATGAGTATAGCAACGATCAACACCACCACGCCAATGATCAGATAAGGGATTTGCACCGACGATGCTTCTTTATTTAAATAAGTATTTATTTGTGCCGAAGACATGTGCGCATATTGATCTTTTGAAAGGTTTTTGCCCGATAAAATGAACAGGCCGCCAGCCAATGGCGCCAGCGAGGCGGCCAACCCGTTGAATGATTGCGAAAAGTTTATGCGGTGTGTTGCCGTTTCGGGATCGCCTAAACAGGTTATGTAGGGATTGGCAGCCGTTTCGAGGAAGGCAGAGCCCGAAAACAAAATAAACAAGGCAAACAGAAAAAAACCATAGCTTCTAACCGCGGCAGCAGGAAAAAACAATATTGCCCCGGTAGCAAAAAGCATCAGTCCCAACAATATACCGCCTTTGTAGCCATAGCGCTTCATGAATTGAGCTGCCGGTATAGCTAACAGAAAATAAGCAAAGTAAGATGCCGAATCGACAAAGGAAGATTGAAAGTAGCTTAACTGGCAAGCTTTCTTAAGGTGGGTTATTAATATTGGGTTGAGATTTAATGCAAATCCCCAGATAAAAAAAAGGGATGTAACGAGCGCCAGGGCTACAAAATTTTTATTCTTTGTCATGAAACAGGTTTATTCAATTTGATGATTTGAAAATGTGTTGATTTGAAAATGAATATCATCTTCAAATTTTCAAATTCACTTAATTTAATTTGATGATCGAAAATGTGTTGATTTGAAAACGAAAACCATCTTCAAATTTCCAAATTGTCAAATTTTCAAATTCACGTAATTGGCGCTATGAATATAATTATTTAAACGCAGCTTGTATATCCTGCAGCGATATTCCTAATGTTTTTAATGCGATCTGATTCAGCTCGCCCTTATCACCGGTAAAATGGAAAACACTATGCCGGTGCGACATTCCCTCCTGCGGCTTTAAAAATGCGGCAGGCGATACGCTTTCAATCTCGTAAAAAGGCCCCATTTGGGTCCCATTTGCCAGCGGACCGTCGTTATAGGCATTTACCGCATCCCCGGCGAACGGGTTACGGTCAGTCCGCCACTCCTGGTTCAGATAAGTGGCTTTGGCATCCAGGTCAAACACGGCAATAGTTAACACGTTGTTTTGCGAATCGAAGCTGCCCGCCATTGTTTTTGCCCGGTTCGGCGGCACACCCAGCTTGCCGCGCGATTTTCCATCCGCCTTAAACAGCAATATTCCATTGGCATATTTTACCCGGTCGGGCGGTATCTGGCCAAAATAATCGGTACTGGCCACTTTGCCTGTATCGTTGTTGTTATAGGGGACAACGATAACCGTTTTCGCCGATGGCGTGAACATATCCAGGTTCCACAGGCAAGGCGCGCCGGTGTGCCTGTCCCATGCCCGGTATCCTGTATTGATTATTGTATTCTTTGTGTTAAAAGCGACAGTTTTTATTTTCTCATCAAAGGTAATACCCAGCATTTTTTTGATCTCCGCCGGTTCCAGTATTTCTATATCCCGCACCACGGTAAGCGGAAATATCACGCCTAAATAATTCATCACCCGGGTCGATTTGGTCAGCGATACCTTTTTATCCGTTACCAAGGTCGCCTTCCAGCTTTCAAAATCGAATGCTGCCGGCGTATGCCAGTAATCGAAAACCATCTTTGTTCCCGGCTTAAAAAATAATGCGAATTTCCCGCCTTCGGGGCCAAGCCACAGCCGGTCCTCGCCACCATAAGGGTTCATATGTGCATCGAGCGACGTTTGCGCGAACAGCTTATAATTTATCCAGCCGAAGCTTTTGCCGTTCGGTCCGTTTGCTGTCGACGTAAAAACTTTAGCCTGGTATTTTGGCGATACGATAACCTGCCCGGTGCCGTCATTGTTGTGTAATACGATAACGGTGTCTTTCTGCTTTAAAAAATCAAGATCATATCCGAAGCTACCCTTTGGATATTGGCTTTCAAACACACTTTTATGGGATCGGTCCCGGCAGGAACCTAAAAAAACAGCGGCCGACAGTGCCAGCAATTTTATAGCCTTCATTTAATGATGTTTTGGGTTTACAGCAATGGTATTTATCATGGTGCCCACCTGGTCGATCGTAATTTCGATCACGTCTCCAACCCGCAGCGTAAAACCGGGCGGCGGTACCAGGCAGGTACCGGTCATCAGGTAGCAGCCATGCGGAAAGTCGCATTCGCGGTACAAATATTCCGTCAGCTCGGTAAACCGGCGTTTTATCCGCGACACGGTCGTCGAATCTTCATAAACATTCGCGCCGGCCCGCCTGATAATCATCTGAATTGTCGTGGCGGGGCTAACAGGTGATGATGTGACGTAGAGACAAGGTCCGAGTGCCGCGCTTTTTTCGTAAATTTTTGCCTGTGGCAGATATAGGGCATTTTCGCCTTCAATACTCCTGGAGCTCATATCATTCCCGCAGGTATATCCCTGGATGTTGCCGTTACTGTTAATGAACAGCGTCAGCTCCGGCTCCGGAACGTTCCATGTCGAATCTTTACGGATAAAAACCTGTTGGTTATGCCCCGAAACGCGGGAGGCGACGGCCTTAAAAAACAGCTCGGGCCTTTCAGCATCATACACCCTGTCGTACAAACTTGCCGCCCCCGAGCTTTGAGACTCTTCCATACGGGCATCGCGACTTTTTAAATAGGTTACCCCGGCCGCCCAAACTTCCTGCTGCCCTATTGGCGGTAAAATGGTGTTACCGTTTAACGGATCCGGAAAAATTGCCGGTTCTGTTGTCTTAGTTTTTGACAGGAGGTATTCCTCCAGATTATCCCGATTAACCAGAATATCCCAGAGTTCGTCGATAGCGAACATCGCGTCATTATGCTCCAATAAAATGCCGCCTGTTGTGTTGTATAATTTCACGATCAATTTTAAAGAAAATTTCCTTCAAATTGATGTGCAATCTTTTAGGGGCGCAATTATTCAGAGGCGTCCTCGCCTTTTTCGCCGAGTTTTACGATATCGCCATCCTGAAATAAAATAGCCTTAAGGGTTTCCCGCCATACCGGTTTTTTGCGGAGCAGAAATTCAAGGTCCATTCCAAAGTGTTTAAATTCTTCGTGCTGCGCATTTTGCATAATGGCTTTTGCCGACTTGTCTTTTTCTACCGAGATGCGCTGCTCATACCAGTTAATGGCTTCAGCTTCCTCGGTTAGCGAAACAATCATCCGGGCAAATGTTCTTGTTTCGTCGGATAATTCGTTTACGGGTTCGTGGTATTGGTCAAATGACATATTAGGGTTTTAAGTACTAAAGCGTAATAATTTAGTTTTGTTTGCCTGCATGCAGATCAAACGTTATCCGGGTTGTGTTTTTTTACAGTCACGATCACGAGCTTTGACGCAGGGGTGTTGCTTTTTTCAGCCACTACGTCTATCGGCACCAATACATTGGCTTCTGGATAATAAGCGGCGGTATTTCGTTCGGGGATATTGTAAGGCACCACCCTGAACAGCCGGGCAACCCGCTCTTTTCCGCCGTGGTGGTTAAAGATATCGACCTTCTCACCGGCGGCGAAACCTTCCCGTTTCATATCATTTTCGTTCATAAATATAACCCGCCGCTCGTTGTGTATGCCGCGGTACCTGTCTTCCAAACCGTAAATAGTCGTGTTAAACTGATCGTGGCTGCGGATGGTGGTCAGCATGTACTCGTCTTCACGCAGTTGGTGAACCGGCACTTTGTTAACCGAAAAAATGGCCCGGGTACCCTGTTTCTTTTCCGATTCAAATACCCGCATCCGTGGGGCGTTGGGCAGATAGAAGCCCGCCGGTTCCCGTACGCGCCTGTTATAGTCGTCGCAACCGGGTATTACTTTTTCGATAATATTACGCACTTCATCGTAGCTGTTGGCGTATTTATCCCAATCGATCACCGATCTCTCGCCAAGGGTCGCCTTTGCCAGGCGGCAGATGATCTGTGTCTCATTCAGCAAGTCATTCGAAATAGGATCGAGCACACCCTTTGACATCTGCACCACGCCCATCGAATTTTCGCAGCTCACAAATTGCGTTTGACCATTTATCATGTCCTTATCGCTGCGCGCGAGGGTGGGCAGGATGATCGATTCTTCGCCGTTTACAAGATGGCCGCGGTTTAGTTTGGTCGATATGTTGACGGTCAGCTTCATTTTCCGCAAAGCGTCGGCCGTGTAATTGGTATCGGGTGTCGCCGACAGGAAATTACCCCCCATCGCGAAAAACACTTTCAATTTCCCGGCGTGCATTGCCCTGATCGAATCGACCACGTCGAAGCCGTTCGCACGCGGCGGCTCAAAGCCGAATACCTCTTTTAGCTTATCGAGTTGTTTTTGAGAGGGCTTATCAAAGATCAGCATCGTGCGGTTACCCTGCACATTGCTGTGTCCGCGAACCGGGCACACACCCGCGCCGGGTTTCCCGATGCTGCCTTTCAATAAAATAAGATTTACGATCTCCTGGATGGTAGCCACGCCGTTCACGTGCTGGGTAATGCCCATGGCCCAGCATATAATGATCCTGCTTTTGTGTTTCAGCATATCCGCTGCTTCCTGTACCTGGCTAAAGGGCACGCCGGCGTTCTTAGCCAGCGCTTCGGGATCGCAGGCTTTTATATCATCGATAAAATCTTTATAGTCAACGGTATGCTCCTTTATAAAATCAAGATCGAATACGGTTCCGGGCGCTTCCTGCTCAGCATCATACAGCAGTTTTTCTATGGCTTTCAATAAGGCCATGTCGCCGTTGATCTTTACCTGCAGGTACAAATCGGCCAGTTGGGTGCTCATGCCTAAAAACCCCGGTACCGTTTGCGGGTTTTTGAAGGCTATTAACCCGGCCTCTTTTAAAGGATTGATAGCAATGATCTTCGATCCGTTCTTTTTGGCTTTTTCCAAAGCCGTGAGCATCCTGGGATGGTTTGTGCCAGGATTTTGCCCCATGATAATGATTACGTCGGTTTCGTAAAAATCATTGAGTGTAACGGTGCCTTTACCGATCCCGATCACCTCCCCCAATGCAACGCCTGACGATTCGTGGCACATATTTGAGCAATCGGGCATGTTGTTGGTACCGTATTCGCGCACAAAAAGCTGGTATATAAATGAAGCCTCGTTGCTGGTTCGGCCCGATGTGTAAAAGCATGCCTCGTCCGGCGATTTTAAATCGTTTAGATGTTTCGCTATCTTTTTGAAAGCATCATCCCAGCTGATGGCCTGGTAGTGCGTACCGCCTTTCGGCAGATATACAGGTTGTGCTATCCTGCCCTTTTTGCCGATCTCCATATCGTTCAGTCTGGCCAGATCGGCGACAGAATTTTGCGCGAAGAATTCGGTGGTTAATTTTTTGGTCGTCGCTTCTTCCGCCAGGGCTTTTGCACCATTTTCGCAATATTCGGCTATGGGCGAACGATCATCGTCCGGGTCGGGCCAGGCACAACTGGAACAATCAAAGCCACCTTTCTTATTCATGTGGAACAGCCCCTTCATCCCCCGCAGCACGCCATCCTCGCCTAAGACATCTTTACCGGCTTCATAAACCGCAGGAATGCCCGCCGCCCAAGTCTTGGGCTCGGTGATCTTTAGATCCAATAATTCGGCTGGGTTTTCCGCCGCCGGCTCTTCTGTCTTCTTACCGCTCATACAATTTTAGCTGCTAACGGGTTGGGATAATTGTCGCTCTGATCTTCTTCTACATTGTCGAGGCAGGTGAAATCTTTTTCCACGAGCAAATGCAGGCCGGCGATCACTTCCTCAAAACCCACCCTGTCGGTGTTTTCCAGTTCATTGATCATGTTTTCGGACATGCAGAGCGTAATGGTGTCGTCGCTAAAACTGGCGGATAAACGATCAGCAGTGCTAAGCTTTAAGGCGTAAACCAGGGCCCGGTTGCCGAAAGTCACTTTATCTTCCAGGTATCGCTCGGTTGTCAGTTTTGCAACGTCGCTGCGCGTAAGCCTGTACCTTAACGAGTTGCTTTTAATACGAATTTTCATAAACAGGTAGTATAATGCGGTGTCCCGCGTTGTAAATATTAAAGCGCTGGTCGCGTAAAAAACCGGCCAGCGTGATGTTAAATTCCTGAGCCAGCTCCACGGCCAGACTTGACGGCGCGCCTACGGCGGCAATGATGCGGATGCCCGCCATAGCGGCTTTCTGCACCAGCTCAAAGCTGGCACGGCCGCTTAAAAGCAGGATATAATGATCTAAAGGCAGCCAGTTTTTATTCAGCGCCGCGCCGATGAGCTTATCCAGGCCATTATGCCGGCCCACATCTTCACGCACCAGCAGCAGTTCGCCGCTGGTGTTAAATAGCGCCGCGGCGTGCAGGCCGCCTGTATTCTCAAAAACCTCCTGGTGCTGGCGGAGCTTATCTGGCAATTGGTATAGCAATTCCGCTATTACGGAAATATCTTCGCTATCATTCTGTGTAAAATTGCTTACCGTACGGATCGCGCTGATCGACCCTTTGCCGCAAACGCCACAGCTCGACGTCGCGTAAAAATTCCGGCTGGTATTTTTCAGATCAGGAAGAACGCCTTCCTTTAAACTTACCTGGATCACGTTCTCTTTGTTTTCCGCGCAGGCGATAAAACAATAACCAACCGCGGCGATGTCTTCGTGGTTTTTAACGATCCCTTCGGTGAACAGGAAACCCGCAGCCAGCTCGGCATCGTTACCGGGTGTACGCATCGTAACAGAAATATTTTCGATTTTACGATGGTTGGCAGGCCCGTACTCCAGCCTGATCTCGAGCGGCTCTTCGACAGCCAGCGCGTCAGTGTTTTCCCTGCTCTCGTAATCCTGTACCCTGGTAACCGTTACTCGTTTTATTGAACCGTCGTCCATATTCAAATATACAATTTTAAGACAGGTATGTTTGAGATGTGAGATATGAGATTTGAGATATAACAGCGCATTTATTTTTTCAGCGCTTTTTGATTATTTGCTTTAATTTTGAGGTAATGAAAATTAAAGTGCTGGCATTTGGTATTTCGAAGGATATATTTGGCGGACCATCGGTTTGCCTGGATATGGGAAATGACGCTACGGTATATAATTTAAAGTATATGCTTGAGCACCAATACCCGCGGCTGGGACAACTGGCCTCGTATATGGTGGCCGTTAATAACGAGTATGCCTTGCCGGGTGACACCATCCACGAGCGCGATGAAATTGCGATCATCCCGCCGGTTAGCGGCGGGTAAGATTAATTCCAGAATCTGTAGCTTGAATCACCAGATACAAATATCCTCCGTTCCCCTCAATGCCCAATCTGCGATCGATTGGATCCTATCGCCCGAATCGGGGGGCATCGATGTGTTTATCGGCACCGTACGTAATGCAACCAAAGGTAAATCTGTAATCCGTCTTGAGTTCGAGGCTTATGAGCCGATGGCGCTAACCGAAATGGAAAAAATAGTGAGCCACGCGGCGGAAAAATGGCCTGTGCAAAAGATATTGATCCATCACCGCGTCGGCGTGCTGGAGGTGGGTGAAGTGCCGGTCATTATCGCGGTATCAGCCGCCCATCGTGCCGCTGCGTTCGATGCCTGCCGTTTTATTATCGATACATTGAAACAAACCGTGCCGATCTGGAAAAAGGAAGTTTTTGAGGACGGCGAGGTTTGGGTAGCGGCGCATCCGTAGTGCAGAGATTGGAGATCAGAGGTTAGAGATTAGGTGCCGCTAATTCCATCCAGGCTTTTAAACCGCCCTCCATAGAAAATACATTAGCACCGGGTATCTGTTGTTTGATAGCCTTTACCGCTTCGCCGCTCCGCTTACCGGACGCGCAATAAAGCACGGTTCTTATATTTTTATCAAGCTTTTCGATATAGGAATTTAGCCGATCGAGGGGAACATGCTCGCCGCCTATATTGAAATCTTGGCGCTCCGCCTCCGTCCTGATATCAACCAATTCGAGCGAATGATTTTCCAAACCTTTTTTTACAGCCGCAACGGAAATAACGGGTATAGCGATTGTTTCAGTTAAACGGGTAATGTTTGTGCCGGTACTGTCTCCTATCTTAATGATCCGGCTTTGCAGGGTCTGGGCGTCAAAGACTAACACCTTATTAACGAGCAAATCGCCGGTTTGGGTGATGTATTTGATGACTTCGTTAGCTTGCATACAGCCGATAATACCGGCGAGCGTGGGAATCACACCGCCTTCGGCACAGTTGGGAATCTGGGCGGCGTTGACATTTGGAAAAAGATCGCGATAATTACAAGACCTTTCTTCGGCCTCGTTAATCACATTCCAGACCGCCAGCTGCCCCTCATATTGATAAATGGCGCCATACACAAGCGGTTTGCCCCGTAGAACTGCGGCATCATTCAACAGATACCGCGTTTCGAAATTATCCGTGCCGTCTACTATGATATCGTACCCCGCAATAATATCCATCACATTTTGCGAGGTGATACGCACATCATGCGGCACCAGCCTGATACCGGGGTTTTGCTTTTGTAAACGCCCGCAGGCAACGGTCACCTTTTTTTTCCCGGCATCCGCAGGCGTGTATAAAACCTGGCGGTGCAGGTTACTTATCGACACAACGTCGAAATCGGCAATACCCAGCGTCCCTACGCCCGCGGCGGCCATGTATTGCGCTGCCGGGCACCCAAGTCCCCCCGCGCCTACGATCAGCACACGCGCGTTTTGCAAACGCAGCTGCGCCGTTTCGCTAAACCCGGGAAGGGCCATCTGGCAGCTATATCGTAAAAAAACAGGGTTCATTCCGAAGCTATTTTTTGGTGCAACACGCGTTTCACTTTTTCGAGATCGTCAGGCGTGTTTACATTGGTTAAAGCTTCCGGATCGGGCGCATTTAACAGGGTAATATCGCTGTTGATCAAAACCTTTCGCGGGCACGAATACCCCTGCGCCAGGAACGATAGCAGTACCGGGTAGCTTTTAGGTTCCCAAATGGTTATTAGGGGTTCGGGGAAACCGTCAAATGCGCTTTGATAGGCTGTAGCTATGGATGCGCTGTTGCGGTTGGCTATTAAATGCTGCAAAGTTTCGTCCTTTAATAGCGGAAGATCGCAAGCCACCACCAGCCAGGCGCTGCCGGGTTGGTCGCGTAAAGCGGATAATATCCCGCCGTAAGGCCCTAACCCGGTAAAAGTATCGACCAGGCTTTTATAATGGGTATCCACCTGCTGCTGATCCTGCCGGCAGGATATATATACTTCTTTGCAAAACGGCTTTAACATATCAGCCACGTAATAGCGCTGTTCCTTTCCATTTAAGTTAACAGACCCTTTATCAAAGCCCATGCGTTCGCTTTTCCCGCCGGCCAATACCAGCCCATTTATAGCCGGTACCGCCCGTTGAATTTCGATTTTGAAAAACTCTATGATCTTTTCGGTTTCATCCAGCCGGTATAATGGCAACTGCTGCCAGTTGGGAACCGCTTCTTTTATAAAATCGAAAACTTCATCCGCATTATCGGCAAGCAGGATCATTTTAACATTGTTAAGCTGTTCCACGCGCTTTTGAAGCGAAGCCTGTTTATTGTTGTAGATGATCACAACCTGCGCCTTAGCCTGGTGATGATTACCGTTAACAAGCACCATATCGGCATCAGCGAATGCGGTTCGAAGTGTAAATGAATTAAATACTGCGCGATAATTCAGCTGCTGAAAGTTTACCTGTTCCGTATAATCAAGGCGAGCCCCACTGGCCAGGCGCCCCGGCGGTGAAAGGACTTCGTCGGTATGAGCCGCATCCGCATAAGCGCATTTGTAAACCGGCGACAAAGCATTGATGATTTGATCGGCCAGAATTTTTATCAGGGTGCACGGCCCGCCCACAATGGACCATTCGTTCCTCCCGAAATTCCCTAAAGCGGGCCTGGCTATATCCGCGTGTTTTTTATGGTGGCCCACAGGAATGTTATGCTCTTTTGAAGTCACGTTTACCTCCCGTTTTTTCGATCAGCTTAGTTTCTTTTATAACAATATCATGACTCATGGCCTTGCACATATCGTAAACCGTTAAAGCCGCTATCGAAGCGCCGACCAGCGCCTCCATTTCGACGCCGGTTTTTGCGGTGATGCTGGCCGTACAGTCGATTACCACTTCCCTCTGCTCATTTAAGCCAATCGCCAGCTTACAATTTTCCAGGCCCAGGGGGTGACAAAGCGGTATCAGGTCGCCTGTCTTTTTAGCGGCCATGATCCCGGCGATAATCGCGGTTTGAAATACCGGGCCTTTTTTTGATTGCAATTCGTCGCCGGCTAAGTGTTCCAAAACGTCAGCGGGTAACAAAACGATACTGCGCGCAGTTGCCGTGCGGTGCGTAACCTGCTTGGCACTTACATCGACCATCGCCGGGTTATTTTGACTATCTAAGTGAGTTAACATTGATTACACCGATTATATTTTGATTGCACAGATTATCGCTTGATTACACCGATTGCCATTTGATTTCACAGATTTTGCTAATCATGGCAATCCGTTCATCCTAAAAATCATGGTTCAGACAAACTTCCACACCCTAAACACTTCCCCCTTTTTAAATTCACTTCTTCCCGGCGGCAGTTCCATAAATGCATCTGCATCTGCTAAGTTAGCAAAATCGCCCGAACCATTTCCTTCTACGGGCGTTGCCATTAACTGGCAATATTCGTTGTAATGCAGCTTCACCTGTAAAAAACATTTTAGCTGCGGCTGAAAGTAATAGCGATTATTTAAAACTGCATAAGTGGGTTTAATATCTCCCAAACCCAGGGAAGTTTGCAGCCACGGCAAAAAATACCGGTAAACACACATAAATGTAGCCACCGGGTTACCCGGGAACGCAAATACCAATGCACCACCCGTATGTTTGCCAAACCAAAAAGGCTTGCCGGGCCGCTGCTGTACTTTATGAAAAAGCTTGTCTACCTGCAACTCTTCGAGCGCTTTTGGTATATAGTCGAATTTTCCCATCGATACTCCGCCACTTAACAGCAGCACGTCATAGTTTTGCAAACAGTTTTTTAATTGCTTTTTTATGATAGCCGGATCATCGGGCACATGCAGCAGATCGGCATCAAGGCTATGCTGTTTCAGGATCGCCTGGATGGTGTAGCCGTTGGATTGGCGGGTTTGATAAGCCGACGGCGTTTCGTGCACTTTAACGAGCTCGTTGCCCGATGAAATAATGACTACCCTGGGTAATCTTTTCACCCGCACTTCCACCTCGCCTACCGAAGCCATTAAACTAACGAGCGCCGGCGTTATTACCTGGCCCGAGGCAGCAACCACATCATTTTGCTTTTTATCCTTCCCCTTAAAATGAATGTTTTGATCACGCTTAATTTCGTTGGTTACCAGGGTTGCCAGGCCAGCCCGCAGCTCCAGGTCCTCATAGCGGATTACGGTGTCTGCCGATGACGGCAATATAGCTCCCGTCATGATCTCAACACATTCATTCGGCTCTTCGATCATCACCGGCTCCTCGCCGGCTGCCTGGGTACCTTTTATTCGGAAGGTGCTGATGCCATTTTCGATCGCTTCGTATTTAACGGCTATTCCGTCCATGGTTACGCGGTTAAACGGCGGCAGGTCGCGGTCGGCTTTTATATCTTCGGCCAATACCCGGCCTAATGCATTTTCAAAGGGCACGATCTCGACGCCATAATCGGCTGCCTGCGCAAGTATTATTTTTTCGGCTTCCTCAACAGTTATCATATGCCGGCATTTTTATTGAATAACTAACCCCCGATGGTGGCCATGGATTCGTGCACACCTGTATGTCCTGCCCTTAATTGTTCGGCCTCCCAGCCATCTTTTGGCCTTTCGCCAAATGCGGTTAACAATGCATCTTTTAACGCTGTTTCACCTGCACCCCCGCGCATCAGATTTTTGATATTGAGCACGCCATTGTCATATAGACAAGTTTTCAGGTCGCCCTGCGGCGTAATTCGTATACGGTTGCACGTACCGCAAAATGTGCGCGAATAGGCCGCAATAATGCCGATGCTGCCCCGATGGCCGGGGATCTTATAGTTATAGGATGTTGAATATAATGGATCGGCGACCTTCTTTATTCCGGGAAATCTTTGTTTTATCTCATCCAGAATGCGAATATAGTCCCACTGCAGGCCGCCGTAAACATGACCATCGCCGTTAAAAGGCATTTCTTCGATAAAGCGAACGCTCACAGGCAATTCTTTTGTAAGCTCTGCAAGCGGAATAATGTCCTGCGTATTTTTACCATCCATCACTACCGCATTAATCTTCACTTCGATGTCGTGCTTCAATAGCTCGTGCAATGTTTCCATTACTTTGGCGAACTCGTCCCGCAAGGTAATGTTGAAAAACCTTTCCGCATCCAGCGTATCGAGGCTCAGGTTTACCGACTTTACACCGATCTTTTTCAGTTCGGGCACATACGGTGCGGTCAGCACGCCGTTGGTTGTCAGGGTAAGTTCGTTTAATCCGTTGAGTTTTGACAAAGCAGTTAAAAACTGCATAATATCCTTGCGCACAAAAGGCTCGCCGCCTGTTATCCGTATTTTTTCGATCCCCATTTTCACCAGGAGGTCACACGACTGCAGCATTTCCTCGTAAGTCATGAGTTCTGTCCGAGAAAGCCAGTTGAGCCCTTCGGGCGGCATGCAATAAAAGCAGCGCAGGTTACACCTGTCGGTCACCGCAAGGCGCAGGTAATTAATTTTCCGTCCGTGGTTATCTGTCAACAAAATCGCAGCAGTTAATTACTATTGTAAAAGTAATTAATACAAGTTAGCGGATAGTTTATTAAATGCACTTTTATAATAATTTTACATTAAATCTCTTTTTGCGGTATATTCTTTTCTTCAATTATCTCATCTTTGACAGAGTATAAAGCATCTTAACCATTAAACAACATGGTGCTTTCTTTGTTGCTAATATAAAACCCGGTTTGCCAGTTGAAAGAGTTGCAAGACATCGTAAACGCATTTGATAAAGCCAATAAAGCTGGCAAGCAAACTGCTTTGGCCACCGTTGTATTGGTTGAGGGCTCGTCGTACCGGCGGGCAGGGGCGCGCATGCTGGTAACCGAAGACGGGGAAATGACCGGGGCAATAAGCGGCGGATGCCTGGAGGGGGATGCGTTGCGCAAGGCGCGGCATGTGATGCTCCAAAACACACCCATGCTGGTTACCTATGATACTACCGATGAGGACGACGCCAAGCTTGGTGTGGGCCTGGGCTGTAACGGCATTATTCATATCCTGATCGAACCCATATTTTCGGTAGAGCGGGAAAACCCGATCCAGTTTTTTAAATCATTCCTCCATAAGCGTGAGCCGGTGGTGCTGGTAACATGCTTTTCAATGAGCGATAAAAAAGGCCCGCAACCCGGTACCTGCTTATTGTTAAAAAAAGATGAAAGTATCAAAGGCGCCTGTCCCGACCAGGAGATACAGGATGCCGTGCTTGCCGATGCGAAGCATGTGCTAAAAAACGGGAATTCAGTAACCAAAACCTACGAGTACGGAAATAAATTCACCTGTTTTATTGAACTGTTGCAACCGGCAGTTTCGCTGATTATTTTTGGCGCCGGCAATGATGCCATACCGATGGTGCAGATCGCGACCGTTTTGGGGTGGCAGGTAACCCTGGTTGACGGGCGGCCAAATTATGCCGTTGCGTCACGTTTTCCCGGGGCGAAGAAAATGATCGTTGCCAGGCCGCAGCAAGCGCTTTCGCAGCTTGAGCCGGACGACCGGACCGCGGTTATATTAATGACGCATAACTACAATTACGATAAGGCCATGCTTGGGCAATTGCTGCCGCTTAGCCTGCCCTATATAGCTGCCCTGGGACCCGGGAAAAGGCTCGACCGGATGTTGTATGAATTGCAGGAGGAAGGCCGGGAGTTTACCAAAGAACAATTAAAATGCCTGTACGGCCCGGCGGGATTGGACATCGGTTCGGAAAATTCAGACGAGATCGCCCTCTCCGCTATCGCGGAAATGCAGGCGGTGTTAACCAACAGGGAGGGAAACTCGTTACGCGACAAGGGTAATATTCACGACCATGATGAACGCCAGGTGGTTAATGGCGACTTTCCGAAAATGAAGGTGGTGCGTACATGACGGGTGTGATCATTCTCGCGGCCGGCGAATCGGCCCGGCTCGGCCAGCCAAAGCAAAACCTGGTTTTCGGAGATAAAACGTTGCTGCAGAACGCGGTCGAAACGGGGCTGGCGTCTGTTTGCGAACCTATAGTTGTTGTATTGGGAGCGAATGAACAGTTGATACGGCCAACCGTCAGCGAATATCCGGCTAATATTGTTCATAATGCCGATTGGGCCGAAGGGATGGCCTCGTCGATCAGGCTGGGGGTAACCGAAGTGAAAAAAAATCCGCAGATAACATCCGTCATTCTCATGCTTTGCGACCAGCCCTTTGTTAGTACCGGCTTGCTTAATGAACTGGCCACGGCAGGTGCGGAAAATGATATTGTTGCCTGTGTATATAATAATACGGCCGGTGTGCCCGTGTTGTTTACCGCAAAATATTTCGGGAAATTACAGCTGTTAACCGGCGATGAAGGCGCCAAGCATCTCTTATTAAAATATGGGGAAGATGTTTTATACATGCCTTTCCCGATGGGCGGCGTTGATATCGATACGATGGACGACTATGAGAAATTAAAGCGGACGGGTAATTTATTTTGACAGCATTTCAACATTCGCTGCAAGGGCGGATCGCATTTTCCGTTATGTGCACTTGAACAATTCCATGAAACTACTCGTTATATTTGCCCAATGACCACCACCCCGTCTTATTCCACGTTCGAAACTGAGTTCCGCGTCCGGCCCGACGATATCGACATGTTTCATCATGTACATAACAGCAAGTATTTTGATTATGTATTAGCCGCGCGGTACGACCAGATGGAGCGGTGTTACGGCATGGCGATGGAAAAATTCATGGAGCGGGGTTTCGGCTGGGTGGTGCGTACGGCTTACGTCGATTACAAACGCGCGTTAACCATGAGCGATTTTTTTATTGTTAAAACCGGTATCGAAACCATCGACGAAAAGGGCTGCCGGGTAAAATTTACCATCACCAATAAAGCCACCAAAAAAATATGCTGCGATGGCTGGTTCGATTATACCATGATCGATATGGCTACCGGCCGCAGCGCCAAAATACCGCAGGATATTATTGAGCAATACCTGGTATAGCGCGTATTCAGCAGCTGGTTGTAATCAAACAGCATGAGGTCCGCCCCGGCAGAATCAGAGCGCCCTGCTCATACCCTATCCGGAGGGACCACCATACCGTTTCCATTAACCAACCGCAGATTTACAATACATCTACCTCGTAAAGTTGATAAATAAAACATCAACATTAACCCGTGTTTTCACGGTATTTTAAATTTTCGCAATTATTTCGTCATCCACTTAACCGCCGGGCCATAGACCGCTAATACAAACATGAGCCATCCTATGACTATGGGTAACCTCTAAAAACTGACTCGACAATAGATTTGCATAATATACTGAATTTCAGTATATTAGATTAATGAAACAATATAAACGACATAGGGATTATGGTTTTTTTGACCAGGATATTCGAT
>Ga0134125_10000794_pt1 | contig 41212 bp, 33 predicted proteins | sample KB31751_FD_96464 | JGI IMG/M metagenome (GOLD analysis project Ga0134125, IMG submission 96464) | Terrestrial soil microbial communities with excess Nitrogen fertilizer from Kellogg Biological Station, Michigan, USA - KB3-175-1 | ecosystem: Environmental > Terrestrial > Soil > Unclassified ...
GGGACGGGGGCCAAATCTTCGGGACAGGCTCGAACCATCCGGCCTCGGGAATCTTCAGCCTCTCCGCCGAAACGTAACCCATCGTCACGCTTCAAAACGAAAGATACAAGGGAATCTGCGTTTCTGTTCAAGCAGTCGCCGGTCGTCTCATACGAGAGGCTCCAGCCGCAGGCTTCAGAACCCGCGCTCCTCGCACCGGCCTCGAACCTCGAACCTCGAACCTCGTCCCTCGAACCTCGCCTACTCCCCCAGCGCCCCCAGAATCGCATCGAACTCATCCACATTCGTGTACCGGATCGCCACTGTCCCCTTGCCGCCCTTGTCCGTAATCTCCACCCGCAGCCCCAGCCGCCGACGCATCCGCTCCTCGGCGTCCTTCACATTCGGGTCGCGCGCCTCCGCCGGCGCCGCGTCCTTCTTCGCCTTCGCCTCCGGATTCAGCATCGCGTGAATAAACGCCTCGGTCTGCCGTACCGACATCTGCTTCGCAGTAATGGCCCCCACCACATCCTCGATCATCCCCGGCGTCTGCAATCCCAGCAGCGCCCTCGCATGGCCGAAGCTCAGGTCCCCCGACTCCACCAGCTTCTGCACGCTCTCCGGCAGCTTCAGCAGCCGCAGAAAATTCGCCACGCTTGCCCGGTCCTTGCCCGTGCGCTGCGCCATCTGTTCCTGCGTCAGCGCAAACTCGCTCGACAGACGCGCATACGCCCGCGCCTGCTCCATCGGGTTCAGATCCGCGCGCTGCAGGTTCTCGACGATGGTCATCTCCATCGCCTGCTCGTCGCTCACCTGCCGCACCATCGCCGGAATCGTCTGCTTGCCCGCGATCTGCGACGCCCGCCAGCGCCGCTCGCCCATAATTAGTTCATAGCGGCCGCCCGGCCGCTCCCGCACCACCACCGGCTGCACCACACCCGTCGCCGCAATCGATTGCGCCAGTTCCTTCAGCTTCTGTTCGTCGAACGTCGTCCGCGTCTGGTTCGGATTCCGGTCGATCCTGTCCAGCGCAATCTCCAGCGGCTTCCCCGTCGCCTCCGCCGCCGACGCCGCGACATTTCCCACCACGCCGGCAGCCCCACCTGTTCCCTGTTCCCTGATCCCTGTTCCCTGCGTGGGCCGCGGCCCCAGCAGCGACTCAATTCCCTTACCCAGCGCCGCCCGCTTCTTCCCTTCCGCCACTTGATTCGTCATCCCCGCCTCCATCTCTCACCTCGCCTCCCCTGGTTCTGCCAATACCGATCGAACTTGTCATTCTGAGTCCTGAGCGAGCGCAGCGAGTCGAACGGACGAAGAATCCCCGCATTAGCCTTCGGCTCCGCTCGGGTGCCCCATCCGTACGCGCTTTTTGCGGACGGGTGGGGAAGAAGAATTTCATCTGCCCCGCCTCGAACCCCGCACCTCGCCCCGCGAACCTTCGCATTAAGCTGTCAGCTGAGAGCTGTAAGCTGACAGCTCAAGAAACCTTACTCAACCTCATGACATGTAACACAAATTGTTACAATCGCAACTGGCCCCTCGTACCCGCCTCGAACCGCGAACCTCGTCCCTCGAACCTCTCCTATCGGTATGGCCAGAACTTCGGCGCCGGCCGTTCCTTCACTTCCTTCTTCTTCCGCTCAATCCCATTCCGCTGCATCAACTCCAGCGCCAGCGCCGTATACGCCTCTGCTCCGCGCGACCGCCCATCATAAAGCTGCACCGGCTTCCCGTGGCTCGGCGCTTCCGCCAATCGCACGTTCCGTGGAATCGTCGTCTTCAGCAGCTTGTCCGCGAAGAAGCCGCGCAAATTCTCCGTTACCTGCTGCGACAAATTCGTCCGGTCGTCATACATCGTCAGCAGCACGCCTTCCAGCGCCAGACCAGGATTGAACGCGCCCGACACCCGGTCCAGCGTCTGCATCAGCTCCGAAATCCCCTCCAGGGCAAAGTATTCCGCTTGCATCGGCACCAGCAGCCCATCCGCCGCCACCAGCGCATTCAGTGTCAGCAGATCGAGAGCCGGCGGGCAATCCAGCAGGATGAAGCGGTAGCTTCCGCGCACCGGTTCGATCGCATCCCGCAGCCGAAACTCGCGCCGCTCCGCGGAAACCAGTTCAAGGTTCGCCCCAATCATGTTCTTGCTGCCTGGTACTACACTAAGTTGTTTTATTTCAGTAGTTTGACTCGCCTCGGCAACAGTCGCATTGCCGGTCAGCACATCGTACGTCGATAATCGCCCATCATCCCGTCCAAACCCCATCCCACCCGTCGCATTCGCCTGCGGATCGACGTCAATTAATAAGGTTGGCAATTCTTCTATCGCCAGCGCCGCCGCCAAATTAATTGCCGTCGTCGTTTTTCCGACGCCACCCTTCTGATTCACAACAGCAATTACTTTCGCGGACAGTTCGAAGCCGCGGGTCTCCGCCGCGGTTGACACAGCGCTTTCGATGCCTTGAGATTGGATCGGAATAGTGGACTCCATAATCAGAAGCAGATTATCCAGCCCGCCCATAAGATGGCAAACCGCAAGTCTGTGCAGAATCGTCGGTTCCTGTGGAGATCATGTGGAGACCGCGCCCGGTGCTTGCAAATTCAAGGCTTGGCATCATCCAAAATGTGGAAAATCAACCCGCATTGTTCCACGTGGAACAAGTTGGTCTCGTTCTACCGGATGTTCCACGTGGAACGTGAGCTGCCCGGAAATCGTCCAGGCTGAGTGCGGTCCGCGATCAAAAGAACTCCTTCCCGCGAGTTAGGAAGCGGAATCGGCTCTGCGAACCGAAATGTATGCGGCAGCGTCGGATAGATTGCGCCGCGTGTGCCGAGGAGCAAAATCCGCCGCTCGGCACGTCGGGCAGCTTCTATAACCGCCAGATCCATATCATCGACGGCGCGCAGCGTGACCGTATCAAAGCGGCAGTGCGCGGGAAGAATTTCCGCCCGGTCCGCCCAGACTTCGATTTTCAAGCTGAGTGTGCGGATGGCTTCGCGAAGAAAAGCTGCTTTTCGAGCGCGGGATTCGGCGAGAGTGACTGATAATTCGGGCCTTACAAGCTGGATTGGGATGCCTGGAAAGCCCGCGCCGGAGCCGAGATCGAGCAGAGAATCGCAGGGGCCTAAATGAAGGCCGGCGAAGATGCTCTCGCCGAAGTGGCGGTGGACGATTTCTTCGGGATTACGAATCGCGGTGAGATTGATGCGGGCGTTCCACTTGAGGATAAGTTGCAGATATAATGCGAGTTGCCCATAGATATCGTTAGGAATGGCTGCTTGGCCGGCATGCACTATATATGGAGCGAGCAGCTCGGCGATGGCTTCCGGTGTCAGCGAATCGGTGGACATTGTCAGGGATACTGCGGGGGCTATTCCGCGGCGTTCGGCTTGAGCTCCCATTTGGCTGCTTCGGCGATGAAGCGGGAAAAGAGTGCGCGGGAGGCAGCGCTCGAGCCGTAGGTACGTTCGGGATGCCATTGCACGCCGAGGACAAAGCCGCCGGGGCCACCGGGAGTGTTTTCGACTGCCTCGATGACTCCATCTTCGGGACTCCGAGCCGAGACGCGGAGCCCGTCGCCGGGGGTGTCGATGGCCTGGTGGTGGGAGGAGTTGACGGTGAGAGTGAGTTCTCCGTTGTTCGTTGTCCGTCGTTCGTTGCTTGCGGAGCTATCGGTGGCGTCAGCCTTGAGAACGTCGCTGAGGAGGGAATTGGGCGCGATGGCGGCGGCGTGAGCTTCGGGAACGCCCTTTTGGCGGTGATTCACGGCGCCCGGAGCCCCTGGGTCGAGGTGCTGGATGAGCGAGCCGCCACGCCAGACATTGAGCATCTGGGTACCGAAGCAGATGGTGAAGATGGGCTTGCGGAGGTTGTGGGCGTCCTGGAGGAGGAGCTCGTCGACGTTCTCGCGGGCGGGATCGGCCGGAGCGGAGTTGGGATCGAGCGGCTGGTTAAATTTCTGCGGATTCACATCGGCACCCGACCCGGGCAACAGGATGCCTTGGCAGCCGGCGATGAGTTTGGCGGTGGTCGCGGGTGGCTCATCGAGCGGAATCTCAATCGGCTCGCCGCCGGCTTTCCAAACGGCAGCCGCGTAGGCGGGCCAGGAGCGCTGGTTGTATTCGGGATCGGTGCTGGTGGGGAGCGGGATGGCGATGCGGGGCTTTTGCATAGGGACTAGATGCTGGGGACTAGGGACTCTGGCTCCCAACATCGATGATAGCGGTTTTCAGAAGGCAAAGGCCTGCCACGGATATTCATGGACCGACCGAATTTGAAGCGATCATTATTTGTAACTTTTGTGGTTACAATTGTCTGCTCGACGTCGATGGTTGATCGATTGTGGTGAGTGGGGGGCGGAAGAAAAGAATCTCGAGCTGTGAGCTGAGCTATCTGCTTACAGCGTTAGGTCCGCGGCCGAAAGAAGGACGGCGAAAGGCAAACGCGGATTCCCGTTCGGGAAGGACAAGCAAAAATGGAATGACAAAAGCGGCGGCGGTGGTATGCTTCCGGCATCCTGAAGTGATCCCGATTGTGGTGGTGCGCCGTTGAGCCGTAGATTGTTCCGCCCAGTGTCTGCTGTCCTCTCACTGTCTGCCGCACTCGCAATTGCCACGATCGCCGCTGGCCAGTCCATGGCTCCGCTGGCGACCGCTGCCTGTGGGTCGCCGCCGGCGATCCTGGCATCCACACAGCCGAATATCTTCTCGGACCAGCAGGAGCAGTGGCTAGGCGACGCGCTGGCCGACCAGGTGGAGCGCAACTATCGGCCGCTGAAGGACCCGGCGCTGAATGCGTATGTGGCGCGCATCACGCAGCGGCTGCTCGCCGCGCTACCGCCGACGAAGATCCAGTTCCGCGTCGTGTTGCTGGACTCGGACCAGGTGAATGCGTTCTCGATGGCGGGCGGGCGCATTTATCTCTTTCGCAAGCTGGTGGTGAACGCGAAGAACGAGGACGAGGTGGCCTCTGTGATTGGGCATGAGATGGGTCATATTCTCACGCACCAGTTTGCGTATCAGACGACGGCGGACCTGAAGCGGCTGCTGAACATTACGAGCGTCGGCGACCGCGCGGATGTGTATGCGAAGGCGCAACTGCTGATCGATGCGCGCATGAAGGACAAGCATCGGAGCCAGAACGGCAACAGCGACGAAGGGCAGGACCAGGCGGACACGGTCTCGATGTACGCGATTGCGGCTGCGGGCTATTATCCGCAGGCGTTCGCCGACTTCTGGAACCGGATGTTCTTTGTGGACGGCAAGGTGGGCGGGCCGCTTTCGGACTTTTTCGGTGTGACCAAGCCGCAGGAGAAGCGGTTGCGCGGGATTCTGAAGCTGGCGAGTGCGCTGCCGCCCGGCTGCGGCGCGTCCAAACCCGCGGACAGCGACGCCTTCAAACAGTGGCAGGCTGAAGTGGAGGCCAACCAGCCGGCCGCCACGAAGCCCGACCTGGCGACCGCAAGCGCAAAGCCGGTGGCAGAGGTCGCGCTGACTCCGCCGCTGCGCATGAATGTGGAGCGTCTGCGTTTCAGCCGTGATGGCCGCTACATCCTGGCGCAGGACGAGAGCTCCGTCTTCGTGCTTACTCGCGATCCGTACAAGCCGCTCTTCCGCTTTGACGCCGAGCGGGCGCTGCCGGCGGAGTTCAGTCCTGACTCCAAGCACATTGTCTTCAGCAATCGCGCGCTGCACTCCGAGCAGTGGAGCATTGCGGAGCAGAAGCTGACGGCGGTGCATGATCCAGTGACGCGGACTGGATGCATCCAAAGCCAGATCTCACCGGACGGCCGCACGCAGTTCTGCCTCGCGGCGCGACAGCAGTCGGTGTTTGCCTCGACGCTGCTGGATCTGATTGTGCTGGATGCGGCCAGCGGCGACGTCCTCTACAAGAAGGAGGACTTCTTCAAGCCGACGATGGAATTTGCGGCGAGGCTAAATACGGTGACACTGCGGGACGCGCCGGCGGATCTGATGCCGTCGAGCTTTTCGGCGGACGGAAACACGATCCTGATCGGCCCGTCGGAAGACAAGATGGCGTTCGATCTGCGCAGCCGCGCGCCGATCAAGATCAGCAGCGGGCTGGTGGACACCGTGAAGGGTGCGTACGCCTTTATCGGCAACGACAAGGTTATCGGCATCGCACGCAGTGTGGGCGACTCCGGGGTATTTAGCTTCCCTGACGGCAAGCGCGTGCAGCCTGCGCCGTTTGGCCTTGCGGACCTGGAGTCGGTGAGCGGCGGGAACTATGTGACGAGCCACAACCTGAAGGGCTTCGCGGTGGGGCTGATCGATGTGTCCGCGGCAAAGTTCATTGCCGCGTCGAAGGCGGGCTCCATCGACGTGTGGGACAACATGCTGCTGAACGAGAATGTGGACGGCAGCATTGTGCTGCACAAACTGGGCGACCAGACGGTTGCCGACCAGACGGTGATGCTGCCGTTGAGCCCACTGGCATCGTCGGTTGCCGCTATTGGGTCCGACGACGGCAGGTTTCTCGCGCTCTCCACGCGGACACGCGGCGGGGTGTGGGACCTGCAGACCGGCGAGCGCATATTGCAGACGCTGCGCTTCAGCAATGCGGTGTTCGCGCCCGACAACTCGGTGTACATCGAGTTTCCGAAGCAGGACAAGCAGGCGCGGGCGATCGTCCATTTCAGCTTCGCGCCCTTTGAGGCGACGCCTGTGACGTACAAGCTGGAGGAGACGGCGCACATCACGCACAGCGGCCTACAGCAGTGGAAGCCGAGCGACGACAAGAAATCCGTGGAACTGACGGTACACGATGCAAAAGACAATTCGGTGCTTTGGCAGCGGACGTTTCCGGAGGCGCAGTTCGGGCACACGTCCTCGACAATCGTTCCGGGCGAGATCCTGGCGGCGTTCACGCTGAAGTCGGATTTTGCGAAGGCGCGCATGCAGGCCAACCGCGCGCTGGCGGCCGAGGCCGACCGCGTACAGAACCGCGACAAGGCCGGCGTGCTACAGGTGCTCTCCAGCGCCGACGGCAAGGTGCTGGACGAGGTGGTGCTGGAGACTCCGCTGGACTACGAAGGCCTGCAGGGAATTCATGTTGTCGGTGACCAGCTTTACCTGACGGGCAGGGCAAACCGCACGATTGTATATTCCGTGGCGACGGGTGCGCAGGTGCGGCAGATGTTTGGCACGCTGATCGCCGCCGACCCGGGCTCCGGGCGAGTGTGCCTCCGCAACCGCGCGGAGGAGGCGGTGGTGTACGATGCGCATGGCCAGCAACTGGGGGACTTTTACATGGGAAGCCCGCTGCGCTATGCGCGGTTCCAGGGCGCGGGCGAGCGGCTGCTGTTGCTGACGGCGGACCAGAAGGTGCGCACGATGGCGGTCGCCGCCACGGCAAAATAACTGCCAGGAAATTTTTACCGCTTGACACCCTCGCCGCTCCGGCGTAGGTTCTCTTACACTTGTCATAGACACATGACATGCGTCGCTGCGGCGGCGCGGGGAGAGAAGAGGGGATGGCCAACGTGAGGCTTACGAGGCTGGAGTTCGTGATTATGGAGACGCTGTGGACGCGCGGGCAGGCGTCGATCCGGGAGATGCTCGAGGGTTTTCCGGCGAAGAAGCGGGCTGGCCTGGGGAAAGCAAAGCAACCGACGTACAGCACGGTGCAGACGATGGTGTATCGGCTGGAGGCGAAGGGCGCGGTGAAGCGCATACGGATGTCGGGGAACTTCCACATGTTTGAGGCGGCGATTACGCGGGAGGCGGCGCAGGGGCCGGTGATTGACGAACTGCTGGCGATATTGGGCGGGCAGTCGCGGCCGGTGGTGGCGCGGCTGATTGAGACGGGGAAGATGACGATGGAGGATGTGGAGTTCGCGGAGAAGGCGCTGGCTGAGGCGAAGAAGAAGCGGGGCAGGTGAAATTCTTCCTTCCCCACCCGTTCGCAGAAAGCGCGTACGGATGGGGCACCCGAGCGGATTGGTGAAAGGCAGATGCGGGGCAGGTGAAATTTCTCCTTCCCCACCCGTCCGCAGAAAGCGCGTACGGATGGGGCACCCGAGCCGTGAGTGGTGCGGTGGAGAAGAAGCAAATGCGGGGATTCTGGAGCGAAGCTGCAGAAGGACGAGCAAAGGCAAATACCAGGGATGGAGACGCAGATCCCCTTCGGGGATGACAAACAAAAAAGCAAAAGCCTTCGGCTCAGGATGACGGCAGTTTGAAGATTGGTGGCACGATCCCACTCATCCCGTCCTGCGACTTCGCTAGGGACAGGCTCCGTACGCGGGATGAATGGGGCACCCGTTCGACTCGGTCTTCGACCTCGCTCAGGGCAGGCTGCTTTGTGGTGAGTGGAGAAGACAACAGGCGGACAGTTCGGAGAGGCGGTAAGAGATGAGCGGGCACTTTACGGCATGGGTTGCGGGGATGGGGCCGGCGGCGGCGAACCATCTATGGCAGTCGACGGCGTGCGTGGCGGGCGCGTGGCTGCTGACGCTGGCGCTGCGACGGAACCAGGCGCGCGTGAGGCATGCGGTGTGGGTGGCGGCGTCGATTAAGTTTCTGGTGCCGTTCTCGGTGTTGATGGCGGCGGGGAATCTGCTGCCGCACGCGCGGCGGCCGGTTGCGCCGGTGGTGGTTTCGGCGATGGATGTTGTGGAGGAGCCGTTCGCGGATGCGGGTTTGCAGGTTGCGCCTGCGGCGGTGCATGTGGCGACGCTGCGGGAGCGGGTTGAGGCGGAGCTGCCGGTGGGGTTGTTTGCGGTGTGGGTGGCGGGCGCCGCGGTGGTGTTGCTGGTGTGGGGGACGCGGTGGCGCGCGGTGCGGCGAATTCGGCGCGAGGCGAAGCGGGTAGATGAGGGGCGCGAGTGGGAGATTCTGCGGAGGGTCGAGGGGGGAGCGTCTACACGCTTAGGCAAAGGCAAATACGGAGATTCTGGAGCTGCGCTCCAGAATGACGACGCCCAACGCGATGTGAGGGGCATTGAGTTGCGGATGTCGGCGGAGCGGATGGAGCCGGGGGTGTTTGGAGTGTGGCGGCCGGTGCTGGTGTGGCCGCGGGCGCTGTCGGCGCGGCTGGATGATGCGCATATCGAAGCGATCGTGGCGCATGAGCTGGCGCACGTGCGACGGCGGGACAACCTGACGGCGGCGCTGCACATGTTGGTGGAGACGGTGTTCTGGTTTCATCCGGCGGTGTGGTGGATGGAGCGGCGGATGGTGAAGGAGCGCGAGCAGGCGTGCGACGAGGCGGTGGTGGAGGCGTCGCGGTCAAGGCTCGATCGCACAGATTTGTGTGATTTGGAAGAGAACAAATGGGGGGATTCTTCGCCCGTTCGGCTCGGCTATGCCTCGCTCAGGGCTCAGAATGACAAGCTCGATCCGTGGGGGCTCGATCCCACTCATCGCTCCGCGATGAATGGGGCACGGATTCGTGGTGGCGGGCTCCCACCCCAGCGGAGCTTGGATGGGGCACCCCGAGATTGTTCTACCCCACCCGTCCCGCTGCGCGGTACGGATGGGGCACCCGAGCATTCTTCTTCCCCACTCATCGCGCAAGAGCGCCCGATGAATGGGCCACCCGCCACATCTCAAACTCGAGATGTGGGGCAGCCAGCGACATATGCGGAGGTGTATGCGGAGGCGCTGCTGAAGACGTGCCGGTTCTGTGTGGAGTCGCCGCTGAAGTGCGTGGCGGGGGTGACGGGCGCGGACCTGAAGCAGCGCGTAGTGGAGATTGTGACGGGGCGCGCGCTGGTGCGGATGAGCTGGGCGAAGAAGGCGCTGGTTGCGTCGGCGGCGATGTGCGTGGTGGCGGCTCCGGTGGTGCTGGGACAGGCGAAGGCTGCGCAGCGGCTGATGCTTGCGGTGGTGAAGGTTGCGCCGAAGCCGGTGCAGAGTGCGGCGAAGGCGATGATGGAGGTGGTGGATACTCCGGGGACGGGAGAGATCGCGGAAGTGCAGGGGCCGGGGGTGCCGGCGGAAAATGCTGCGGCGGACGATATGTCGCTGGGACCGGAGTTTGAGGTGGCGAGCATCCGGCCGGCGAATCCGGATCTACAGCGCCCCAGCCAGCCGTTTGTGACGGCTTCCGGGCGCTTCACTGCGCAGAGCACGACTGTCGAAGGGCTGGCGTGGGTTGCGTATACGGATTGGTCAGTGAACTCCGGGAAAGAGCAGGTTGCGTCCGAAGGACCGGCGTGGCTGACGAAGGAACGATTCGACGTAGAAGCGAAGCTGACCGACGCACAGATGTCTGGCTGGAAAGGATTGTCGGACCGGCAGCGAATTGAGCGCGTGCAGCCAATGGTGCGACGGCTGTTGGCGGATCATTTTCATCTCCAAGTTCACACTGAACAGCGCGAGACGCAGGCGTACGCATTGGTGGTCGCTAAGAGCGGGCTAAAGCTGCGGCAGGTCACACCGGGCTCGCCTGCAGAGAATGAGGAAGCCTCCGCAGAGGTCAACCAAAAGATGCGGGATTCCATAGCCCACAAAACGTCGCCGCCGCCAGGTGGCTTCTACATGACCGGAGAAGAGTTTTCGGGTACCGCTCTGCCCATAAAGACGCTGGTGGGAGAGATTTGGGCGCAGTCCCGTCTTGACGCGCCGCTGGTGAACCTGACCGGGCTTGACGGCTACTACAGCTTCTCGATGAAGATGTCGCTCGATAAGAATGGTCCATCGTTTCCAGACCAGGTTGAGCAGGGGCTCGGCTTGAAGATCGAGCCGCGTAAGCTGCCGCTGACGTACTACGTGATTACTGGCGCGGACCGCCCGAGTGTGGACGGGGCGGAGGTGCAGGCGGCGCAGAATGCGAGTGCGGCGGGTGCTTCGGCTGCTGACTATGTGCCGACGATGACATTCGATGTGGCGTCGGTGCGGGAGAGCAAGCCCGATGCGAGCGGGTGGACGAGGGTGAGCGGCGGATTTCTGCCGCTCGACTCCAGCCATCTGCATCTGGAAAATTTCAGCTTCATGAATCTTGTGGCGATGGCGTATCCGGTGGAATTCCACCAGATCGTGGGCATGCCGCGGCCGTTCTATGTAACGACATTCAACGTGGAGGCGAAGTCGGATGCGGCTGCGGATGCGCGACTCGCGAAGCTGACGAGGGAGCAGGTGCGCCTGGAGCAGCGGCACATGATGCAGGCCATGCTTGCCGAGCGCTTCCATCTGAAGGTGCACTGGGAGACGCGCGACGCGCAGACGTATGACCTTGTGGTGTCAAAGCCGGGAAGGCTGCATACGACGGGCGACGCGCCGAGCGAGACGATGGTGAAGGCGTTCGGCGACCGGCCGATTCCGCCGGTGCTGCAGCAGGGTGGCAGCGCGAGTGGCTTTGAGTACTTCGGCTATGGAGCGACGGCGAACGATATCGCGAGAATGCTGACCGGGCAGTTTGGCCGCCCGGTGAACGACAAGACGGGGCTTACCGGAAAATACTACTTCCACCTGAAGACGTGGCAGATCCGGGCGAGCGACAGAAAAGACGACGAGACCAATCCGTGGCCGCCGCTGGAGAGCGCGATTCAGGACGATCTGGGGCTGAAGCTGGTGGCGTCGCATGGGCCGGTGCAGTATCTGGTGATCGACCACATCGAGATGCCTTCGGAGAATTGAGAAGAGTCTCAGGGGCTCATGCGGGGACTGAAGTCCCGGCCTATCTCAGAGACAGAGGCAAATGCGGGGATTCTGGAGCGCAAGGGGCGCGCTCCAGAATGACGAGCAAGGGCGTGGGTAGCCGGTGCGGATCGGCGAGGCCGGTGGGATGGGAACGAAAACAAAATATCTCGAGCTGTAAGCTGACAGCTATAAGCTGACAGCGCTGAGTTCGAGCAGTGGTGGCGTTATCCCTAACGAGGTTCGGGGGGCGCGGTTCGAGGTTCGAGGCGGGTGCGAGGAACGAGGGTCCGGAGGCCCGCGGCTGAAGCCGCATACCGGTTTGCAATGTCTTACCGCGCACTGAAGTGCGCTGCTACTCCCATCGCGAGATGAGACCGCGCGATGCATGGGGCACGGAGTTGTTTGGTGAGTGGAGCGAAAGGCAGATACAGGGGCATTCTCCCGCTTCGCGGGATCAGGACGATGGCAGTTGGAGAGTGGGGGCGCGATCCCATTCATCGCGATGAGGCCGCGATGAATGGGGCACGGGTGGGTGGTGGTCCGGGCGAAAGGCAAAGGCGGGGATTCTTCGGCTACGCTTCAGAATGACAGGTTCGATGATACGTGGGTGTACCTGAAGGATATTGGTCCAAAATCCCACGTCTCAAAATCGAGACGTGGGGCACCCGGCCGGCGCCCGCGGAGTTGTGGAGGTTCAGGCGAAAGGCAATGAATCTCGAGCTGTAAGCTGAGAGCTTTCAGCTTACAACCCAGGTTCGGGCCGTGGGTGGCGCGATCCCACTCATCGCGATGAGGCCGATGAATGGGGCACGCGTGCGTGGTGGTCCGAGCGAAAGGCTAATGCGGGGATTCTTCGGCTACGCCTCAGAATGACGGGTTCGATGATACGTGGGTGTACCTGAAGGATATTGGTCCAAAATCCCACGTCTCAAAATCGAGACGTGGGGCACCCGGCGTGGTGGTCCGAGCGAAAGGCAAATGCGGGCTGGACAGACAGCCTTCAGGCTGAGAGGTTCTCGGTGTGGGCGTAGTACATCTGCTCGATGGCGGAGCGGAGGCGGGTGGTGAGGGCGTCGGCGTCTTTGGTGGTAAGGCCGGTGGTGGGGATGGGCTCTCCGACGACGATCTTGAGCGGGCGCGGGCGGAGCGCGTAGACGTGGATGGGGAGCAGCTCGTAGGTGCCGATGAGGGCGAGCGGGACGAGCGGCACCTGAGCGCGGATGGCCATGAAGGCCGCTCCGGAGGCCATGGGTTTGAGGTCGCCCTGGAGGGAGCGGGAGCCTTCGGGGAAGACGACGAGCGGCATGCCGGATTTGAGGGCGGCGACTCCGCGGATGAGACCGGCGACGGCGGAGCGAGGGCTGGAGGAGTCGATGGGCACCTGGCCGGAGCGGTTGAGATACCAGCCGACGAAAGGAATTTTCCAGAGGCCCTGCTTGGCGAGGATGCGGAATTGAAAGGGGAGGCGCGCGAAGAGCACGGGCGTGTCCATGTAGCTGAGGTGGTTGGAGGCGTAGACGGCTGGGAGAGGGGTTCGAGGTTCGAGGTTCGAGGTTCGAGGCAGGTTCTTGGCGTCGACAAGTTCTACGGGAGAGAGCGCGAGGCGGAGCATGACGCCGGCCCAGGCGCGGGCGACGAGGTGCTGCTGCCGGCCGGAGCGGTCCCACAGACCGCAGATGAGCGAGATGGTGCCGAAGAAGGCGGTGGCGAGCGCCATCAGGGGCATCTGGACCAGCTTGGTGAGCCAGTAGAGGTGCGCGGGAATGTGGTGCGGCGGCACATGGGCCGCGGTTTGTAGTTCGTTGTCGGTTGGGGCGGGCATGAGCATGGGCGGGTGCGACAAGAAAAATGCGGGATTCTTCGGCTACGCCTCAGAATGACAGGTTCGATCGCCTGTTGCCAGCGCGCGAATTGCGCCAACCAGGTAGATGGAGCCGGTGGCGACGATGAGTCCGCCAGGCGGGGTGAGTTGGCGGGCGAGGGCGAGGGCGTTGGAGGCGGAGTGTGCGGGCACGGCTGGAATGTCCAAGGCACGGGCGGCGGCGAGGAGTTCGTCGAGGGATACGGCGCGGGGCGAGTCGACGGGGGCGAGGACAATGTGGTGGCGGTGGCTTGTTCCCCACTCATCCCGCTTGGCGGGATGAATGGGCCACCCGGTGGAGTCGAAGAGCGGAAAGAGGATCTGCGCCATCTCGCGGAGGTCTTTATCGCGCAGGCAGCAGAAGAGGAGGGTGCGCGGCTGGGATTCGGGTAGGGAGGCGATGGCTGCGCGGAGGGTCCATGCGCCGGCGGGGTTGTGGGCGACGTCAAGGAGGAGATTGGGGGAAAGGAATTCGAGTCGCCCGGGCCATGAAGTGTGTGAGATGCCGGCTTCGATGGCGGAATCGGGAATGTTGTAACTTACATGGTTACGAATTACACCGTCCGAGCGAATATTGTCACCTGATTGGTTACGTAATTCGATGGCGGCGGCGATTGCGAGGGCGATGTTGCGCTGCTGGTGCTCACCGGCGAGCGGGGAACGGATGTGGAGCACCTGGCCGGAGAGGAAGAGGTCGTAGTGATTGGGTGGAAGTTGATGGTTGATAGTTGATGGTTGATCGTTGCCGGGCGCGGGTTTGAAGGATTGTGGCCCGATCCCACCCATCCCGCGATGAGACTGCGGGATGGATGGGGCACGGAGTTGCGGTGATGCTACTCCCCCACCCATCTCGCTTCGCTCGATGAATGGGCCACCCGGGGTTTGTTGGAAGTCGCGGCCGGGAAGGTAGTCCGCGGCATTGATGCCGCGGACGCCGAGCTCCATGGCGGCTTCGCCGATGGCGTGGTTGGCCTCGGGGTGCTGGGGCAGGGTGATGAGCGTGCCGCCGGGGCGGAGGATGCCGGCCTTTTCGCGGGCGATGGCGGCGATGGTGGGGCCGAGGTATTCCTGATGGTCGAGGGCGATGTCGGTGATGATGGAAAGCAGGGGATCGACGATGTTGGTGGCGTCGAGGCGGCCGCCGAGGCCGACTTCGAGGATAGCGATGTCGAGATTGCGTTCGGCGAAGTAGAGGAAGGCGAGTGCGGTGAGGGTCTCAAAATAGCTGGGGGGGTGAGGAAGGCGGCCATCGGCGACGAGGCGGCGGCCGGTCTCATCGACCTGGAAGTAGAGGCGGGCGAAGTCGGGTTCGGGGATTTCGGTGAAAGGCGAAAGGCAAATGCGGGGGTCCCTGGACTCCGCGCCGCGCGCTTCGCTCGGGATGACGGGATCTGAAGTGATTCCATCGCTGACGCGGATGCGCTCGGTGACGCGTTCGAGGTGAGGCGAGGTGTAGAGGCCGGTGCGATAGCCAGCGGCAGCGAGGATGGAGGCGAGGGTGGCGGCGGTGGAACCTTTTCCGTTGGTGCCGGCGATGAGGACGGAAGGGAACTTCGTCTGCGGGTCGCCGAGTGCCGCGGCGAGCGCGCGCATGTGGGCGAGCTCGAACTTGCGACGCGGCGCGCCGGGAGCGAGTTCGAGGCCGAGCGCGCTGAGGCGTTCGACCGCTGCGGCGAAGGACATGAGTAAATTCTAGTTGCTGAGGACTGGGGACTCGGGACTGGCGACTGGGGCCGAGGGCCTCGGGGGCGGGGTAAGCTCTGCGACGCGGAGGTGTTCGGTGGGGGCGAGATAGCGTTTACGCCGAAACCAGTCTTCCATCGCCGACTGCAGCCGATCGAGGGGGACGCGGTGGCCGGCTTCGAGGAGGCCGTCGGCGACGGGGAGTGTGTCGTCGAAGATGGCGTCGTTGGTGAAGTTGCGCATGGCGAAGTTGTCGATGTGCGCGATGGGGCACGGGTGGGCGGCGCCAGCGGTGTCGATGCGCTCGATGCGGATGCGGCGCGCGAACATGGTCTGAGGGTACGAGGTTCGAGGGGCGAGGTTCAAGGGAGGCAGTTGTCAGTTCTCAGTTTGGTGGGAACAGGCGGGTGTGCGATGAATGGCACGGATTGGGAGGAAAGGCGAGGTTCTTGAGCTTTCAGCTGAGAGCTATCAGCTGACAGCCCGGGTCCGGTCGGTGGTGGCTGGATCCCACTCATCGCTGCGCGATGAATGGGGCACGGATCGATGGGGTTCGATATGTTGCCGGACAAGAGACGCAGATTCGCTTCGGGAATGACAAACAAAGAGAGCGACTGTCTCAAGCAAAGAGAGCACCTGTGACAACAAAGAGAGCGACTGTCGCAGCTGCTAATTCTGTGAGGGCATATCGGCGTGGTCGATGACCATGACGTCGACGGGGCCCTTTTGCATCTCGATGTGGAGACCGAGCTGTTGCTGGAGGGCATCGGGGATGCGCGGGTAGGCGTCGGGGGGCGTGTCGCCGAGGGTGTCGCGGGAGAACTGGAAGGTGAAGTCGTAGTAGCCCTTGTCGCCGGTCTTGTCGATGACGGGGGTGTGCAACTGACCGGCGAGCATGAGGCAGATGGCGCGCATGGAGAAGCGTCCGCCGTCGATCTCGATGCCCTGCGGACCGCCATGAGCGTGGACGACGGTCTGAGGCGTGGTGGGCGCCATGGAAGGATCGCCTTCGGGGACGGGCAGTTTGGTGGTCTGCATCTTGAGGCCGCCCTTGGCGATGGTCATGACGTAGGCGGACTGCTGGCGGACCTCCCAATGCGCGCGCAGGTGGAAGCGGTCGGCGAGCATGGCCTGGACCATGTGGAGTTTCTCCTGGCGGCCATCGTCATCGCTGAGCTTTGCGAGCTGCTCGTCGACGGAGGGATCGGATTTGGCTTCGACGGTGAAGTAGCGGTCCTCCATCCAGTCGGGGCCGCCAACGATCTGGAAGGGACCGAAGCTGTAGGCGAGCTGGATGAGGGTGGCGAGGCTGGCGGTGCTGGCGCGGAACTCGCTCTTGTGGGACGGGTTCATGATACCCATGTCGACCTGGCGCTCGGCGCGCTGGGTTTCACGGACGGAGACGATGTCGAAGGTGAGGGAGGGTTTGTAGGCGGGCGGGTCGACGTCGGGCGGAGTGGGCGGCAAGGGGAGGATGGCGGAGGCGGGCGCTGTCTGGGCGAATGCAGGAGCGGCGGAGAGCGCGGCGGCCATTGTGAAGAGCAGGATCGAGAGGAATCGAAGACGGGCGATGGCGCGAATGTCGTGCATAACTGGATGGTACCCCGTAAGGATGAACGGATTTCCGCGCTCTTTATTCCTTCCCATTGCCGGCTTAGTTTTCCTGGGGCATCTGGGCGCTGTCGATGACGATGGCATCGGCGGGAGTTTTGTGGGGTTCGAGGCGCAGACCGAGCTGTTGCTGGAGGGCGAGGAAGATGGATGGGCCGTTGTCGGTAGCGGCATCGGCTGCCGCCACAGCGCGGGTCTGTTTCGGGTCCCAGGTAAGGTCGAGGTTGAACTTGCCAGAGAGACCGGTGGTGTTTTTCACGGGAGCTTCCAGGATGCGCTGCTCGAGCACCATGGCGAGTTCGTCCATGGAGATGCCGGTTGCCTTGAGCTTGCCATCGGTGATGGTGATGCCACGGTCACTGTCGCCCATGGATTGCACACCGCGAGGGCCATTCTTTGCGACAACGAGCTGATATCCCGGGATGTCTCTGGTCTCGTGACGGAGACGGAGGCGGAAGCGCTCGGCAAGCAGTTGCTGGAACATCTGCTGCTGCTGGACGCGCACTATTTCGGGCTTGAGATCGCGGTCGATAGGTTTATCGGTTTTGGCCGAGAGATCGAACCGCGTGGAGCGGATCCAGTCTGGACCGCCGGAGACCTGGTCGTCGCTGAGGCCGTAGGCCGCGCGGATGAGCATGAAGAGAGTGACGTTGTGGGCTTTGAGGCTGTCACCGTTGGCGTTGAGCGACCCGCCGCGGCCGGCGGCCGGGTCGCTGACGCGTACCGTAGATACATCGAATCGCGGCTGGTCGGGGGGCGGCGCTGCCTGCGCGGAGATGGAGGAAGGAAACGTGCCGGCCAGAATAGCGGCGAACATGGTGGCCAAGGTTGTTCGGGAGACAACGTTCATGTGAGCTTCTCCGGATGGAACTGGCAACGGCAACGGTAGATACGCTGCATGGCGGGATTTGTTTCGTAAAAAAAGCGGGTTTTTGCGGCTACGCGAAGAGGGTGAACATGACGGAGTCGAGGGGGATGGACTGCACGGGGCCGGAGAGACGGCCGGAGCCGCCGTTGCGGCGGAAGATGGTGACGGTGGCGGAGTCCTGGTTGCCGCAGAGGAGCCAGCGCTGATCGGGCGAGAGGGTGAAGTGGCGTGGCGTTTTGCCGCCGCAGGGAATGCGCTGAAGGAGCTTCAGGACACCGTCATCGTCGATGGAGAAGACGACGAGGGTGTTCTCGCCGCGGTTGGAGGCGTAGAGATAGTTGCCGTCCAGCGAGATGGCGACCTCGGCGGCGGTGTTTTTTGCAGCGGGAAAGCCGGGCGCGATGGTCTTGATGAAGCGGCCGGTCTTTACCAGGATTCCCTGCGGGTCGGTGCGTGAGCTGGTGGTAGTCCAGAGAAACTGGTCGATGGTGGAATCGAGTTCGTTGATGGAGTAGATCCAGCGGCCGTTGGGATGGAAGGCGATGTGGCGCGGGCCACAGCCGGGGCGTTCACTGTGGAAGACGGATGGTGTGCCGAGGCGCGCGGTTGCGGGATTTACCGCAAAGACGGAGATGGCGTCCGAGCCGAGATCGCTGACGAGCAGGAAGCGGTTGTCCGGCGAGAGATGGACGGAGTGCGGGTGCGGGACATCCTGGCGCGCGGCGACGGGGCCGCGACGGCCGAACCTCGCGTCCTTGAAGTTGATGCGTTCGACCGGTTCGCTGAGACTGCCGTCTGCGCGGATGCGATAGGTGGCGATGGTGGATCCGGCGTAGTTCGCGACGAAGGCGGCATTGCCTGTGGCATCCAGCGATACGTAGCAGGGACCGGCACCGGCTGACGTCACGCGATTGATCTGGCGCAGGGCGCCGGTAGCGGGGTCCATGACAAAGCTGGTCAGCGTTGCGGACTCGTCCTCTACTTCGTTTGCGGTATACAGCCGGCGATGCCCGGCGACGGGTGCGGAGAGTGCGAGATATGTGGGGCGCGGGGTTTCGGCTGCCAGGACAGGTGCGGTGAGAGAGCCGGTGGCGGAGTCGAATTTCGCGCGATAGATTCCTTTCGCGGCGCCCTTCGCGGTGTCTGTCCCGAAGTAGACGAACCCAGGCGGCGGCGGAGCGGGCGGCTTCCTGCGAAACCGCTGCGTGAAGTCCTGAGCCTGAAGCGCAGTATGAGGCAGCGCGGCCAGCGCGGGAAGGTTGAGGAGGAATTTGCGGCGATTGAGCATAGGGCTGGTTGCCAGGGTGCTTAACGCGGGCCTTCAGCCCGCCGACGTGGCCCGGGTCCCGGTACCCAGGGCTGCGCCCCAGGCTAGAGTAGCGCGCGCCGTTGGCACGCCCTCAGGGGATGGCGAGCTTGCGCGGCTGAATGCCGGGCATGGGCGGCTCGCCGGGAAGCGCCATCTGCATCTCCTGCTCCGGGGGCATGTCCTCGTTGATGACGGGCAGCGATGGCAGCTTGAGCGTGCTGCCGGCTTCGCGCACCACGGCTTCAGCGTGTTCGAGCACTTCCGGGACGGTCATGGTGTACATCTCGCGGCCGTTGTCGTAGCCGGTCTCAATGGCCTGCTTCAAGTAGCGGCCGGCGATCTGTGCGGCGAGATAGTCGGTGATGACTCTGCCGTTGCGCCGCTTCTGTTCGACCCAGGCATTGTTCGGAAGCGCGATCCAGACGGGCCGGCCATTCACAGCGAAGCGGATGTCGGTGGCGTCGGCGTGGCGGGTTGCGATGGCCACGATGGTGGCCTTCCAACTGCAGCGCAGCGCTTCGCCGGTCCAGCGGTCGGTCGCGGTGAACTCTTCGTACATGGGGATAGTTTACAAGGTTCAAGGTGCGAGGTTCGAGGTTCGAGGCGGGTGCGAGGGACGAGGTCGATCGGTTGTATCGGAAACGACAAAGGCGAGCTGGAGATTGTCGACGCGAAGAGCGGCAAGCACCTTTGGGCAAGTGCGCTGGGTGCCGGGATGCGTTCGTCGCCGATGTCGTACGCTGTGGCAGGCAAGCAGTACGTTGCGGTTACCGCGGGTGACGATGTGATGGCGTTCGCGCTGCCGTAGGCCGCTGAGGCGAAGGGCGCACCTGCCGCTTTCCGCATCTATCTGATGCATGCGTCCGGCTGCCTCTCCACCGCAGGGCCCCCCGGAGCCCGGCGTTCCAGACCCGCCGGAGGCTCCGAGGCCGCCGAACCCAACCCAGCCCGCGAGTGAGGTTGCGCGGCAGGCTGCATGGCAGCGCTGGGTGTATGAACGCATGCGATGGCGGCCGCTGCGGTCGCTGTGGAACCTGGAAGGCATCTCGATCCGCGAGCTTGCGCGGCGCACATGGCGTTCCACATGGAATGACGACCTTTTCGGAAGCGCGGCGGAGATGGGCTACTGGTTTCTGTTCGCGCTGTTCCCCACGCTGGTGAGCGCATCGTCGATGGTCGGCATTTTCGCCCGCCGGGCGGCGGAGAACTACGATCACCTGCTGCGCTTCGCCGCGCTGGTGCTTCCGCCATCGGCCTATGGATTCGTGTATGAGACCTACAACGAGATCACGGCTGCCTCCAGCGGCAGCAAGGTTACGTTCGGTCTCATCGTTGCACTTTGGGCGGCATCTTCCGGGTTTTCCGCCATTCAGGACGCGATGAACGCGGCGTACAAGATCAAGGAGTCGCGGCCTTACTGGAAGGCGCGCGGCGCGGCATTCCTTATCGGCACGCTGCTCTCGCTGATGCTGACGGCGATGCTGGGTGTGCTGCTGGCGACGGATTTCTTTGGGCGCGTGGTGTGGCTGCATTTCTGGCATCACACGCTGGCGCAGTCCATCATTATTGTGATTCGCGCGGTGGGCTGGACGATTGCGACGGTGATCCTGTCGCTCATCTTCGCCGTCATCTATTACTGGGCTCCGGACCTGAAGCAGCGCCGCTGGCGGTGGCTTACACCGGGCTCCGCGGTAGGCATGGTGGGATGGCTGCTGGCGTCGGCAGGGCTGCGGGTGTATCTCCACTTCTTCAACAACTACACCGAGACGTACGGCTCGCTGGGCGCGGTCATCGTGATGCTGACGTGGTTTTATCTGAGCGGCCTGATGCTGCTGCTGGGCGGCGAGGTGAACAGCGAGATTGAGGCCGCGGCCACGGAGCGCCGCCTGCGCGCGGAGAACCCGAGTGCGCAGTAAAGGCGGGTGCGCTCATTGGAGCGGCGACGCTGCTAAGATCGTGGCGTCAAGAAATTGGAATCCTGAATGTTCCGAGGAAACCGGGCGATGCCGATCTGCTCTCCGATTGACCAGTACAGGTTGTGGAATCCCGCCGTGAAAGGGCCGGGACACGTTGGGAAGTTGGCAATGCTGGGCGCGTTCGCTGCGCTTGTTTCGCCAGTTGTTTCGCTGGGCCAGCCGGCGGCAACGGCCGCGCCCCCGGAGGCATCGATGTCGATCTCAAGGCTTGACCCAGGACTGGACGCGGTGATCGCGCCGGACGCGAAGATTGAGCGGGTGGCGACGGGATTCACGTTTACCGAGGGACCGCTGTGGCGCAAGGGCCGCCTGTGGTTCGCCGATGTGCGGGCGGACAAGCTGCGCGCCATGACGCCGGACGGCAAGGTCGAGCTGCTCTCCGACAATCCCAGCGGCGTTACGACGAAGACTCCGGGGCTCGACCAGGGCTCCGACGGCATGGTTCCGGACAAGGATGGCTCGATCCTTGCGGCGAACCAGGGCGGCCGCAATGTTATCCGCATGGACGACAAGGTGCACACGAGCGTCTTTCTCGATTCCTACGACGGCAAGAAGCTGAACAGCCCGAACGATCTCGTCTTCGCGCCCGACGGCTCGCTGTGGTTCACCGATCCGCCGTATGGCCTGCGCGGCATGGACCGCTCTCCGGACAAGGAGCTGCCCTACAACGCCGTCTTCCGCTATGCGAACGGCAAGCTGACCCCCGCGATCACCGATCTGACGATTCCGAACGGCATCGGCTTCTCGCCGGACGGAAAGATTCTCTACGTCTCCAACAGCGGCCCGCAGATGTATGTGAAGGCATGGGACGTGGGCAAGGACGGAACTGTGTCCAACGGGCGGGTGCTCATTTCGTATCAGCGGGGCCTGGGGCCGGGCATTCCAGACGGATTGAAGGTCGACACCGCAGGCAATGTGTGGACGACGGGACCGGGAGGCATCCGCATCATCACGCCGGAGGGGAAGGTGCTGGGCCAGATCAAGCTGCCGGAGGTCGCGGCGAACCTCGGATTTGCGGAGGATGGCCGGACGGTTTACATCACGGCGTCGACGAGCATCTATCGGCTGCACATCAAGATTCCGGGAGAAATGCCGCTGTACTCCGACCGCCAGCGGTGATGCGCTTGCGGCGAACGCCGTGATCCAAAGGAAAGTGTATGAAGAACCTCTTCTTTGCCTTCTTCCAGTTCGTGATCTTCTTCGTCATCTTCGGCGCGTTCAGCCTCTTCCCGCCCTTCCATCTTGAGAAAGTGATCGGCACGACGGCGGAAGGCACGCGCATCTTCATCTGGGACGGCCTGCTCATCTCGTTCGCGCTCGCGATTCTGATCATGGTCATCGAGACGGTTCGCGGACGGATCCAGAGGGCCGGCCCATGGACCAGCGGCGCGTTTGTTCTCTCGACGGTTGCAGGTCTCGCCCTGAAGTTCGGCTTTCTTACACACTGACGATGCCCGATCACGATGCCGCGCGCGAGGAATTTCTGCAACAGCTTCGCGAGGCACAGCGCAGTCTCGATGCGGGGTTCGCGCATCTTCCACCCGCGCCGCAGACTGCGCTTGATGACCGCGCGGCGGCGATCCTGCAGGAAGCGGCGACGCGCCTGCGCGATAACGATCCCTACGGCCATCCGCTGTATGCGGGCCAGATGCTGAAGCCGCCGCATCCCATCGCGCGCGCGGCGTATGCACTGGCGATGTCGATCAATCCCAACAACCATGCGCTCGACGGCGGCCGTGCCAGCTCCGCGATGGAGATCGAAGCGGTTGCGGAGATCGCGAAGATGTTTGGGTGGGACGAGCATCTGGGCCACCTCGCCAGCGGCGGCACATTCGCGAATCTTGAGGCGCTATGGATTGCGGGCCAGCTTGCGCGCGAACAGAACCGTCCGCTGGGCATCGCGGCGTCCGATCAGGCGCACTACACGCATGCGCGCATCTCGTGCGTGCTGGGTCTGCCGTTCGTCTCGATCGCGAGCGGTTCAGACGGGCAGATGAACCTGCGCGCGCTGGAGGGCGAGCTGCAGAAGGGCACGGTCGGCACTGTCGTTGCAACCCTCGGCACCACTGCGACGGGCGCGGTCGATCCGCTCGATCGAATCATTGCGCTGGGCGAGCGGTACAACTTCCGCCTGCACGTGGACGCAGCTTACGGCGGCTACTTCATCCTCGCAGCAAATGCCGGGAACCCTCTCGCGTTTCGCGCGCTGCCAGATCCGCGCATCGATTCCATCGTGGTCGATCCGCACAAGCATGGGCTGCAGCCTTACGGCTGTGGCTGCGTGCTTTTTCGCGATCCCACGGCCGGCCGGTTTTACAAGCACGACTCGCCGTACACATATTTCACCTCGCGCGATCTTCATCTGGGAGAAATCTCGCTCGAGTGTTCCCGCGCGGGAGCATCCGCCGTTGCGCTGTGGGCGACGCAGAAGCTTCTGCCCTACACGCGCGGCGGCGAATTCGCGCGCGGCCTGGAAGCCGGCTGCGAAGCGGCGCGCAGCTTCTACGAGCAAATCAACTTCCGCGGTCCATTCGTCGGGACGATGATTCGCCCTGCTCTCGACATCGTCTGCTGGACAGTGCGCGGCAGGACGCCTGAGGAATCTTCCGCGCGCGCCGAGGCGATCTTCAAGGAAGCTCGCAGGCGTGATCTTTACCTTGCATTGGCAAAGCTGCCCGTCCGATATTTCCCGTGGGAGATGTGGGACAAAAGGGCAGTATCGGAGGCAAATGCCATGCATCCCACGTACGTCACCTGCCTGCGCTCCGTCCTGATGAAGCCGGATCATCGCGAGTGGCTGCCCGAAATCATAAGCCGTCTGGACGCGGCGGTCACAGCGGTAATCGGCTAACGAGCCTGAATACAACGACACTAGCCCCCTTTCGAGACGGCCATTGCGCGAAAGCCGCAGTTTTTACGTGGTGTGGCCCAAACGCGACTTTGTTAGATTTAACAGTGTTATCGATATTCAGAGGGGCGGTTCCGGCCCGGTCCGGAACCGTTTTTGCATCTAACGCAATACCCTCTTGCTCGAAGGAAGCATGCGCCGTATGAGTCTGCCGTTCCCCTCCCCTCTTTCCGACTCCCGCCCGGAGGCCAGCCTGCATCTCGGCTCGCGCCGGATCGCGTACTTTTCGATGGAGATCGCGCTCTCTCCCGCGCTGCCGACGTACTCCGGCGGCCTTGGGATGCTGGCGGGCGATACGTTGCGTTCGGCAGCCGACACCTGCGCGCCCATGGTTGCTGTGACGCTCGCGCACCGGCGCGGCTACTTCCGCCAGCATCTTGACGCGGCGGGGCAGCAGACGGAGTCCGACGTGCCGTGGTGTCCCGAGACGACGCTGCCGAGCGCCGACCGGACCGTGCGCATCCAGGTGCAGGGCCGCGAACTGCTGCTGCGCGCATGGCGCTTCGATGTCACCGGCTCCTCCGGCCACATCGTGCCGGTCTTCCTGCTGGACACCGACGTGGAAGGCAACGATCTGTATGACCGCCGGCTCACCGACCATCTCTACGGCGGCGACACGTATTACCGGCTGTGCCAGGAGGCGGTGCTGGGCGTCGGCGGCGTCGCGCTGCTGAAGGAACTCGGCATCACGCCCGAGGTCTGCCACATGAATGAGGGCCACGCGGCGCTGCTCGCGGTCGGCCTGCTGGAAGAGCGGCTTCAGGGCGCGTCGATCGAACAAGCCACGGAAGAGGATGCGAATGCTGTCGCGGCGCGCTGCGTCTTTACCACGCACACGCCGGTGCCCGCGGGACATGACCAGTTCGGCCTGGACCAGATGTATACGGTGCTCGGCCAAGAACGCGGCGCAGCCATTGAGCGGTTCGGCGGCGTGCACAACGGTCTGCTCAATATGACCTACCTCGCGCTGCGCTTCTCGCGCTATGTCAACGGCGTCGCGATGCAGCACGGCAAGGTCTCGCAGCAGATGTTCCCCGGCTACCATGTGCATGCCATTACCAACGGCGTGCATGCGGCCACGTGGATCTCGCCGCCCATGCAGCAGCTCTTTGACGCGGAGATCCCGGAGTGGCGGCATGACAACCACTACCTGCGATCCATCTACGGCATCGCGCCGGGCAAGATCGCCAACTGCCACGCCATGGCGAAGCAGAAGCTCGTCACGGAAGTGGCCGCGCTTACCGGCCACCAGCTCAATCCCCGCGTGCTCACGCTGGGGTTTGCGCGCCGGGTCGCGACGTACAAGCGCGCCAGCCTGCTGTTCCATGACGTCAAGCGGCTGTCGAAGCTTGCCAAGCGCATCGGCGGCCTGCAGATATTGTTTGCAGGCAAGGCCCATCCGGCGGATGCAGCGGGCAAGGGCCTGATCCGTGAGGTCTTCTCCGCGGCCGAATATCTGCGCACGAATGCCATCCGCATCCTCTACCTTGAGAACTACGACTGGGAGCTGGGCGCGCTGCTGACGCAGGGTGTCGATGTGTGGGTCAACACGCCGCGCCGGCCGTATGAGGCGTCAGGCACCTCCGGCATGAAGGCCGCGCTGAACGGCGTGCCGAGCCTGAGCGTGCTCGATGGCTGGTGGATTGAGGGATGTGCCGAGGACGTGACCGGCTGGGCCATTGAAGACGCCGAGGACGAGGCCGGGGAGGCAGCCAGCCTGTATGACAAGCTGGAGAACCAGATCGCGCCGCTCTACGCGCGTCCCGCCGACTGGGCGCGCATGCAGCAGCACTGCATCGGCATCAACGGCAGCTTCTTCAACACCCACCGCATGCTGGGCGAATACTTCACCAACGCTTACTTCCCCGGCGGCACGGAAGAGCAGGCCATTCCGGAAATGGCGCATCAGCGCGGCGAACGCAGCGAATCAAGCCAATCCGGGGATCGCGATGGCGATGCGCGTGACGAAGAGGCTTGCGAAGAAGAGCCGGTTGCGGTGAAGGCGCGCTGAGGCGTCCTGTCACTTCGCGATCTTCGTGATGTGCACGGTGAAGTTGGTTCCCTGTGTGAGCGACGTGAGCTCGAAGACGCGGTATCCATCGCCGGTTACGTCGGTGCGGCGGTAGACTCCCGGCTCGGTTTCGGCGACCTCATGCGTTCCGTCCAGATGGGCGATCCACTCCTGCGCGCGCTCCAGGCTGGGCGACCCGCTGCCGCGACCGGCGGTTACGGCTTCGGCGACGTAGCTGTTGAACAGCTTCGGCCAGTACTTCGCAAGCAGGTCGGGGCTGGCGAAAAGGTCCGCCCACAGCACGCGTCCGTTCACCGCGATGATGACGCCGCTCGCGCCGGCGGCGCGCAGTTCCTTCAGCGCGGACTGCTCTGTGTCCAATCCGCCGTAGTTGTTGATCACCTGCTTCACCGGCGCGCTGTCAAACACCTTGGCGTAGGAGGTCATGCCTGAGACGGTCACCGACTCGGTCGTGCTCAACTGCGCCGCAGCCTTGGCGTTTGCGCGACCCACGTTGTCCCACACGGCCTGCTGGTCCTTGTCCACCATGGCCGGGGCGCGCACCTCGGGCTGCGCCATCTGCCCTTTCAACGAGCCGAACTCCGGCGTCGCTCCCGTCCAGCGGCCGGGCTCGACGCAAAACACGCTGAGGTCGATGGGGCCTGATTTCGCCGGAACGATTCTGTCGGACCCGATGACGCGGTCCTGCTGGCCGCCAGTGACAATCTCTCCGGCCAGCAGCAGCAGCGGGCGCGACGAGTCGTTGTAGAGCACGAGCTGGTTCACCTGCGCGCCTGCGTTGCGCACGGGACCGCGCTGGCCCGGATGCAGCATGGCGGGGCGTGCTCCGTTCTCAGAGATGGTCACCTGTCCTGAGCGGATGCCCTCATCGAGCGTCAGGAGCTGCGAGGTATCGAATGTTTTGGCGGCCACTACCGGAAACAACGCAAGGTTGCCGCGCACAATGGGGTTGAGCACCTTGTATCCGGCTGCCGGTGCGGGCATGGGGCCCGCAGCTCGCACAGCTTTTGGCGCCGGCGCACCACACAGCAGCAATAACGCGGCAACAACAGCCATCATTCCACGCAGCACACATCGGTTAGCCATGGATCTCTCCTCGCGCGTGCTTTCTTACCGCCGTCTGCCGCGCACGCAAGGAGGAACGGGTCGCGGCGGGTTTCTTGCGAACTATTTTTGCTAGCATCGATTCCTGCGATCTTGCGAGGATCGGACCATGCTCACCGGCGTCGCAGCTACGGGGAATCACGCCAGCGCAGCTCCAGAGATTGCGGCGGCCGTCTCGACGGCGATCGCCGCGCGGTACGAGGAAAGCGGCGGTGCTCGCTTCGGGGTTGCTCCGGAGGCCTTTCGCCAGATTGTGGCTGAGGTCGTGGTCCGTTACGCCGCCGAGGCGGATGAAGGCGAACAGATTGAGCTGGTCACATCGCTGCATGTTGCGGAGCTTGTGCTGGCGCGCGCCTGCGCCGGGGGCAATGATGCCGCGTGGGAGGTATTTCTCACGCGGTTTCGCGCCATGCTGTATGAGGCTGCGTACCGCATCTGCCGCAACGACTCCGCCGGCCGCGAACTTGCCGATGAGCTTTACTCGGAGCTTTATGGGCTGCCCAACCAGTCCGGCCGTCGCGTCTGCCGCTTCGACTACTACATGGGCCGCGGCTCGATGGAGGGATGGCTGCGCGCCGTGCTGTCGCAGCAGCATGTCAACCGCATCCGCAGCCGCTCGCGCGAGGTGAGCCTGGATGAGCAACTGGACGCGGGCGTGGAATTCGCCGCGAAAGAAGCCGCGACGGCGTTTGCAATACAGCAGCCGAGCGATGCGCTGGCAGTCGCGGTACGCTCCTCGCTCGCAGAACTGGCGGCCGAGGAGCGCTTTCTCCTCGCCTCCTGGTATCTCGATCGCCGTACGCTGGCGGACATTGCCCGCCAGCTTCGCGTGCATGAATCCACGATCAGCCGCCGGCTGGACCGCATCACCTGCGCGCTGCGCAAACGCATCCGCAAGCGCCTGCAGGCGGGCGGCTTCAGCTCGCGCCAATGCGACGAACGCATGGGCGAGCTGGATGTCCGCGATCTCGATATCGACGTGAGCGCAACTTTGCGGCAAGAATCGCCGCTGGAATCGTTCCAGAAATGAGTGCCGTGAACCAGCCCGACTCCAACCCGATCCGCACCGAGCTTGCCCGCACGCAGGCGGGCGGTTCGCATCCTGATCCCGACCTGCTCACTGCGTTCGCCGAAGGGACCCTGCTGCGCCGGGAGCGGGCTGCGATTACGGAGCATCTTGCCGGCTGCGCCGATTGCCGCGAGATTGTGAGCGTGGCCGCGGCGGCGGCGCCGGAGCCTGTCGCGAGTGCGGCGCAAGAAGCAGCCCATCCCTGGCGTCGCCGCTGGTTGGGATGGGCCGCTGCCTCCGCCTGCGCAGCGGCTGTCGCCATCGCGGTCCTGCATACGCGGCATGCCGAGAATCCGGCAGCGAATCCGCATCCCGCAGTGGAGATGGCAAAGAACACGCCGCCTCCGCCTCGGCCTCAACCAAGTGACGCGGAGTTGAAGCTGCGCGCCGTGACCGCTGGTGCCGCGCCGCTGCCCAAAGCGAAGAAGGATTTGCGCGGGTTGGAGAACGCCGACCAAGATGTGAACACGGCGACGGGCAACAACGCGGTCACGGAAAACTTCATCACCACCCAGAACATCGCTGTCGCCAGCGACGCTGTTACGTTGAACTCCGCGCAGCAGGCCGCGAAGCCGCTGGGCCGCGCCTCGAATGCCGTGCCTGCGCAATCCGCTTCCGCGGAGCAGCAATCTTATGCGGGAGCCGCAAAGAACGCCGTGGCCGCGGGTACTACAGAGACTGTCACGGTGACGCAGTCGCCATCGGTCGAAGTTGCGCCGCTATCGTCCAGCTACCATGGCGATCTCCAGCAATCTCAATTGCAGGCCGCGGCCGCCCCACCGCAACCTGCTGCTCGAATGCAGGCAGCGCCGCCGCCGCCGCAGCCTGCCTTTGCCGGCGAAGCGGTCTCGAGCCTTTCCGCCAAATCACTGGCGCAGCCGATACACTGGCGCATCAGCGCGGAAGGCCGCGTGGAACGCCAGATCGGCGCAGGCAGCTGGGTATTGGCGACTCCGCCGGATGCAGCGAAGATGCGCGTGGTGGCGGTGGTCGGGCATCGCGTGTGGACCGGCGGCGAAGGCCTTCGGCTCTACACGTCCGTGGATAACGGAGTGACGTGGCGGCTGGTTGCGCTGGCGGCCAAGCGGGCGCCGGCCTTGGATGCGGGAGGGGATGCTGCGATCACAGGCCGCGCCGCGATGGGCGGCCTCGCCAAGGACCAGAGGGCGGCGGGCACCGGCGGCCCCACGAGCGCACCGGCCATTACACACATCCGCTTCTCATCGGAGGAGACAGGCGCCATCGAGGCTGACAACGGCGCCCAGTGGACGACGAGCGACTCCGGGGCGACGTGGAAGTAGCGAAGGGCACGCGATCCGTGGTTCAGTCGTATTGCTCCACCTGTTGCAGCAGCGCCAGCTTGCGCGCGGGCGGCAGAAAGCTCGCCTCGACCGCGTTGGCGGCGAGCTCGCGCATGTGATCGAGCGAAAAGCCGTATTCGCGATGTGCGAGGATGTATTCGCCAAGCAGGTCGGAGCCGAACATCGGCGGGTCGTCAGAGTTGAGAGTGACCATGAGGCCGGAGTCGAAGTAGTTGCGCACGGGATGGTCCGCGAACGAGGTGCAACAGCCGGTGCGAATGTTTGAGGTGACGTTGAGCTCAATGGGGATCTGCTTCTCTGCAAGCACTTCCATCAGGTGCGGATCGTACTGCGCTGCCAGGCAGTGGCCCAGGCGTTCTGCGCCGATGTTGATCGCACCCCATATGCTGCGCGGTCCCTCCAGCGGGCCGCCGGACTCGCCGGCATGCGCGGTGAGGCGGAGCCCGGCCTGGCGCGCCTCCGCATAGTGTTCCTTGAAGAGCGAGGCGGGCCCGCGCGCCTCATCGCCGCCGATGCCGATGCCGACGATGGAAGGCACGTGCGACCGCAGCTCGGCGGCCTTGCGAAAGACGCGCGCGGCTTCATCCGGGCCGAAGTTGCGGACGGCGTCGATGAGCCAGTAGATGGTGGCGCCGAAGTCCTTTTCGCCGCGGATGCGGCCCCGCTCGATGGCCTCGACGTATGGCTCAACGGCAACCTTGCGCCAGAAGTAGAGGATGCCGAAGGAGATGTATACCTCGGCGTGCAGTACACCCTGCGCGGCCAGCGCGCGGACCATGTTGTAGGTGATCAGCTCATAGTCTTCGGGGGTTTGCAGCCGCTCGGTCACGGCCTTGAAGGCCTGCAGGAAACCGAGAAAGTTTTCGTAGGTGTAGAGCTTGCGCGCAGCATCCAGCGTCAGCGGATCGGCATCATGGCGGCGAGAGAGGGCGACGAGAGTCTCAGGCTCGATTGTGCCTTCGAGGTGAAGGTGCAGCTCGACCTTGGGCAGCTTTCGCAGCCACTGGGGGATATCGATCTCGGCGTGCTTCGCTGAGGAACTGCGGGATCGTTGATTCGGCATTGTCTCCAGACTAGAGGATCGGGTCTGCGGGCGCAGCGATCAGAGCGGTGCCGGTTCGCCGGCTTCGATAAACGCACGGTGAATCGATGTCATTCCTTTGTCGGGTACGCGGCTTTTTCCTTGACATTGATAGGCGAAATGCCGGAAGCTCAAACTATTCCACAATTTCCAGTTTTTCCTGTCTCTCTGCGCCAGGTGCATCGCTCCCAGCGGGCCTGATTTCGATTTTTCGAGCACAAGGCGGCGCCATTCATCGAGCATTCGCAAACAGCGATCAGAATTTCCATTAACGGCAAGACTTTCAAGGAGTTGCCCATCGTATGACACTCACCTTCAGTTCCAGACGGCTTCTCGCCCTCGCTTCGGCCGCGGCGTTCGCGCTGTGCCCGGCCATTTCGCTTCGCGCGCAGACGGCTGCGGCCGGCACCATCACCGGAACCGTGACGGATTCCGGCGGCGCGATCGTTCCCAAGGCGTCGGTTGTGGTCACGGATACGGACACCGGCGTCGTCCACACCACGGCGACGACGGATGCCGGCGCTTACAATCAGCCGTTTTTGCAGCCGGGCAATTATGAGGTTGTGATCAGCGCTACAGGGATGGCGAAGGTGGACCGCAAAAACCTGGTGCTGACCGTCGGCCAGACGCTGACCGTGGACGCGCAACTACAGGTGGGTTCGACTGCCACCGAAATCACCGTGACCAGCGAATCACCGATTCTGGACCCGCAAAAGACTGAGGTGTCGCAGACGCTGGATCAGAATCTGGTCGGCAACCTGCCGGTCAACGCCCGCAACTGGAGCGACTTCGTTCTGCTCACACCAAATGTGACGCCCGACGGCAGTTCCGGCCTGGTGAGCTTCCATGGCATCAGCGGACTCTACAACCAGAACTACGTGGACGGCGCGAACAACAACCAGATGCTGTTCTCGGAAGCGCGGGGACGCGCATCGGGCGCACCTTACATCTACTCCGTCGATTCGATCAAGGAGTTCCAGGCGGAGACCTCAAACTACTCCGTTGAGTTCGGGCAGGCCGCGGGCGGGCAGGTGAACGCGATCACGAAGAGCGGGACCAACGCCATCCATGGCGATCTTTTTTATACGCTGCGCTACCCGACGCTGAACGCTCTCGATCCTTTCTCGAAGTTCACTGGGTTGCACAATGCTCCGACGCCGGCGGCGGGCGCGTTTCTGCTCACGCAGCCGGTGCATCAGCAGCAGCAGTTCGGGGGGTCGGTGGGCGGTCCGATCAAGAAGGACCGTCTGTTTTACTTCTTTACGTATGACGGCTTCCGGAAGGTGGGGAAGGCGTTGTACTACGACACCAACACGATTTCGCTGACGCCTTCGGGAACCTGGGATGGACAGACCCACAATGGAATCGCTGCGAACACCTCATTGATCACTCCTGCGCAGTGCCCGAACAACGGGACTTCGAGCACAGCACCCACCGTGTACTATCTCACCGCGGCGCAATGCAATGCGGCGATCACGTTCCTGCAGAATGTCTCAACGCAGGCTCCCACGCGGTTCCTGAAGGAGAATCTCTTTTTCCCGCGGCTGGACTTCCACATCAACAGCCGGAACGACGCTTTTGTCGACTTCAACTTCGTCGATTTCGACTCCGCTTACGGTTATAGCGGCAACCCAACCTTCCAGAACAGCTCTCCCTCGACGAACGGTCCTACGAGCTATCACGAGCGCTTTTTCGTGGGTGGTTTGACGACGCAGGTCGGGAATGGCAGCGTCAACCAGTTCCGCGCACAATGGGGCCGCGACCTGGAGACGGCGGGCGCATATGCCTCCGGTCCAAGCGTCAGCATGGGCGTGACGACCTACGGAATGCCCAACGCACTGCCGCGTATCGCGGAGCCGGATGAGCATCGTATCCAGCTCACGGACGTGTTCTCGATGACGCACGGAAAGCACAGCCTTAAGTTCGGCGTCGATGCAAACCTGGTGCACGAAATCATGATCAATCTCTTCCAGGGAGGCGGCATTTACTCCTACGGCGATTCGAATACCATCATCAATTTCCAGGACTGGGCCGCCGACTCCTTCGCCGGGCAGCCTGGCGACACGAGTCCATTCGCGGGGTATCACTACAAGTCGCTGGTCCAGACGGTTGATAAGGTCAACACGGTCGCCAACACGCAGGGCAAAGATGATTTCTGGATGAAGATGTGGGACGGCTTCGCGGAAGACAACTGGAAGCTGACCCCGACGTTCACGGTTACAGCGGGCGTACGCTATGACATCCAACTCACCCCGGCGCCCGGTCTGGTAAACCATCTTTTTGACCCGATCTCGTCGAAATACACGCAGACGATCAAAAACGTCACGGACCGCATTCAGCCTCGCGTCTCGTTCTCGTGGGCACCGTATCCGGGGACGGTTGTGCGCGGCGGATACGGTCTTTTCTCGGCGCTCAACCAGGGGTCAACCTATTACGCGATGCGGGTTGAAAACGGGGTTGTGCAGCTGAACTACAACTACAACGGCTGCCTCGCCGCCTGCTCTTCCGTGCCGAATGCAGTGCAATATCCGAACCTGCCGTTCCAGCCAACGGGGCCTCCTTTGTCTGCAGCGCTGTATCCCAGCGGTGGCGCTCCTCCGACCGTGAACGCCCTGAACGTCTCGCCGTCTTACAGTTTCCACGGGCTGGATCCAAACTTTGTTCCGCCTCTGGCGCATGAGATGAACATGAGCGTGGAGCAAGCTCTTCCGGGCAAGCTCTCCCTCCAGGTTGGCTACGTGGGAACGCGCGGCATGCGCCTTCCGGTCTTCCTGGATTCCAACCTTGTGGGTCAGACTCCACATGGGGTCCGTACGGTGTTCGTGCAGGATGCCAGCAACAACGTGATCAAGACACTGACGGTGCCTTACTATCTGCCGAGTGACCGGATCAATCCGGCACTGACTTCGTTCAACATAGGGTTCAGCAAAGCGAACACCTGGTATAACTCGCTCGCTGTTACAGCGCGCCGTCCATTCAACAATGGGCTTGAGGTGCTGTTCAATTACACCTGGGCCCGCGCGACGGATGACGGCCAGGTGCAAGGCGCGAACGGTACCTTCTATGGCGGCGATACTCCGCTTGATCCCAACAACATCAAGCTGGAGAACGGTCTTTCGGATATCGACATCCGCAACCGCATGACACTGAGCTTTGTGTATCAGCCGCAGATCATGAAGGACAACAAGTGGGTGAAGAACATCATCGACGACTTCCAGTTCTCGGGTTCGGACACTGCATCGGCGGGCGAACCGATCTTTATAAGCATGAGCGGTACGGTCGGTGGAGGGGCCGAGGGCAACATCTACGGCGGCGCCATGAGCTCCAGCTCGGGATCCAGCACTACGGGCCGGCCGCCGCAGATTGGACGCAACAGCATCATCGGTCCGGGGCTCAACGATCTGGATATGCGTATCTCACGCAATGTTCCGATCCACGAGTCGACGTACCTGCAGTTCTCGATGGATGCGTTCAACGTTCCGAACCACCAGATCATCACGGGCGTGCAGGGCGGCTATTCGAGCTACATTGCGGGGGCGGGAGCCAAGTCGGGAGCCTACACCTGTACCACGCAGGCGGCGCCTACAGGTTCCACCTTCGGCGGCTGCATTGTGCCTACGACCAATACTGGCCTCAATGCCTTCCGCGTGACCTCAAGCACCAACACCAGCAGCCTTTACACTTCGCGTCAGCTGCAGTTTGCCGCGAAGCTGTTCTTCTAACAGTTGGCCGGCGCGTGAGCGCTGGAAGCAATATCCGTCCCCGGAGAAGTGATGCTCTCCGGGGATTTTCTTTTGCCGCAAGGGCGGTCTTGCTGTCGTTCGGCGCAACGGACCTCGATAGACTGATGCAGGCAGGAGCGAAGCGCCAAGGAGGACACCACATGCCGCGAGAACTGGACTGGACCGACACGGAAGAGATCGCAATTCAACTGCAGGAGATGTTCCCGGACACGGACCCCTACTCGGTGCGCTTCACCGATCTGCACAAGTGGGTGGTGCAGCTGCCGGGGTTCGTGGGCGATCCCGCGAAGTCGAACGAAGGGATTCTGGAGGCGATCCAGACGGCCTGGCATGAGGAATACGAAGACGCCAAAGGCGCTTGAGAGCGCGCCAGACGACGCCATGGCACGGAAGCGTTATGGCTGGCGGCATGGGGAAAATGGTGTAGTCGAGGGACGGGCGGGAGCGCAGTACCCGTGTGGTTACCGGCGTACGAGGTTCCCCACGCGCGGAATGACGGCGTTCGCCGGTTAACATACTGGGGAATTCGTCTCAGTCGCGCAGCCCCAAGGAGTTCTCTCAGGTGACCACCATGCCCCTTCGCCGTTCGCTCTGTGCCATGTCGCTGCTCGCCGGTATCAGCTTGGTCTTCGGCTGCGGCAATCCCACCGGACTGGACTCGATTCAGGTCAGCCCTGCCAATCAGTCGCTGATTGTCGGACAGACCGCGCAGCTTACAGCGACGGGAACCTTCGGCAACGCAAACCATCCTTCCACACAGGATGTTACAAAGTCCGTGACCTGGACTTCGAGCACGCCGTCGGTAGCGACGGTGGGATCGACAGGCCTCGTGACGGCGGCTGGTGCGGGCACAACGATCATCACTGCCAGCGCTACGGCCTTCAATGGGCCGATCAGCTCCAGCGCAACGATATCGGTCGCAGTTTCGGGGACGGGCAGCACCTCAACCGGTGGCGGCGGAATCAGCGGTACTGAGCCGCTGCTCTCGATCAACATTGTGCCCGGCGGGACCACCGTTTCAAACAAAGGAATGACTGGGCAGTATCTGGCTTTCGGAACCTATTCAACTCCTCCCTATGTTCGCGATCTGACCAACCAGGTTACGTGGATCTCGCTGGCCCCTGAGGTTGCTTCGATCGAATCCGGCGGTGCAATCGGGCAGGTTGGCGGCCTTGCCACGGCAATGGGTTATACGGGCGACAGCCCCATCTATGCTGAGGCCAGCAATCCGGACGGAACGATCGTCCTCTCCAACTCGCAGACATTTACCTGCAAGAATAGTGCAGGCGTATGCGATCAGACGGTGGCTCATCCGCAGTTCGCAACGATTACGGTTTTTCACGCCGGGTCGAATACCACTACGTGGTCGATCACAGCGCCACCGGACACGGTCGTTGGACCTGGACCACCGTATCTGATTCATTGCGGACCTGGCTCAGCGGGCGGTTCGGTCTGCACCGGTGTGTATGAGACCGGATCAACCGTGATACTGACGGCCTCGCCAACGGGAGCCGGATTTGGCGGCTGGTCGTCAGGAGATGGAGCGCCGGGCGTCGGTTGCACTCCGGCCGCCGGATTCACGCTTCTGAATTCACCGACGTGCACCGTCACCCTTACCGGCGATACTTCGGTTGGAGCCATCTTCTACTAAGGACCACATCGTGCAAACAGAAGGCCACTTCGGGTAGTGGGTCAGTTTGAAAAAAGATGACCTCAGGGGCTAAAGCCCCAACCTCAAATTGGCCCGCTTATGGCGTGGCTGAAGCCACGCCCTTTCGAAGCAGAGTTCAAACTGACCCATTACCGCCACCCGATGTGGGTGGCCTTTGTTGCTGGAGCGTGCTTGAGCATCTCTAGTTGTATGCGGTGAGTTTTTAAGCCGACGGCGCGGGGATGATCTTTCGTGGGGCGATCCCACTCATCGCGATGAGGCCGCGATGAATGGGGCACAGATTTGGGGTGAGTGGGAGAAATGCAAGTACAGGGGTCCTTCGCTGCGCTCAAGGATGACGGCGGTTTGGAGGGTCGTGGGGCGATCCCACTCATCGCGATAAAGCCGCGATGAATGGGGTATCCATTCGACTCGGCCTCCGGCCTCGCTCAGGGCAGGCTGGATTTGTGGTAAGCCGCGCGAAGGGCACTGTCAAAAATTACGCGAGCGCGGCGTTGATGTTGTCGATGGCTTCGTCGATTTCGTTGGGCGCCTTGTAGCCAACGGTGACGCAGTCCACGCCGGCGTTGCGGAAGGCGAAGCGCATCGCCTTCTGGCGGTCCTGCTGGTTGAACACGCCTTCGCCGATGAGCTTCATGCTGAGCACGCCCATGCCCGCAGCCTTTGCTGCGTGGACGTGCTGCACGACCTCGGGTACGTCGCCGAGCTGGTTCCATGAGGTGGCTTCGTTGTCCATGCGCTGGCCGGTGTGGTTCATGCGGATCATGGCCACCTGCAGCCATGTGTTCTGCGGCACCTGGCGCAGCGCAGGCAGGCCGTGAACCGATGCGCCGCGGGCGAGGATGATCTTCTTCTGCTGCGCCTCGGAGATGGCATCCTGCCAGCGACGCGAACGCTGAGGCCAGTCGTCGCCCTGCTGTACGTGGAGCAGCATGATGTCGAAATAGTCGGTGTTGGCCTGCCGGCGCAGGTCATCGAAGCGCTGGTGCGGGTCACCGGAGTCCGTCGTGATCTTCGACAGCAGCACGTACGAGTCGCGTGGGATGCCGCGCAACGCGACGCCCAGCATGCGATGCATGTCGGTGTAGGTATCGCAGGTTTCGAAGAAGCGAATGCCGCGATCGTAGGCGTGGCGCACGAGCGCGTTGAAGCCGTCCTGGCCGAGCCGCCGCTGCACCGCGCCATTGTTTGTGCCGGTGCCGAAGGCGAGGCGGGTGGCCCTGATGTTGGACTTGCCCAGCGTGACGAGGTCGGTTGCCTTGTTGCCTTGGGGCGCGGCGGCTGCGATGGGGAGCGTGCCGGTGGAAGCGAGCGCTCCGGCAGCGAGCGAAGTGCGAAGGAAGTTGCGGCGAGAGGTGCGGACCATGGGTGTCTCCGGAGGATGGAGTGCGGGCCGGCTTGATGAGGAGAGGATACGCCGTCTGGTTGCTGGGTGCTAGTTGCTGGGGGCGAGGGCAAGACAAATGCGGAGATTCTGACTCTGCCAAGCGGGATCAGAATGACGGCCGTGGTTAATTGGGAAGAGGATACGCCGGGAAGTTGTCAGTTGTCAGATGCCGAGCTTCCTGAACAAATCGTCGGCCCTCCTGGCACGATAAAGCTCTTCACCCTTCGCGCTCTTGCGCAAAGTTCGCCGCGTGGCCCTATTAGCTGGTGCTCCGCTGCCATGGCTTTTCGGCCTGCTAGGATGGGCGGAATGCTCAAGCGGGTCGTCGTTGGACTGGCCGTGGTGGTAGGGATGTTTCTGCTGGTCCTTGTGCTCATACTGCTCGTGGATCGAATCTTCGGCGTCGGCATCATTTACCGCGGCAAGTACATTTAGGCGGGACTTGCCAGGATTGGCTATTACGGTCTACCGGCGGCGCAGAATCTGGTGGGGAAGTTTGGAGCCAGTTGCGAGGAGGATGAGTCCGGCGACGGCGATCCATACGGCTGATCCGGCGGCGAGGGTTTCGATGTCGTGCCGGTGGGTCGAGGCGGACGGCAGGAATCGCACCACGAATGCGGTGATCGCAAATGAGACGAGCGCGGCCAGGAGGGCGCGGCCCAACTCGCCGAATTCCAGATCGCCGAACGAAACGAGGCGCTTGCGATGGAGCAGGATGGCGAGGGTCACGGTCTGGGCAAGAATGCCGAGGTCGGATGCGATGGCGAGGCCCTTCAGGTCGAAGCCGTGGAAGAGTGCGGCGTACATCGGGATGCACAGCACGGTGATTACGCTGCCGGTGATCGCAGGAGTCATGGTGTCGCTGGCGGCGTAGAACGCGCGCGCATAGATTCCCTGCACCGCCCAGACAGCGAGCGTGATGGCGAAGATGGTGAACAGATGGGTTGCGGCGACGGTGTTGTCGTGGGTGAAGCGTCCGCCGCGCAGCAGGTCCATGAGCCATGGGCCAAGCGCGATGACTCCCGCGGAACAGATCATGCCGACGCAGAACAGCCGCGACACGGTGCGTGAGACCGATGCGGAGAATTCCTTCATGCGGCGCTGCTGGTACATGGATGCGAAGAAGGGCAGCGAGGCGGCGCCCGCGGCTGGTCCGATGATGCTGAAGGGCGCGTTGAAGAGGAACTTCGCGACGCTGATGAGCGTGAAGCCGCCTTCATGGACGGTTGCATAGTATTCGAGGATGTAGCGATCCATCATGACCAGCGAGACGCCGACCATGAGCGGAAGCGAAAGCCGCAGCCATTCGCGGAAATCGGGTGCGCGAAAGTCGACGGTGGGATGGAAGCGCAGGCCTCCGCGAAAGGCGGCGGTGGTGTTGATGAGCATGGAGCCGACGAAGGAGCCGGCGAGGACGCCGACGGCGAGCGAATGGATGTCGAGGAAGCGGTGCAGAAAGATCGCGCCGAGGATGATGCCGGCGTTGTAGATGACCGGGGTGAAGGCCTGGTAGATGAAGATTTTTCGCACCTGGAGGCGCGCGCCCATCAGGCTGCCGGCAAACCAGAACAACTGGACAGGGACCATCCAGCGCGTCAAAGAGGTGGCAAGCGAGAAGCGGAGCGGGTCCGTACGGAAGCCCTTGTTGCATAGCCAGATGTATTGCGGCGCGATGATCTCGCCGAGGACGACGCCCAGCGCCAGCACGACGAGCATGTTGGAGAAGATGACGGAGAGCGCGCGGTCTTCGCCTTCGGAGTCGCCGCTTTCGCGATAGCGGTTGAAGATGGTGATCGCGGAGGTGGCGGCTGCTCCGCCGATGAGGAAATAGCTGATGAGATCCGGCAGTCCGAAGGCGGCCTGGTAGGCGTCCTGTTCGGGGCCTGCGCCCCAGAGCGAGTTGACGACGCGCGTACGCAGGAGGCCCAGCAGGCCGGAGGCCAGGGCGCTGATCATCAGCAGCATGGCGGCCGAGCCGGCGGTGTGGGTGCGGGTGGAAGAGCGGTCAGGCAAGGTAGTGGAAGACACGGCAGTGTGGCTTTGATTCTAGCCTCGGAGGCGCGCCCAACAGTTGACGCGGATGGTGCGCGACGTTCTGGAGGGATGCACGGGGCAAATCTCGAGCGGACACTTATTCCTCCTGAGTTATAATACTTCTATGGAATAATATTCCTATGCCGTACCCAGTAGAGTTCACGGATGAGTTTGAAGCGTGGTGGCACGACCTGAGTCCCGATGAGCAGGAGAGCGTAGACTTCTCGGTCCGATTGCTGGAAGAGAGAGGCGTTCATCTGAAGCGGCCTCATGCCGATGCGATTCACGGCTCCCGGTTCACAAACTTGCGGGAGCTCAGATGCCAGCATGAAGGCCGGCCACTTCGAGTGCTGTATGCATTTGACCCAAGGCGCACAGCGATTTTGTTGCTGGGGGGCAAGACGGGCAGAAAAGATTGGTATGCGGACTGGGTGCCAAAGGCTGAGGAGATTTATCAGCGGCACCTGGATGAGATATCGACGGAAACTTAGAAGATCCGTAACGGGCGATCCCGTGGAGGTGTCGAATGGCGCGAAATTTCAAGGAGCTTCGGGAGAAGATGGAGCCGGCCCGCCGCGCGCGTGTGGAGAAGCGTGTGCAGCAGGCATTGCGCGCGATGCCGCTCGACGAATTGCGAGAGGCCCGTGAGCTCACGCAAACGCAGTTGGCGGAAGTGCTGCAAGTATCGCAGGGCGCAGTCTCAAAGGTTGAACGCAGGGCCGATATGTACATCAGCACCCTGCGCAGCTATGTGCGCGCGATTGGTGGCGACCTGCAGATTCGCGCTGTCTTCCCGGAAGGCGAAGTCTTGATCGACCAGTTTGAAGATCTGGGGAGTAGACAGAGGGGTTAGCGGCTGCGACGGATGGGCAGCGGGGCGGGGTTCTTCGCGGCGCGGGATTTGTGCACGCCGGGAAGCGCGTCGATGGGCCGCTCCAGCATGGCGGAGAGCGATTCCAGCTCCCGCCGCAGAGCGCGCAACTGCTTTGCTTCGGATGCCGGTTTCGCGTGGCCGGGACCGCTGTCGATTAATGAAAGCTGCGGAGAGTCCTTTTCGCCGCCACGGAACTCGCTCTTGAGCACCGCGCGCGCCCCGGGAATGGTGTAGCCCTCTTCCTTCAGCAGCGATTTCACGCGCAGCGCCATCTCGACATCGCGGCGGCGGTAAAGCCGCTGCCCCGTGCCGCCCTTGTTGGGACGCAACTGCGGAAACTCGCTCTCCCAGAAGCGCAGCACATAGGCAGGCACTTCGCACAGCCGCGCCACCTCGCCGATGCGGAAGTAAAGTTTGTCAGGGATGGCAGAGGCCAGCGCACCGGTCGGATGCTGTGGGCCGCGACGGGTTGGCGCGCTCGAAGCCATCTGGCAGCAATGGTAACGCAGCAGAGATGGCGACGGCGAAAGGATTCGCAGGGATTCGGCAGAACCCTCCTACATCTTTCGCGAGATGTGGGGCACCCGGAAGGGATTCGGCAGAACCCTCCTATATCTCCCGCGAGATGTGGGGCACCGGTGAACGCAGCACAACTCTTTTAAAACAGAAGCGAGCCAGCGATCTTCCGCTGACTCGCTGCCTGCCGTCCGCCGGTTAGAACGGATTCAGCTTTTTGAGGCCTTTCTTCGGCTTGTGCTTGGAAGAGGATTCCTGGTCAGCGTCGTATGCCGGTTTGGGATTCTTCTTGCTGTTGGAAGCTGTCTGCTGCTGCTGCGGCTGGGAGCTCGGCTGCGCCTCATTGACCGGGTCTGGCGCTTTGTCGGCGTGCTCCACGGGTGCAAGCTGCGTTGTCGCCGGCCCGGAACTCGGCAGCCCATTGTCGGGAGGGTTGGGCCTGGCACTTTGCGCGGAGGGCTGAGTTGCCGCGGGCTGCGCCTGCTGCTCGCCTGCATCGGCCGGCTGCGTTCCAGGGAAGGCGGTATTGCCCGGCTTGGTGGGCGCCGGGTGCTCCGCGGATGGCTGCACCATCTCCATCCC
>Ga0134125_10000795_pt1 | contig 41183 bp, 7 predicted proteins | sample KB31751_FD_96464 | JGI IMG/M metagenome (GOLD analysis project Ga0134125, IMG submission 96464) | Terrestrial soil microbial communities with excess Nitrogen fertilizer from Kellogg Biological Station, Michigan, USA - KB3-175-1 | ecosystem: Environmental > Terrestrial > Soil > Unclassified ...
GAAGGAGGCGGCGCCGGAGAGGCCGGTGCGCAGCACCAGGGTGTTGAGGAACAGGCCGATCAGCCCCTCCGTCTCCAGCCGGCCGCGGCCGGCGCTCGGCGCGCCGACCACCACGTCCTCCTGCCCGGTGAGACGGGAGAGGAGCAGGTTGAAACCGGCCAGCAGGGTCATGAACAGCGAGGTCCCCTCGCGCCGCGACAGCTCGCGTAGCGCCAGGGTCAGGCTCGCGGGAAGGCGGACCGTCAGGGCCTCGCCGCGATGGGTCGGGACGGCGGGACGCAGGCGGTCGGTCGGCAGCTCCAGGGCTGGCGGGCTGCCGGCGAGCTGGCCGCGCCAGTAGGCGAGCTGCTTCTCCAGCGCGGCGCCCTGCAGCCAGCCCCGCTGCCAGACGGCGAAATCGGAGTACTGGATCGGCGGCTCCGGCAGCGGCGACGGAAGCCGGGCGCGCAACGCCTCGTAGAGGACCGACAGCTCGTTGAAGAAGAGTCCCATCGACCAGCCGTCGGAGACGATGTGGTGCATGTTGAGCACCAGCAGGTGCTCGGCGGGGGCCAGGCGGACGAGAGCGATACGGCACAACGGGCCGGCTTCCAGATCGAACGGAGCCTTCGCCTCGGCGGCGAGCAGCCGGTCGCCCTCGGCGCGTCCGGCGACCGGCGGCAGAGCCGAGAGGTCCACCAGCGGCAATGTTTCCGGGGCCGAGGGGCCTGGCGGCGCGATCACCTGCACCGGCACCCCGTCGACGGTGGCGAAGGTGGTGCGCAGGGCCTCGTGGCGGCGCCGGATCTCGGCGAGAGCCCCGGTCAGGGCACTGAAATCGAGGTCGCCGGCGAGGCGGGCGGGGAACGGTATGTTGTAGGCGGAGCCCCCGGGCTCCAAACGGTCCAGCAGCCAAAGGCGCTGCTGCGCGAAGGAGAGCGGCGGCGGCCCCTCGTCAACCCGCCGCGGGATCATCCCATCCGCCGGCGATGTTTCCGCCGCCTTCTTCCTCAGACGCATCACCAGAAGCGCGAGCTTCTCAGGCGAGAGCGCGGTGCCTTTGGGGCTTGGTTTTTCGCCGGTCATATATATAGCTTCATTCGCCGCGAAACCCGGCCGGCGACTGGGTAAGAACATCCATGGGTGCTAGAGCATCCAGTCCTAGAGTGAAGTCAGGAGCCCAATCCGGGACAAAACCCGCGATCCGCCCGGCCTGCCGGCCGCGTTCCAAATGCAGGGGTATAAACGTTATTGAAGAATGTTTTCCGATACCCAGGAAATGTCCCTCTTGGGAGATCGAAAGTCACTCTAGATGTACAGTACCGCAGACTCTCCAAACTCGACAATCGCGCGGGACGGCCGTTGCGGCGACCGCGAAACCCTGGAGTTGGAACGGTTAAGCGAAAGCATTCGATTCATGACCGGCCCCAAAAGCTCCACTCCCGAGCCGCGCACCGAAGAGGTGGCCGAGCCCCTGCCGGAATGGAACCGCACCGCGGCCCCCATCCCGGAAACGCCCGTCCAGCAGTTGTTCGAGGACCACGTCCGGCGCGCTCCCGACTCGCTCGCCGTGGCCTGGAATGGCGGCAGCCTGACCTACGGCGAGCTCGACCGCCGGGCCAACGCGTTGGCCCACCATCTGCGCAGGCTCGGAGTCCGGCCGGAAAGCCTAGTCGCCATCCTGCTCGAACGTTCGCCGGAGACGGTGATCGCGGTGGTCGCCACGGTCAAGGCCGGCGGCGCCTGGCTGCCCATCGATCCGGTCAACCCGGGAGAACGCATCGCCGCCATGCTGCGCGACTCCGGCGCCGCGGTTCTCCTCACCACGGCGGCGCAGCTCGAACGCCTGCCGGACCTGCCTCTGCCTCCCGAACGGGTGCTGCGGCTCGACGAGGAAGGTTTCCCAGGCGAGAGCCCGGCGCCGCCGGTGCCCTTCGCGATCGATCCGGACCACCTCGCCTACGTCATCTATACCTCCGGCTCCACCGGAGTCCCGAAGGGCGCCGCGCTCACCTGGCGCGGGCTGGCCAACCTGGTCGGCTGGGATCTGCGGACCTTCGGGCGGGGCCCGCGGGATCGCGCTCCCCTCCTCGCCGGCCCCGGGTTCGACGCCTCCGTGTGGGAGATCTGGGCGACGCTCGCGGCCGGGGCTTCGCTCCACGTCCCACGCCGGGAAACCATCCTCTCGCCCCCCTCCCTGCTCGCCTGGCTCGTGGCCGAAAAGATCACCCTCATCTTCCTCGCGACACCGCTGGCCGTGGCCCTGCTGGAAGAGATTCAAGCCGCGCCGGCCCCGCCGGAGCTGGCGCTGCGGGTGGTGCTGGCCGGCGGCGACCGGCTCGTGCGGCGACCGTGGCCAGGGCTGTCGTTTCCCCTGACCAACGTCTACGGCCCCACCGAGACCACGGTGTACGCCACTTCGGGGCTCGTCGCCCCTACCGGCGACCGCGCGCCCGACATCGGAGGCCCCCTCGACAACACCCGGATCTACCTGGTCGACCCCCACTTGCGGCCGGTGCCGGTGGGAGAGGCGGGCGAGCTCTACATCGCCGGCGCGGGTGTCGGCCGCGGCTATCGCGGGCGCCCCGAGCTGACCGCCGAGCGGTTCGTGCCCAATCCGTTTGAGGAGCCCGGGCAGCGCCTGTACCGTACGGGCGATCTGGCGCGATGGCTCCCCGGCGGCACGATCGAGTTCCTCGGCCGCATCGACCACCAGGTCAAGATCCGCGGCATCCGCATCGAGCTGGGCGAGATCGAGAGCGTGCTCGCCTCGCAGCCGGAGGTCGCCGCCGCCGTGGTGATGGTGCACGAGGACTCCACCGGCGACAGCGGCGACCGCCGCCTCGTCGCCTATGTCGTGGCTCCCGCGGGAATCAGTGCCGGGGAGCTGCGCGAGCGGCTCGCCCGCCTCCTTCCCGCCGTCATGGTGCCGGCCGCCTGGGTCTTCCTCGACGCCCTGCCGCTCAATCCCAACGGCAAGCTCGACCGCCGCGCCCTGGAGCGGATCGCGCCGCCGGAGCCGGAGGCGGCCACCGACGGGTCCATCGACGCGCCGCGAACCCCGAGCGAGCAGCTCCTGGCCGGTCTTTTCCAGGAGATTCTGAAGCTCGAACGGGCCGTGGGTCTGCACGACGACTTCTTCCACCTCGGCGGGCATTCGCTGTCGGTGGTCCAAATCGCTTCGCGCGTTCGCGACGTCCTCGGGGTGGACGTCGATCTCCGCACGGTCTTCGAGCACCCGACCGTGGCCAGCCTGGCCGAGTGGATCGCCAACGCAGGCGGCACGGCGACGGTCCCCATCGCCCCCGTCGCGCGCGGTGCGGAGTCCCCCCTCTCCTACGCCCAGCAGAGGCTCTGGTTCCTCGACCGCTTCGAGAGCGGCGGCACCTCGCTCTACAACGTGCCGGTGGCCTTTCACCTCAACGGCCCGGGGCTGCGCGTCCCACCCCTCCAGAGCGCCCTGGCCGAGATCGTGCGCCGCCACGAGGTGCTGCGCACGGTGTTCCGCGAGTCGGCCGGCGGCGAGCCCGTGCAGGTCGTCCAGCCGTTCGTCGAGGGCATCGCCGGCGCCCTGCCGATGCTGCCGATGATCGACCTCTCCGCCCTGCCCGACGCCCGCGCCGCGGCGGAGCCTCTGGAGAGGGAGCTGGCGGACCAGCCGTTCGATCTGGCGCGCGGACCGCTGCTGCGCTGCCGGCTCCTGCGCCTGGGCGCCGAGGAGCACCGCCTTGTCGTCTCAATGCATCACATCGCCTCGGACGGCTGGTCGCTGGAGGTTCTGGCGCGGGAGATCTCGGAGCTGTACCAGGCCGTCGCCCAAGGGCTCCCTTCGCCCCTGCCGGCCCTGCCCGTGCAGTACGCCGACTTCGCCCTCTGGCAACGGCGGACGCTATCGGGTGAGGTCCTGGAGGCGCAGCTCGCCTGGTGGCGCCAGCGCCTCGCCGGGCTGCCGCCCGCCCTCGAGCTGCCGGCGGACCGGCCGCGGCCCGCGCGGCCGAGCTTCCGCGGCAACCGCCGCCACTCCCGCCTCGCGCCCCAGACCGGCGCCGGCCTCGCCGCGCTCAGCCGCCGCCAGGGGTCGTCCCTGTTCATGACCCTGATGGCGGCGTTCGCCACCCTCCTCTCTCGCTACACCGGCGAGGAGGACCTGGCCCTCGGCACGCCCGGCGCCGGCCGCGGCAACGCCGAGACTCAAGGGTTGATCGGCTTCTTCGTCAACACCCTCGTGCTGCGCACTTCCCTGGCCGGCGACGTGAGCTTCCCTGAGCTGCTGGCCCGAGTGCGGACGACGGTGTTGGATGCCTACGCCCACCAGGACCTGCCCTTCGAGCAGCTCGTCGCGGAGCTGGCGCCGCAACGGGACCTCGCCCGGGCGCCGCTGTTCCAGGTGCTGTTCGCCCTGTGGGAGAGGACGCCCGACCTGACCTTAAGCCCCGGCCTGACGGGATCGATCGCCGAGCTCCAGACCTCGAGCGCCATGTTCGACCTGGCCCTCCAGGTCACCCGCCAGGGCGACGAGCTGCTCTCCACGGCCGAGTACGCGACCGACCTCTTCGACGCGGCGACCATCGACCGCCTCCTGGGGCATCTGGACACGCTGCTGGTGGGCATCGTGGCGGAGCCCGGCCGGCGGCTCTCGGAGCTGCCGCTGCTGGCCGCGGTTGAACGCGAGCAGCTCGCCGCCTGGAACGCCACCCTGGAGCCGCGGCCGACCGGCGCCACCCTGCACGGCTGGTTCGTGGCCCAGGCCGCGCTCACGCCGGACGCCGTCGCGGTCATCGCCGCCGAGGGTGCGCTCACCTACCGCGAGCTCGACGAGCGCTCCAACCGGCTGGCGCGGCGTCTCGTGGCGATGGGCGCCGGAATCGAATCCCGCGTCGCCCTCCTCCTCGAGCGCTCGCCGGAGATGGTGGTGGCCCTGCTGGGCGTGCTCAAGGCCGGAGCCGCCTACGTCCCCCTCGATCCGGACTATCCGGCCGAGCGGCTGGCCGCCATGCTGGAGGATGCCCGGGCCGTGGCGGTGCTCGCCCAGGAGCGGCTCGCGGACCGCTTGCCAACTGGCGCGCGGACCCTCTTCCTGGACGGGGACCGGGACCTCGAAGAAGGAGGCGAGCTGCCCTCGATGGTGCCGGAGGAAGCCGCGGCCTACCTGATCTTCACCTCCGGCTCCACCGGCCGGCCGAAGGCCACGACCGTGCCGCACCGAGCCATCGTCAACTACCTGCTGTGGATGCAAACCGAGTTTCCCCTCGCCCCCGCCGACCGCGTGTTGCAGAAGACGGCGTTCAGCTTCGACGCCTCGGTGTGGGTGTTCTGGGCGCCGCTGCTGGCCGGCTCGACGCTGGTGATGGCCCGGCCGGGAGAGACCCGGGAGCCGGCCGCGCTGGTTCGCGGCATCCAGGAGCACGGAGTGACGGTGCTGCCGACGGTTCCGTCGATGCTGCGGGTCCTGCTGGAGGAGGGGCTGGCAGCCTGCCGAGGCCTGCGGCGGGTCTTCGTCGGCGGCGAGGCGTTGGGGGCCGACCTGCAGACCGCCTTCTTCGCGGCCTTCGCGGAGCGGGAGGCCGAGTTGGTCAACCTCTATGGCCCGACGGAGACGACGATCGCGGTCACCTTCTGGCGCTGCGAGCGCGAGTGGGCATCGCTGCCGGCGCTGCTCGGAGAGCCGATTGCGAACGCCCGCCTGCACGTGCTCGGGTCCAGGTTGGAGCCCTGTCCGGCGGGGGTGCCGGGGGAGCTGTTCGTAGGCGGCGTGCCGGTGTCGCGCGGCTATCTCGGCCGGCCGGCGGAGACGGCGTCGAGCTTCCTGCCCGACCCGTTCGCCTCCGCCCCGGGCGAGCGGCTCTACCGCACCGGCGACCGGGTGCGCCGCCGTCCGGACGGCCGGCTGGAGTACCTGGGCCGCACGGACCACCAGGTCAAGGTGCGCGGCTTCCGCGTCGAGCCGGGGGAGATCGAAGCCGCCCTCGCCGCCCACCCAGGGGTGGGACAGGCGGCGGTGCTGGCGCTGCCGGACCCCGGCGGCGGCAGCCGCCTGACGGCCTATGTGACGGGAGAGGTCGAGGAGGCCGGGCTGCGGGCCTTCCTGAAGCAGAGATTGCCCGGGCACATGGTGCCGTCGGGATGGGTTTTCCTCGACGCCCTGCCGCTGACCCCCAACGACAAGGTGGACCGCGGGGCTCTCGCGCGGCTGGAGCCGGCCGCGCAGCGCAGCGGCGCGTTTCAGGCTCCGCGCACGCCGTTGGAGGCGACGCTGGCGAAGATCTTCGCCGGCGTCCTGGGCGTGGCCGCGCTGGGAGTGGACGACGACTTCTTCGAGCTCGGCGGCCACTCCCTGCTGGCCATGCGCGTGATCGCCGAGATCCGCCGCACCCTGGGCGCCGAGCTGCCCGTGCGCGCGCTCTTCGAGAGCTCGACCGTGGCCGGCCTCTCCCTGGCCGTGGAGGCGGCCCGGGAGGGCGCTCCAGCCGCCATTCCCCGGGGCGTGGCGTTGCGTCCCGGCAGCCGGCAGCCACTCTCTTTCGCTCAAGCCCGACTGTGGTTCCTCGACCAGCTCACCCCGGGCTCGAACGCCTACAACATTCCCTTCCCGTTGCATCTGCAAGGTCGTCTGGAGCCCCCGGCCCTGGCTGCCGCCTTGAGCGAGATCGTGCGCCGGCACGAGGTGCTGCGCACCGCCTACACCCTGACCGAGGGGGAACCCTGGCAAGCCGTCCAGCCGGCCCCCCTCCCGGCCCTGCCCGTGGTGGACCTCACGGCCCTGCCCGAGGAGACGAGGGGTGGCGAGGTTCTGCGCCTGGCCGCGGAGGAGGCCCTTCGCCCCTTCGCCCTGGCGGCGGGGCGCGTGTTCCGGGCCTCGCTCGCGCGGTGCGGCCCGGCGGAGCACGTCCTCCTGTGCAGCGTCCATCACATCGCCTTCGACGGCTGGTCGGGGGAGATCTTCCTGGCCGAGCTGGCGGCGCTCTACGACGCCTTCGTCGCGGGCCGGGAATCGCCGCTGCCGGAGCTCTCCTGGCAGTACGCGGACTTCGCCGCCTGGCAGCGGAGCTGGCTCACCGGCGAGGTCTACGAGCGGCAGCTCGCCTTCTGGCGCCGCACGCTGGAGAACGCCCCGGAGGTCCTGGAGCTGCCTGCCGACCATCCGAGGCCGCCGGTGCAGAGCCTGCGGGGAGAAGTCCTGCGGAGACCCCTGCCGGCGGCGATGACGCCGGTGCTGCGGGCGCTGGCCCGGGAGCGGAGCCAGACCCTGTTCATGCTCCTGCTGGCCGGTTTCCAGGCCCTTCTCCAAAGGTATACCGGACAGGACGACCTCCTGGTGGCGACGCCCGTGGCCGGCCGCCACCATGCCGAGGTCGAAGACTTGATCGGATTCTTCGTCAACACCCTGACGCTGCGGGGAGACCTGGCGGGAGATCCGTCCTTCGGCGAGCTGCTGGCGCGGGCCCGCGAAACCTGTCTGACCGCCTTCACCTACCAGGATCTGCCGTTCGAGGTGCTGGTGGAGGAGCTGCGCCCCGAGCGGGACATGTCGCGCTCCCCCCTGGTGCAGGTGATGCTGGCGCTGCGGAACGCCCGGCGCCAGAGCCCGCTGTCCCCGCAGACCCGGCAGTCAACGGGCCTCCGTCTGGTCCCCATCGAAGAGGACCTCCACGCCGCCAAGCTCGACCTCACCCTGGAAGTGGCGGAAGAGAGCGACGGGCTGCTGCTGAGCTTCGAGTACGCCACGGACCTGTTCGAGGCCGCGACGATCGAGCGGCTGGCCGGTCACTTCCAGTCTCTGCTGGCCGGCGCCGCGGCGGAGCCCGGCCGGCGGCTATCGGAGCTGCCGCTGCTGACCTCGGTTGAACGCGAGCAGCTCGCCGCCTGGAACGCCACCGCGGAGCCGCGCCCCGCGGGCGCCACCCTGCACCGCCTGTTCGAGGCCCAGGCCGCGCGCACGCCGGACGCCGTCGCGGTCATCGCCGCGGAGGGTACGCTCACCTACCGCGAGCTCGACGCGCGCTCCAACCGGCTGGCGCGGCGTCTCATGGCGATGGGCGCCGGAATCGAATCCCGGGTGGGCCTCTTCCTGGAGCGCTCGCTGGAGATGGTGGTGGCCCTGCTCGGCGTGCTCAAGGCCGGAGCCGCCTACGTCCCCCTCGATCCGGACTACCCGGCCGCCCGGGTGGCCGCCATGCTGGAGGATACCCAGGCGGTGGCGGTGCTCGCCCAGCAGCGGCTCGCGGACCGGCTGCCGGCCGGCGCGCCGGCTCTCTTCCTGGACGGGGACTGGGACCGGGAGGAAGGCGACGCGCTGCCCGCAACGCCCGCGCTGCCCGCGGTCGTACCGGAGGAAGCCGCGGCCTACCTGATCTTCACCTCCGGCTCGACCGGCCGGCCGAAGGCCACGACGGTGCCGCACCGGGCCATCGTCAACTACATGTTATGGCTGCAGGAGGAGCTCCCCCTGGGACCCGCGGACCGGGTGTACCAGATGACGGCGTTCAGCTTCGACGCCTCGGTGTGGGTGTTCTGGATGCCGCTGTTGGCCGGCGCGGCGGTGGTGATGGCCCGTCCGGAAGAGACCCGGGAACCGGCGGCGCTCGTCCGCGGCATCCAGGAGCACGGGGTGACGATGCTGCCGACGGTACCGTCGATACTGCGGGTCCTGCTGGATGAGGGGCTGGGAGCGTGCCGAAGCCTGCGGCAGGTCTGCGTCGGCGGCGAGGCGTTGGGGGCCGACCTGCAGACCGCCTTCTTCGCGATCTTTGCGGAGCGGGAGGCGGAGCTGGTCAACCTCTACGGCCCGACGGAGACGACGATCGTGGTCACCTTCTGGCGCTGCAAGCGCGAGCTGGCGTCGCGCCCGGCGCTGCTCGGGGAGGCCGTCGCGAACGCCCGCCTGCACGTGCTCGGGGCCCGCCGGTGGGAGCCCTGCCCCGTGGGGGCGCCGGGAGAGCTCTTCATAGGCGGCGTGCAAGTGTCGCGCGGCTATTTCGGCCGGCCCGTGGAGACGGCGTCGAGCTTCCTGCCCGACCCGTTCGCCACGGCGCCCGGCGAGCGGCTCTACCGCACGGGCGATCGGGTGCGCCGCCGTCCGGATGGCCTGTTGGAGTACCTGGGCCGCACGGACCAGCAGGTGAAGATCCGCGGCGTCCGCATCGAGCTCGGGGAGGTCGAGGCGGTCATCGCCGCCCACCCCGGCGTCAAGGCGGTGGTGGCCGTCGTGCGCGAGGACTCGCCGGGCGACGCCCGCCTCATCGCCTACGTGGTGGCGGACCGCCCAGACCTCACCCCGGCAGAGCTGCGGCGCGCCGCGCAGGCGCGGCTTCCCGAGGCGATGACGCCGTCGCTCTTCATCCTCCTCGATGCCTTGCCACGCACTCCCACCGGCAAGGTCGATCACCGCGCCCTCCCCTCCCCGGAGCCCAGGCCGGAAGCCGGGCACGAGCTCGTCGCCCCGCGCACGCACCTCGAAGAGCGGGTCGCCGGCCTCTGGCGGACGGTGCTGAAGGTCGACCGGCTGGGGATCCACGACAGCTTCTGGGAGCTCGGCGGCCATTCTCTCCTGGCCACCCGCCTCACCTACCGGGTGCGCGAGAGCTTCGGGATCGAGCTGCCGGTACGCACTCTCTTCGAGCACCCCACCCTGGCCGAGTACGTGGCGGCGATCGCCGATTTCCTGGAGCGATCGCTGGAGCAGCCCGGCGAGCGAGCGGAGCGCATGACCCGCCGGACGGACAGTGGCCCGATTCCCCTCTCCCATGCCCAGCAGCGCCTGTGGTTCCTCGACCGCTTGCAGCCGGGTCTGCCGGTCTACAACCTGCCCGTCCTGTTCGGCATCACGGGCCCTCTGGCGGCGGACTTGCTCGCCGCGGCGCTCTCCGAGATCGTGCGCCGTCACGAGGTGCTGCGCACCACCTTCAGAGTGGACGCCGAAAGCGGGGATCCCGTGCAGGTGGTGGCCGCTCCGGCCCCCTGGCCGCTCCCCTGCGTCGATCTGGCGGGTCTGCCTGCCGCGCTCGGCGAGGCGGAGGCGGACCGCCTTCTCGCCGCCGAGCGGCGCCTGCCTTTCGACCTGGAGCGCGGCCCCCTCCTGCGCTCGTTCCTGGTACGCCTCGGCCCGCGGGAGCACCGGCTGGCGCTCACCATGCACCACATCATCTCCGACGGCTGGTCGGTCGGCGTGCTGCGGCGCGAGCTCCAGGCCCTCTACGGCGCCGCGGTGAGGGACTTTCCATCGCCGCTGCCGGAGCTCGCCTTACAGTATGCCGACGTCTCCGTCTGGCAACGGCGGTGGCTCGCGAGCGGCGAGTGGAAGGCGCAGCTCGCCTGGTGGCGGCAGACCCTGGCCGGTGCTCCGCCCACCCTCGATCTGCCCACCGACCGTCCACGCCCCGCCGTGCAGAGCCTGCGCGGAGGTTCGGCAACGCTGCCCCTCGGCGCGGCGCTCTCGGCGGAGGTCGCGCAGCTCGGCCGGCGCTGGAGAACGACCCCGTTCATGACCCTGCTGGCCGCCTTCGAAGCGCTCCTGTTCCGCTACACCGGCCAGGACGACCTGTGGGTGGGCACGCCGATCGCCAACCGCCGGCACGCCGAAACGGAGGACCTGCTGGGGTTCTTCGTCAACACCCTCGTGCTGCGAGTCGACTTGAGCGGCGATCCCACCTTCGCCGGGCTGCTCGGCCGCGTCCGCGAAACGGCCCTCGCCGCCTATGCTCACCAGGACCTGCCGTTCGAGAAGCTGGTCGAGGAGCTGGCTCCGGCGCGCGACCTGTCGCGCTCGCCGCTGTTCCAGGTATTGTTCGCCGTCGAAAGCGAGCGCGCCGCGCCGACCGAGCTGGCGCCCGGCGTGACCCTGGACGAGCTCGCCGTTGAGCTCGACATCGCCAAGTTCGACCTCACCCTGTCGGTGGGGCCAGGACCGGTGGGGCTCGAAGCGGCCGTGGAATGGGCGGCCGATCTGTTCGACGCCGCCACGCTGCGGCGCCTGCTCTCCCATTTCCGCGTTCTGCTCACGGCGGCTGCCGGCAACCCCGAGATGACGATCGGCGAGCTGCCGCTGCTCACTCCCGAGGAGCGGGAGGAGGTCGCCGCCGCCAGCCAGGGCACCGCCGCCCCCATCCCGGTAACGCCGCTCCAGCAACTCTTCGAGGCGCACGCCCGGCGCGCGCCCGACTCGCTCGCCGTGGCCTGGAGCGACCGCGAGGAAGACCGCCTGACCTACGGCGAGCTCGACCGCCGGGCCAACGGGCTGGCCCACCACCTGCGCGGGCTCGGAGTCCGGCCGGAGAGCCTGGTCGCCATCCTGCTCGACCGCTCGCCGGAGACGGCGATCGCGGTGGTCGCCACGGTCAAGGCCGGCGGCTCCTGGCTGCCGATCGATCCGGCCAACCCGGGCGAGCGCATCGCCGCCATGCTGCGCGACTCCGGAGCCACGGTTCTTCTCACCACGGCGGCGCAGCTCGAACGTCTGCCGGGGCTGCCGGGCGTGCCGGACCTGCCGCTTCCCTCCGAACGGGTGCTGCAGCTCGACGAGGAAGGTTTCTCAGGAGAGAGCACGGCGCCGCCGGTGCCCTTCGCGATCGATCCGGACCACCTCGCCTACGTCATCTACACCTCGGGCTCCACCGGGGTCCCGAAGGGCGCCGCGCTCACCTACCGCGGGCTGGCCAACCTGGTCGGCTGGGACCACCGCACCTTCGAGCGGCGCCCGGAGGATCGCGCTCCCCTCCTCGCCGGCCCCGGATTCGACGCCGCCGTATGGGAGATCTGGGCGGCGCTCGCGGCCGGCTCCTCGCTCCACGTGCCGCCGCGGGAGACCATCCTCTCGTCCCCCGCCCTGCTCGCCTGGCTCGCGGCGGAGAGGATCACCCTCGCCTTCCTCGCCACTCCGCTGGCCGAGGCTTTGCTGGAGGAGTTGCAGGCAAGGCCACTACTTCCCGACCTGGCCCTGCGGACGCTGCTGACCGGCGGCGAACGGGTCGTCCGGCGCCCCTGGCCGGAGCTGACGTTCACTCTGATCAACATGTACGGTCCCACGGAGGGCACGGTGTACGCCACCGGAGGGATCGTCGCCCCCACGGGTACCCGCGCGCCCGATATTGGAAGCCCCTTCGACAACACGCAGGTCTACCTGGTCGACCGCCACCTGCGGCCGGTGCCGGTGGGGCTGCCGGGCGAGCTCTGCATCGCCGGCGCCGGCCTCGCCCGCGGCTACCTCGGGCGCCCCGAGCTGACCGCCGAGCGGTTCGTGCCCAACCCGCTCGACGGCCCCGAAAAGGTACCAGGGCAGCGCATGTACCGCACGGGCGACCTGGCGCGATGGCTCCCCGGGGGTAGGATCGAGTTCCTCGGCCGTATCGACCACCAGGTCAAGATCCGCGGCATCCGCATCGAGTTGGGCGAGATCGAGAGTGTGCTCACCGCTCAGCCGGAGGTCGCCGCCGCCGTGGTGATGGTGCGCGAGGACCCCGCAGGCGACCGCCGCCTCGTCGCTTACGTCGTGGCTTCCGGAGACCCCGACGTCGTCAGCGGCGTCAGCGCCGGGGAGCTGCGCGAGCGGCTGGCCCGCCGTCTGCCCGCCGCCATGGTGCCGGCCGCCTGGGTCTTCCTCGACGCCCTGCCGCTCACCCCCAACGGCAAGCTCGACCGACGCGCTCTGCCCGCCCCCGAGCCGATGCGCACCGAAGGGGAATTCAACGCGCCGCGCACGCCTCTCGAGGAGGAGGTCGCCGCCATCTGGCGCACGGTGCTGAAGGTAGACCGCGTGGGGATCGACGACAACTTCTGGGACCTGGGAGGGCACTCGCTGATCGCCACCAAGGTGCTGGCGCGCGTCCGCGACACCTTCGACATCGACCTGCCGCTCCAGTCGCTGTTCGTCACCCCCCGGCTCGCGGAGTTTGCCGAGGCCGTCGGCCAGAGCGTCCTGGCCGCCCAGGGCGCGGACACCGCGGCCCTCCTCGCCGAGCTCGAGGGTCTTTCCGACGAAGAGATCCGGTCGTTCCTCGCCGCCGAGGAGATCGCCTGAGGCGCGATAAGCTAGAGCTTTCGATTCATGACCGGCCCCGAAATCCCCGAACCGCACCCCGAGCCCGTCCAGCAGCTCTTCGAGGCCCACGCCCGGCGCGCTCCCGAGGCGCTCGCCGTGGCCTGGGGCGACCGCGCCGAAGACCGCCTGACCTACGGCGAGCTCGAACGCCTGGCCAACCAGTTGGCTCGCCAACTGCGGAAGCTTGGCGTCCGGCCGGAAAGCCTGGTCGCCATCCTGCTCGAACGTTCGCCGGAGACGGTGATCTCGGTGCTCGCCACGGTCAAGGCCGGCGGCGCCTGGCTGCCCATCGATCCGGCCAACCCGGCCGAGCGCATCGCCGCCATGCTGCGCGACTCCGCCGCCGCCGCCCTCCTCACCACGGCGGCGCAGCTCGAGCGCCTGCAGGGGGCGCCGGGCGTGCCGGACCTGCCGCTTCCCCCGGAGCGGGTGCTCCTCCTCGACGGGGACGGTTTCCGGCGAGAGAGCACGGCGCCGCCGGAGCCCTTCGCGATCGATCCGGATCACCTCGCCTACGTCATCTACACCTCGGGCTCCACCGGGGTGCCGAAAGGCGCCGCCCTCACCTACCGCGGCGTGGCCAACCTGATCGGCTGGGACCACCGCACCTTCGAGCGGCGCCCGCAGGATCGCGCCTCCCTCCTGGCCGGTCCCGGCTTCGACGCCACCGTCTGGGAGATCTGGCCGGCGCTCGCGGCCGGCTGCTCGCTGCACATACCCCGGCGGGAGACCGTCCTGTCGCCCGCCGCCCTGCTCGACTGGCTCGCCGCCGAGCGGATCACCCTCGCCTTTCTCGCCACGCCGCTGGCCGAGGCCCTCCTGGAGCGGATGAACGCCGCACCTCTCCCCCCGGGTTTCTGCCTGCGGGCGCTGCTGGCCGGCGGCGACCGGCTCGTACGCCGCCCACGGCCGGACCAGCCGTTCCTGCTGGTCAACGGCTACGGTCCCACGGAGACCACGGTGTTCGCCACCGCCGGGCCGGTCTCCCCCGCCGGCACCCGCGGCATCCGCGCGCCCGACATCGGAAGCCCCCTCGACAACACGCGGATCCATCTGGTCGACCCCGGCCTGCGCCCGGTGCCGGTGGGCGAGACGGGCGAGCTCTACATCGCCGGCGCGGGCCTCGGCCGCGGCTATCGCGGGCGCCCCGAGCTGACCGCCGAGCGCTTCGTGCCCAACCCGCTGGACGCCACCGAGGAGGCCCCAGGGCAGCGCATGTACCGCACCGGCGACCTGGCGCGCTGGCTCCCCGGCGGCACGATCGAGTTCCTCGGCCGCGTCGACCACCAGGTCAAGATCCGCGGCATCCGCATCGAGCTGGGCGAGATCGAGAGCGTGCTCGCCGCCCAGCCGGAGGTCACCACCGCCGTGGTGACGGTGCGCGAGGACGCGACGGGCGACCGCGGCCTCGTCGCCTATGTCGTAGCTCCCACGGGGATCGGTGCGGCGGAGCTGCGCGAGCGGCTGGCCCGCCGTCTGCCCGCCGCCATGGTGCCGGCCGCCTGGGTCTTCCTCGACGCCCCGCCGCTCAACCCCAACGGCAAGCTCGACCGCCGCGCCCTGGAGGCAATCGCGCCGCCGGAGCCGGAGCTTGAGGAGACGGCCGATCCACCGCGCAGTCCGGCCGAGCAAATCCTGGCCGATCTCTTCCGCGAGGTCCTGAAGCTCGAACGCCGGTTGAGCTGGCACGACGACTTCTTCCACCTCGGCGGGCATTCGCTGTCGGTGTTCCAGCTCGCTTCGCGCGCCGGCGCCGTCTTCGGGGTGGAGGTCGATCTCCCGGCGGTCTTCGAGCACCCGACCGTGGCCGGCCTGGCCGGGTGGATCGCGGACGCCACCGCGTCGATCGCCGGCGGCCGGCCGGCGATGGCGCCGCTCGTCCCCGTCGCGCGCGGCGCGGAGTCCCCCCTCTCCTACGCGCAGCAGCGGCTCTGGTTCCTCGACCGCTTCGAGCGCGGCTCCTCGCTCTACAACGTGCCCGTGGCCTTTCAGCTCGCGGGCCCGGGGCTGCGCGTCCCCATGCTCGCCGGCGCTCTCGCCGAGATCGTGCGCCGCCACGAGGCGCTACGCACGGTGTTCCGCGAGGCGGCCGAGGGCGAGCCCGTGCAGATCGTCCAACCCTTTGCCGCTTGCGATCTGCCAATCATCGACCTCTCGGCCCTGCCCGGCGCCCGCGCCGCGGCGGAGCCTCTCGAACGGGAGCTGGCAGACCAGTCGTTCGATCTGGCGCGCGGGCCGCTGCTGCGCTGCCGGCTTCTGCGCCTGGGCGCCGGGGAGCACCGCCTGATCGTCGCGATGCACCACATCGCCTCGGACGGCTGGTCGCTCGAAGTGCTGGTGCGGGAGCTTTCGGAGCTGTACCAGGCCTTCGCCCAGGGGCTGCCATCCCCCCTGCCACCGCTGCCCGTGCAGTACGCCGACTTTGCCCTCTGGCAGCGGCGAGCGCTCTCGGGTGAGATCCTGGAGGCGGAGCTCGCCTGGTGGCGCGAGAGGCTCGCCGGGCTGCCGCCCGCCCTGGAGCTGTCGGCGGACCGTCCGCGGCCCGCCCGGCAGAGCTTTCGCGGCGACCTGCGCCGTTCCCGCCTCGCGCCCCACACCGTCGCCGGCCTCGCCGCGCTCAGCCGCCGCCACGGCGCCACCCTGTTCATGACCCTGGCGGCCGCCTTCTACGCCCTCCTCGGCCGCTACACCGGCGAGGAGGACCTCGCCCTCGGCACGCCCATCGCCGGCCGCAACAGCGCCGAGACCGAGGGGCTGATCGGCTTCTTCGTCAACACCCTCGTGCTGCGCACCTCGCTGGCCGGCGGCACCGGCGACGTGAGCTTTCTCGAGCTGCTGGCGCGGGTACGGACGACGGCGCTGAACGCCTATGCTCACCAGGACCTGCCCTTCGAGCAGCTCGTCGCGGAGCTGGCGCCGCAACGGGACCTCGCCCGCTCGCCGCTGTTCCAGGTGCTGTTCGCCGTTTGGGAAAAGGCGCCCGCCCTGCGCCTGAGCCCCGATCTGACGGGCTCGATCGCCGAGCTGCCGACCTCCACCGCCAAAGTCGACCTGTTCCTCCAGGTCGCCCGGGACGAGGACGAGCTGCTCCCCACGGCCGAGTACGCCACCGACCTCTTCGACGCGGCGACCATCGACCGCCTCCTGGAGCATCTGAGCACGCTGCTGGCCGGCGTCGCGGCGGTGCCCGAAGCGTTACTCTCCGAGCTGCCGCTGCTGCCCCCGGCGGAGCGCCAGCAGGTCCTCTTCGAGTGGAACCCGGCCGCGACCCCCGTCCCGGAGACGCCGCTCCAGCAACTCTTCGAGGCGCACGCCCGGCGCGCTCCCGACGCGCTCGCGGTGGCCTGGCAAGGCGGCAGCCTGACCTACGGCGAACTCGACCGCCGGGCCAACCATCTGGCCCACCGCCTGCGCGAGCTCGGAGTCGGGCCGGAGAGTCTGGTCGCCCTCCTGCTCGACCGCTCCCCGGAGACGGTGATCGCGGTGGTCGCCACGGTCAAGGCCGGCGGCGCCTGGCTGCCCATCGATCCGGCCAACCCGGGCGAGCGCATCGCCACCATGCTGCGCGACTCCGGCGCTACGGTCCTCCTCACCACTGCTGCGCGGCTCGAACGTCTGCCGGATCCGCCGCTTCTTCCCGGACAGGTGCTGAAACTGGACGGCTTTGCGGCCGAGAGCGCCGAGCCGCCGGAGCCTTTCGCAGTCGATCCGGACCAGCTCGCCTTCGTCATCTACACCTCGGGCTCTACCGGAGTGCCGAAGGGGGCCGCGCTCACCTACCGCGGGGTGGCCAACCTCGTCGCCTGGACGCTGCGCGCCTTCGAGTGGGGCTCGCGGGATCGTTCCTCCCTGCTGGCCGGCCCCGGTTTCGACGCCACGGTCTGGGAGATCTGGCCGGCGCTCGCGGCCGGCGGCTCGCTCCACGTGCCGCGGCGGGAGAGCATCCTCTCGCCCGCCGCCCTGCTCGCCTGGCTCGCCGCGGAACGCATGACGCTCGCCTTCCTCGCCACTCCGCTGGCCGAGGCCCTGCTGGAGGAGATGCAGGCACGGCTACGCCTGCCCGACCTGGCCCTGCGGGCACTGATGGCCGGCGGCGACCGGCTCATCCACCGCCCGCTACCCGGGTACCCGTTCCGCCTGGTCAACGGCTACGGCCCCACGGAGACCACGGTATTCGCCACCGCGGGCGCCGTCGCCCCCGCCGGCAGCCGCGCGCCCGACATCGGAAGCCCCCTCGACAACACCCGGATCTACCTCGCCGACCGCCATCTGCGGCCGGTGCCGGTGGGGCTGCCGGGCGAGCTCTACATCGCCGGCGCGGGCGTCGGCCGCGGCTATCGCGGACACCCGGAATTGACCGCCGAGCGCTTCGTGCCCAACCCTCTGGATGGCCAACCCGGGCAGCGCATGTACCGTACCGGCGACCTGGCGCGCTGGCTCCCCGGCGGCACGATCGAGTTCCTCGGCCGCGTCGACCACCAGGTCAAGATCCGCGGCATCCGCATCGAGCTGGGCGAGATCGAAAGCGTGCTCACCTCCCAGCCGGAGGTCGCCGCCGCCGTGGTGACGGTGCGCGTGGACATGACCGCCGAACGCGGCGACCGCCGCCTCGTCGCCTATGTCGTGGCTCCAGAAAGCATCGGTCAGGAGGAGCTGCGCGAGCGGCTGGCCCGCCGCCTCCCCGCCGCCATGGTGCCGGCCGCCTGGGTCTTCCTCGACGCCCTGCCGCTCAACCCCAACGGCAAGCTCGACCGCCTCGCCCTGGAACGGATCGCACCGGAGCCGGAGCTCGAGGAGGCGGCCGAGACGCCGCGGACTCCGGGCGAGCAGCTCCTGGCCGATCTCTTCCGCGAAGTCCTGAAGCTCGAACGGCCGCTCGGCTTGCACGACGACTTCTTCCACTTCGGCGGCCACTCGCTGCTGGTGGTGCGGCTCGCCTCGCGGGCCGGCGCCGTCTTCGGGGTGGACGTCGACATCCCCACGGTCTTCGAGCACCCCACCGTGGCCGGCCTGGCCGGGTGGATCGCCGGCGCCACGGCAGGCCGGCCGGCGGCGAGCCCTCTCACCCCCGTCGCGCGCGGCGCGGAGTCTCCCCTCTCCTACGCGCAGCAGCGGCTCTGGTTCCTCGACCGCTTCGAGAGCGGCGGCACCGCCCTCTACAACGTGCCGGTGGCCTTTCACCTCGTCGGTCCGGGACTGCGCGTCCCGGCCCTCCACAGCGCTCTCACCGAGATCGTACGCCGCCACGAGGCGCTACGCACGGTGTTCCGCGAGTCGGCGGACGGCGAGCCCGTGCAGGCCGTCCAGCCCTTCGTCGCGGTCGATCTACCGATGATCGACCTCTCGGGCCTGCCCGGCTCCCGCGCCGCGGCGGAGTCTCTCGAGAGGGAGCTGGCGGAGCAGCCGTTCGACCTGGCGCGCGGACCGCTGCTGTGCTGCCGCCTGCTCCGCCTGGACGCCGGGGAGCACCGCCTAGTCGTCTCGATGCATCACATCGTCTCGGACGCCTGGTCGCTGGAGGTGCTGGCGCGGGAGATCTCGGAGCTGTACCGGGCCTCCGATCTGGGTCTCCAGTCACCGCCGGCGCCCCTGCCGCCGCTGCCCGTGCAGTACGCCGACTTCGCCCTCTGGCAGCGGCGAACGCTCGCGGGCGAGACCCTGGAGTCGGAGCTCGCCTGGTGGCGCGAGCGGCTCGCCGGCCTGCCTCCCACCCTGGAGCTGCCGGCGGACCGGCCGCGACCCGCCCGCCAGAGCTACCGCGGCGGCCTTCGCCACCGCCGCGTCGAGCCCCGCGCCACCGCCGGCCTCGCCGCGCTCAGCCGCGACCACGGCGCCACCCTGTTCATGACCCTGCTGGCGGCCTTCTACACCCTCCTCTCGCGCTACACCGGCGAGGAGGACCTCGTCGCCGGCACGCCCACCGCCGGCCGCGGCAACGCCGAGACGCAAGGTCTGATCGGCTTCTTCGTCAACACTCTCGTGCTGCGCACCTCGCTCGCCGGCGACCCGAGCTTTCTCGACCTGCTGGCGCGGGTACGGACGACGGCGCTCGACGCCTACGCCCACCAGGACCTGCCCTTCGAGCAGCTCGTGGCCAGGCTGGCGCCGCAGCGGGACCTCGCCCGGACGCCGCTCGTCCAGGTGCTGTTCGCCATGCAGGAGACGACGCCCGAGCTCTCCCTCAAGCCCGGCCTGACGGGATCGATGACCGTGCTGCAGACCTCGGTCGCCAAGTTCGACCTGGCCCTCCAGATCTCCCGGATCGGCGACGAGCTGTGCTGCGACGCCGAGTACGCCACCGACCTCTTCGACGCGGCGACGATCGATCGCCTGCTGGCGCACCTCGGCACGCTGCTGGCCGGCGTCGTGGGCGCCCCTGAAACGTTGCTCTCTCGGCTGCCTCTGCTCACCGCCGCCGAGCGCGAGCAGCTCGCCGCCTGGAACGCCACGGACGAGCCGCGGCCGGCGGGCGCCACCCTGCACGGCCTGTTCGAGACCCAGGCCGCCCGCACGCCGGACGCCGTGGCGGTGATCGCCGAGGAGGGAACGCTGACCTACGGCGAGCTCGACGCGCGCGCCCGCCGGCTGGCGCGGCGCCTCGCGGCGCTGGGGGCCGGCGTCGACTCCCGGGTGGGGCTCTTCCTGGAGCGCTCGCTGGAGATGGTGGTGGCCCAACTGGCCGTGCTCAAGGCCGGAGCGGCCTACGTCCCCCTCGACCCGGACTACCCGGCCGAGCGGCTGGCCGCCATGCTGGAGGATGCGCCGGCCGTGGCGGTGCTCGCCCAGGAGCGGCTCGCGGACCGGCTGCCGGCGGGCGCCCGGGCCCTCTTCGTGGACGGGGACCAGGAGGCTAGTGGCGATCCGCCGGCGCCGCCCCGGATCGTTCCGGAAGAAGCCGCGGCCTACCTCATCTTCACCTCCGGCTCCACCGGCCGCCCGAAGGCCACGACCGTGCCCCACCGCGCCATCGTCAACTACCTGCTGTGGATGCAGGCGGAGTTTCCCCTGGGGTCCGCGGACCGGGTGCTGCAGAAGACGCCGTTCGGCTTCGACGCTTCGGTTTGGGTGTTCTGGGCGCCGCTGCTGGCGGGCGCGACGCTGGTGCTTGCAAGGCCCGGGGAGCACCGGGAGCCGGCGGCGTTGATCCGCAGGATCCGCGAGCACGCGGTGACGGTGCTGCCGACGGTGCCGTCGCTGCTGCAGGCGCTGCTGGAGGAGGAGCGGTTCGGGGACTGCCGGAGCCTGCGGCGGGTCTTCTGCGGCGGCGAGGCGTTGGGAGCCGACTTGCAGGACGGCTTCTTCAACGTGTTTACGGCACGGGAGGCCGAGCTGATCAACCTCTACGGTCCCACGGAGACGACGGTGGCGGTCACCTTCTGGCGCTGCGGGCGCGGACCGGCGTCGCGCCCGGCGCCGCTCGGGGAGGCGATTCCAAACGCCCGCCTGCACGTGCTCGGGAGCCGGCTGGAGCCCTGTCCGCTGGGGGTGCCGGGGGAGCTGTTCGTGGGCGGGGTGCCGGTGTCGCGCGGCTATCTCGGACGGGCGGAGGAATCGGCGTCGCGCTTCCTGCCCGACCCGATGGCGGCGGAGCCCGGGTCGCGGCTCTATCGCACGGGCGACCGGGTGCGCCGCCGTCCGGACGGCCGGCTGGAGTACCTGGGCCGCGCCGACGGTCAGGTCAAGATCCGCGGCGTCCGCATCGAGCTGGGGGAGGTCGAGGCCGCCCTCGCCGCCCTCCCCGGCGTCCGGGCGGCGGCGGCGCTGGTACGCGAGGACGAGCCGGGCGACTCCCGGCTCGTCGCCTATGTGGTGGCGGACCGTCCGGACTTCGACGTCACCCCGGCCGAGCTGCGGCGCGCCGCGCGGGCCCGGCTTCCCGAGGCGATGACCCCCTCCCTCATCGTCCGCCTCGACATCCTGCCGCTCACTCCCAACGGCAAGGTGGACCGCCGCGCGTTGTCCGCGCTCGACCTCAGGGCCGGCGATCCGAGACTTGGCGCCAGGCCCGAGCACGTCGCCCCGCGCACCCCTCTCGAAGAGCGGATCGCCGGCCTCTGGCGCACCCTGCTGAAGGTGGACCGGCTGGGAGTCCACGACGATTTCTGGGAGCTCGGCGGCCATTCCCTCCTCGCCACCCGCCTCGCCTACCGGGTGCGCGAGAGCTTCGGCGTCGAGCTGCCGGTGAGCACCCTCTTCGAGCGCCCCACCCTCGCCGGGTACGCGGCGGCGATCGCCTCGTCCCTGGAGGGGGAGCGGGCCGAGCGCATGACCCGCCGAACCGAGAGCGGCCCGGCGCCGCTCTCCCACGCCCAGCAGCGCCTCTGGTTTCTCGACCGCTTGCTGCCGGGCCTGCCGGTCTACAACCTGCCCGTCCTGTTCGGCATCGCGGGCCCCCTGGCGGCGGGCGCGCTGGCCGCGGCGCTCGCCGAGATCGTGCGCCGCCACGACGTGCTGCGCACCACCTTCACGGTGGACTCGGAGACCGGCGATCCCGTGCAGGTGGTGGCCGAGCCGGCCCCCGGTCCGCTCCCTCAGGTAGATCTGGCCGGCCTGCCCGCAGCTCACCGCGCGGCGGAAGCGCAACGCCTGCTCGCCGCCGAGCAGCGCGTTCCCTTCGATCTGGAACGCGGTCCCCTCCTGCGCTCGTTCCTGGTGCGCCTCGGCCCGGAGGATCACCGGCTGGCGCTCACCATGCATCACATCGTCTCCGACGGCTGGTCCGTCGGCGTGCTGCGCCGCGAGCTCCAGGCCCTCTACAGCGCCGCGGTGACGGGCGCTCCCTCGCCGCTGCCGGAGATCGCCCTGCAGTACGCGGACTTCTCCGTCTGGCAGCGGCGCTGGCTCGCGGGCGGCGAATGGGAGGCGCAGCTCGCCTGGTGGCGCCAGACCCTGGCCGGTGCTCCACCCACCCTCGACCTGCCCACCGATCATCCACGCCCGGCGGTGCAGAGCCTGCGTGGAGACCAGGAAGCTCTGCCCCTCGGCCCGGCGCTGGCGGACGAGGTCGCTCAGCTCGGCCGGCGCCGGGGTACGACCCCGTTCATGACGCTGCTGGCGGCGTTCGCGGCTCTCCTCTTCCGCTACACCGGCCAGGAGGACCTGTGGGTGGGCACGCCGATCGCCAACCGCCGCCACGCCGAAACGGAGAACCTGCTGGGGCTCTTCGTCAACACCCTCGTGCTGCGCGTCGGCCTCGGCGGCGATCCCACCTTCGCCGAGCTCCTCGGCCGCGTCCGCGAAACGGCGCTCGCCGCCTACGCCCACCAGGACCTGCCGTTCGAGAGATTGGTCGAGGAGCTGGCGCCGGCGCGCGACCTGTCGCGCTCGCCCCTGTTCCAGGTGCTGTTCGCCGCCGAAAGCGAGCGCGCCGCGCCCATCGCCCTCGCGCCCGGCGTGACGCTGGAAGCGCTCGCCGTCGATCTCGGCGCCGCCAAGCTCGACCTCTCGCTGGCGGTGGAGCCGGGACCGGAGGGACCCGAAGCGGTCGTGGAATGGGCAACCGATCTGTTCGAAACCGCCACCATCCGGCGTCTGCTCGCTCACTTCCGCCGGCTGATCGCGGCGGCTGCCGGCAATTCCGAGGCGCGGATCAGCGAGCTGCCGCTGTTCACGCCCGAGGAGCGGGAGGAGGTCGTCGCCCTCGGCCGCCGCGCCCTGCCCGCCCCCGAGCCGCGGCGCGCCGAATGGGAATTCATCGCGCCGCGCACGCCTCTCGAAGAGGAGGTCGCCGCCATCTGGCGCAAGGTGCTGAGGGTCGACCGCGTGGGGATCCACGACAACTTCTGGGACCTGGGTGGACACTCGCTGATCGCCACCAAGGTGCTGGCGCGCGTCCGCGACACCTTCGACGTCGACCTGCCGCTCCAGTCGCTGTTCGCCGCGCCCCAGCTCGCGGAGTTCGCCGACGCCGTCGGCCAGAGCGTCCTGGCCGCCCAGGGCGCCGACACCGCGGCCCTCCTCGCCGAGCTCGAAGGCCTCTCCGACGAGGAGATCCGGTCGTTCCTCGCCGCCGAGGAAACACCCTGAGGCGCTGGAGCGTCTGTCCCCCTTCGGGGGTCGAAAGCCACTAGGTATACAGTACGGCGGATCCGGCTCCCTCTCGACGACAAGACCTGCAAGAAGCTGCTTGCGGCAACCGCGAAGCACATGACCCGCACCGAAATCTCCGAGCCGCGCCCCGAGCCCAAGGTCGAACCCATGCCGGAGTGGAACCGCACCGCGGCCCCCATCCTGGAGACGCCCGTCCAGCAACTGTTCGAGGCCCACGCCCGGCGCGCTCCCGACTCGCTCGCCGTGGCCTGGGGCGACCGCGCCGAGAACCGCCTGACCTACGGCGAGCTCGAACGCCGGGCCAACCAGCTTGCCCGCCACATGCGGAAGCTCGGCGTCCAGCCGGAAAGCCTGGTCGCCGTCCTGCTCGAGCGCTCGCCGGAGACGGTGATCTCGGTGCTCGCCACGGTCAAGGCCGGCGGCGCCTGGCTGCCCATCGATCCGGCCAACCCGGCCGAGCGCATCGCCGCCACGCTGCGCGACTCCGGCGCCACGGTTCTCCTCACCAAGGCGGCGCAGCTCGAACGTCTGCCGGACCCGCCACTCCCACCCGAGCGGGTGCTGCGGCTGGACGGGGATGGTTTTCAACAGGAGAGCACGGCGCCGCCGGAACCCTTCGCGATCGATCCGGACCACCTCGCCTACGTCATCTACACCTCGGGCTCCACCGGGGTCCCGAAGGGCGCCGCGCTCACCCACCGCGGGCTGGCCAACATGGTCAGTTGGGGCCTTCGGACCTTCGAGCCAAGCCCGCGGGATCGCGCTCCCCTCCTCGCCGGCCCCGGGTTCGACGCCTCCGTCTGGGAGATCTGGGCGGCTCTCGCGACCGGCTCCTCGCTCCACATCCCGCGCCGGGAGACCATCCTCTCGCCTCCCGCCCTGCTCGCCTGGCTCGCGGCGGAACGGATCACCCTCGCCTTCCTCGCCACACCGCTGGCCGAGGCCCTGCTGGCTGAGATCATGGCCGCGCCGCGCCCTCCGGAGCTGGCCCTGCGGGTGCTGCTGACCGGCGGCGACCGGCTCGTCCGGCGCCCGTGGCCGGAGCTGGCGTTCACTCTGATCAACATGTACGGCCCCACGGAGGCTACGGTGTACGCCACCGGTGGGCCGGTCTCCCCCGCCGGCATCCGCGCGCCCGACATCGGAAGCCCTTTCGACAACACGCGGATCCACCTGGTCGACGGCGACCTGCGTCCGGTGGCGGTGGGCGAGACCGGCGAGCTCTATATCGCCGGCGCGGGGCTCGCCCGCGGCTATCGCGGTCGCCCCGAGCTGACCGCCGAGCGGTTCGTGCCCAACCCGTTCGGCGCCCCGGACGCCCTGCCGGGGCAGCGCATGTACCGCACGGGCGACTTGGCGCGCTGGCTCCCCGGCGGCACGATCGAGTTCCTCGGCCGCATCGACCACCAGGTCAAGATCCGCGGCATCCGCATCGAGCTGGGCGAGATCGAGACCGTGCTCGCCGACCAGCCGGAGGTCGCCGCCGCCGTGGTGATGGCGCGCGAGGACATGACCGGCGAAGGCGGCGACAGCGGCGACCGCCGCCTCGTCGCCTATGTCGTGGCCCGGGCGGGCATCAGCGGCGGGGAGCTGCGCGAGCGGCTCGCCCGCCGCCTCACCGCCGCCATGGTCCCGGCCGCCTGGGTCTTCCTGGACGCTCTGCCGCTCACTCCCAACGGCAAGCTCGACCGCCGCGCCCTGGAGCGGATCGCGCCGCCGGAGCCCACCGGAGCGCCGATCGGCCCGCCGCGGACTCCGGGCGAGCAGCTCCTGGCCGATCTCTTCCAAGAGGTCCTGAAGCTCGAGCGCCGGTTGAGCCCGCACGACGATTTCTTCCACCTCGGCGGGCATTCCCTGTCGGTGGTTCAGCTCGCTTCGCGCGCCGGCGCCGTCTTCGGGGTGGACGTCGATCTCCGCACGGTCTTCGAGCACCCGACCGTGGCCGGCCTGGCCGAGTGGATCGCCGGCGCCGCCGCAACCGCCGGCGGACGCCCGGCGGCGCCGCTCGCCCCCGTCGCGCGCGGCGCGGAGTCCCCCCTCTCCTACGCGCAGCAGCGGCTCTGGTTCCTCGACCGCCTTGAGAGCGGCGGCACCGCCGTCTACAACATACCGGTGGCCTTCCACCTCAAGGGCCCGGGGCTGCGCGTTCCGGCGCTCCAGAGCGCCCTCGACGAGATCGTGCGCCGCCACGAGGCACTTCGCACGGTCTACCGCGAGTCGGCCGGCGGCGAGCCCGTGCAGGTCGTCCAGCCCTTCGCAGGAGTCGCTCCGTTGCCGGTCCTCGATCTCTCGGCCCTGTCCGACGCCCGCGCCGCGGCGGAACCTCTGGAGAGGGAGTTGGCGGACCAGCCGTTCGATCTGGCCCGCGGACCGCTGCTGCGCTGCCGGCTCCTGCGCCTGGGCGCCGAGGAGCATCGCCTGATCGTCGCGATGCACCACATCGCCTCGGACGGCTGGTCGCTCGACGTGCTGGCGCGGGAGCTTGCGGCGCTCTACCAGGCCTTCGCCCAGGGGCTCCCCTCGCCGCTGCCGCCGCTGCCCGTGCAGTACGCCGACTTTGCCATCTGGCAGCGGCGAACACTCTCGGGCGAAACCCTGGAGGCCCAGCTCGCCTGGTGGCGTGAGGGGCTCGCCGGGCTTCTCCCCGCCCTGGAGCTGCCGGCGGACCGGCCGCGACCCGCGAGGCAGAGCTTCCGCGGCGACCGGCGCCACTCCCGCGTCGAGCCCGAGACCGGCGCCGCCCTCGCCGCGCTCGGCCGCCACCACGGCGCCACCCTGTTCATGACCCTGCTGGCGGCCTTCTACACCCTCCTCGCCCGCTACACCGGCGAGGAGGACCTCGTCGCCGGCACCCCCGTCGCCGGCCGCGGCAACGCCGAGACCGAGGGCCTGATCGGCTTCTTCGTCAACACCCTCGTGCTGCGCACCTCGCTGGCCGGCGACCCGAGCTTTCTCGAGCTGCTGGCGCGCGTGCGGACGACGGCGCTGGAGGCCTATGCCCACCAGGACCTGCCCTTCGAGCAGCTCGTCGCGGAGCTGGCGCCGCGACGGGACCTCGACCGGTCGCCGCTGTTCCAGGTGCTGTTCGCCCTGTGGGAGAGGCCGCCCGAGCTGACCCTGAGCCCCGGCCTGACGGGATCGGTCGCCGAGCTGCGGACCTCGGCCTCCATGTTCGACCTGACCCTCCAGGTCACCCGGGACGGCGACACGCTGAGCCCCGACGCCGAGTACGCCGCCGACCTGTTCGACGCGGCGACCGTCGATCGCCTGCTGGGGCATCTCGGCACGCTGCTGGCTGGCGCCGCGGCAGCGCCCGGCCGGCGGCTCTCGGAGCTGCCGCTGCTCGCCGCCGCCGAGCTGGAGCAGCTCCGGTCGAGCTGGAACGGCGCCGAGCCCGAGCCGCTGTCGGCACCCACCCTGCACGAGCTGTTCGCGGCCCAGGCGGCCCGCACCCCCGGCACCCTCGCCGTCGTCCGCGGCTCCGAGGCGCTCACCTACGCCGAGTTGGAAGCGCGCTCCGCCCTCCTGGCCGAGCGGCTGCGGCGGCTCGGCGCCGGACCCGAGGTGCCGGTGGGGGTCTGCCTGCCGCGCACCCCCGAGATGGTCGTCGCCCTGCTCGCCGTGCTGCGCGCTGGCGGCTTCTACCTGCCCCTCGATCCCGCCTACCCCGCCGAACGCCTCGCCTACATGCTGGAGGACAGCGGCTGCGACCTGGTGCTGACCGTGGAGGCCGCCGCCGCCGCGCTGCCGCAAGCCGGGGTCCGGCTCCTGCGCCTCGACGAGCCTCTCGATACCGACCCTGGCGACGCGACGCGCGAGCCGCGGGTCCTGCCGGGCGTCCTGCCGAATAATCTGGCCTACCTCATCTACACCTCGGGCTCCACCGGGCGCCCGAAGGCGGTGGCCATCGAGCACCGCGGCGCCGCGCTGCTGGCCGGCTGGGCGCGGGGCGTCTTCTCCCCCGCCGAGCTCGCCGGCGTGCTCGCCTCGACCTCGATCGCCTTCGATCTCTCCGTCTTCGAGATCTTCGTGCCCCTCGCCTGGGGAGGCACCGTCATCCTGGTCGACAACGCCCTGGCGCTGCCCGCCCTCAAGGCCCCCGGAGCCCTGCCGCCGGGCGTCGAGGTACGGCTGCTCAACACCGTGCCCTCCGCCGCCGCCGAGCTGCTGCGCGTCGACGGCCTGCCGGCGACCGTGAGCACCCTCAACCTGGCGGGAGAGGCGCTCCCGGGGACGCTGGCGCGGGCCGCCTACCGGCGCCCAGAGACCGAGCGCCTCTACAACCTCTACGGACCCTCGGAGGACACCACCTACTCGACCTTCGCCTTGATCGCGAGCACGCCACGCAGGCCGAGCACGCCGCCCATCGGCCGGCCGGTGGACGGGACGCGGGCCTACGTCCTCGACCGCCGGCTCCAGCCGGTGCCGGCCGGCGTCCCGGGAGAGCTCCACCTGGCCGGCGGCGGCCTGGCGCGCGGCTATCTCGGCCGCCCGGAGCTGACGGCGGAGCGCTTCCTGCCCGACCCGCTGGCCCAGGAGGCCGGGGCGCGCATGTACCGCACGGGCGACCTGTGCCGCCGGCGTGCCGATGGCGAGCTCGAGTACCTGGGCCGCATCGACCGCCAGGTCAAGGTCCGCGGCTTCCGCATCGAGCTGGGGGAGGTCGAGGCCGCTCTCGCCACTCAGCCGGGCGTCCGGGCGGCGGTGGCGGTGGTGCGCGAGGATGAGCCGGGAGATCGCCGGCTCGTCGCCTACGTCGTGGCGGATGCACAGGTCACACCGGCGACGTTGCGCCGCGCCGTGCAGGCGCGGCTGCCCGAGGCCATGACGCCGTCGCTCTTCCTCCTCCTCGACGCCCTGCCGCTCACTGCCAACGGCAAGGTCGACCACCGCGCCCTCCCCATTCCCGAGGCCCAGCCCGGCGACGGGCACGAGCACATCGCCCCGCGCACGCATCTCGAAGAGCGGATCGCCGGCCTCTGGCGAGCCCTGCTGAAGGTCGACCGGCTGGGGATCCACGACAACTTCTGGGAGCTCGGCGGCCATTCCCTCCTGGCCACCCGCCTCGCCTATCGGGTGCGCGAGAGCTTCGGCATCGAGCTGCCGGTGCGCACCCTCTTCGAGCATCCTACCCTCGCCGGTTACGCGGCGGCGATCGCCGAGTCCCTGGATCAGGAGCGGCCCGGCGAGCAGGCGGAGCACATGACCCGGCGGACGGACCGCGGCCCGGCGCCCCTTTCCCACGCTCAGCAGCGCCTCTGGTTCCTCGACCGCTTCCAACCGGGCCTGCCGGTCTACAACCTGCCCGTCCTGTTCGGTATCGCCGGCCCCCTGGCGGCGGGCGCGCTCGCCGCGGCGCTCGCCGAGGTCGTGCGCCGCCACGAGGTGCTGCGCACGACCTACGCCGTGGACTCGGAGACCGGCGATCCCCGGCAGGTCGTGGCCGAGCCGGCCCCCTGGCTACTCCCCCAGGTGGATCTGGCGGGCCTGCCCGCGGCTCACCGCGAGGCGGAAGCCGGCCGCCTGCTCGCCGCCGAGCGGCGCCTGCCGTTCGATCTGGCCCGCGGCCCCCTCCTGCGCTCGTTCCTGGTCCGCCTCGGCCCGGAGGAGCACCGGCTGGCGCTCACCATGCACCACATCGTCTCGGACGGCTGGTCCATCGGCGTGCTGCGCCGCGAGCTCCAGGCCCTCTACGGCGCCGCGCTGACCGGCCGGCCGTCGCCGCTGCCCGAGCTCGCCGTGCAGTATGCCGATTTCTCCGTCTGGCAGCGGCGCTGGCTCGCGGGCGGCGAGTGGGAGGCGCAGCTCGCCTGGTGGCGCCAGACCCTGGCCGGTGCTCCACCCACCCTCGACCTGCCTACCGACCGCCCGCGCCCCGCCGTGCAGAGCCTGCGCGGCGACATGGAGTCGCTGCCCCTCGGCCCGGCGCTCGCGACGCTCGGGGGGGATATCGCCCTGCTCGGCCGGCGCCGGGGTACTTCCCCGTTCATGACCCTGCTGGCGGCGTTCGAGGCGCTCCTGTTCCGCTACACCGGCCAGGACGACCTGTGGGTGGGCACGCCGATCGCCAACCGCCGCCACGCCGAAACGGAAAACCTGCTGGGGTTCTTCGTCAACACCCTCGTGCTGCGCGTCAGCCTGGACGGCGATCCCACCTTCGACGAGCTGCTCGGCCGCGTCCGCGAGACCGCCCTGGCCGCCTATGGTCACCAGGATCTGCCGTTCGAAAGCCTGGTCGAGGAGCTGGCCCCGGCTCGCGACCTTTCGCGCACGCCGCTGTTCCAGGTGCTGTTCGCCGCCGAGACCGAGCGCGCCGCGCCGACCGAGCTGGCGGCCGGCGTGACCTTGGACGAGCTCGCCGTCGAGCTCGACATCGCCAAGTTCGACCTCACCCTGTCGGTGGGGTCCGGACCGGAGGGGCTCGAAGCGGCCGTGGAATGGGCGACCGATCTGTTCGACGCCGCGACCGTCCGGCGCCTGCTCGCTCACTTCCGCGTGCTGCTCGCGGCGGCGGCCGGCAACCCCGCGATGCGGCTCAGCGAGCTGCCGTTGCTCACCGCCGAAGAGCGGGAGGAGGTCCTCGCCGTCGGCCGCGGCACCGCCGCCCCCATCCCGACGGCGCCGGTCCAGCAGCTCTTCGAGGCCCACGCCCACCGCGCTCCCGAGGCGCTCGCGGTGTGCTGGGTAGGCGGCAGCCTGACCTACGGCGAGCTCGAACGCCGGGCCAACCAGTTGGCCCACCATCTGCGCGGGCTCGGGGTCCGACCGGAGAGCCTCGTCGCCATCCTGCTCGACCGTTCGCCGGAGACGGTGATCGCGGTGGTCGCCACGGTCAAGGCCGGCGGCGCCTGGCTGCCCATCGATCCGGTCAACCCCGGCGAGCGCATCGCCACCATGCTGCGCGACTCCGGCGCCACGGCTCTCCTCACCACGGCGGCGCACCTCGAACGGCTGCCGGACCTGCCGCTTCCCCCTGAGCGGGTGCTGCGGCTGGACGGGGAAGGTTTCCGCGACGAGAGCACGGCGCCGCCGGAGCCCTTCGCGATCGACCCGGACCACCTCGCCTTCGTCATCTACACCTCGGGCTCCACCGGCATCCCGAAAGGCGCCGCGCTCACCTACCGCGGGGTGGCCAACCTGGTCGCCTGGACGTTGCGGGCCTTCGAGTGGGGACCGCGGGATCGTTCCTCCCTGCTGGCCGGTCCCGGGTTCGACGCCACCGTCTGGGAGATCTGGCCGGCGCTCGCGGCCGGGGGCTCGCTCCACGTCCCCCTCCGGGAGACCGTCCTGTCGCCCACCGCCCTGCTCGCCTGGCTCGCGGCGGAGCGGATCACCCTCGCCTTCCTCGCCACACCGCTGGCCGAGGCCCTGCTGGAGGAGATGAGCTCCGCGCCGGTGCCCGCGGGGCTGGCCGTGCGGGCGCTCATGGCCGGCGGCGACCGGCTCATCCGGCGCCCCCGGCCCGATCATCCGTTCCTCCTGGTCAACGGCTACGGCCCCACGGAGACCACGGTGTTCGCCACCTCGGGAGCCGTCTCCCCTACAGGCCCCCGCGCGCCCGACATCGGAGGCCCCCTCGACAACACCCGGATCCACCTGGTCGACCGCCACCTTCGGCCGGTGCCGGTGGGGTTGCCGGGCGAGCTCTACATCGCCGGCGCGGGCCTCGGCCGCGGCTATCGCGGACGCCCCGAGCTGACCGCCGAGCGGTTCGTGCCCAATCCGCTCGACGCCGCCGAAGGGCCTGGGCAGCGCATGTACCGCACCGGCGACCTGGCGCGCTGGCTCCCCGGCGGCCGCATCGAGTTCCTCGGCCGTATCGACCACCAGGTCAAGATCCGCGGCATCCGCATCGAGCTGGGAGAGATCGAGAGCGTGATCGCCGCCCAGCCGGAGGTCGCCGCCGCCGTCGTGATGGTGCGTGTGGACTCAACCGGCGACCGCCGCCTCGTCGCCTATGTGGTGGCTCCTGGCGGCATCGGCGGCGGGGATCTGCGCGAGCGGCTGGCCCGCCGTCTGCCCGCCGCCATGGTGCCGGCCGCCTGGATCTTCCTCGAAGCCCTGCCGCTCAACCCCAACGGCAAGCTCGACCGCCGCGCCCTGGAGAGGATCGCGCCGCCGGAGCCGGAACCCGAGACGGCCATTGACGGGTCCAGCGCCGGGCCGCGGACTCCGACCGAGCAGATCCTGGCCGATCTTTTCCGCGAGGTCCTTCGGCTCGACCGCCCGCTTGGCCTGCACGACGACTTCTTCCACTTCGGCGGGCACTCGCTCCTGGTGGTCCGGCTCGCCTCGCGGGCCAGCGCCGTCTTCGGGGTGGACGTCGACCTCCGCACGGTCTTCGAGCACCCCACCGTGGCCGGCCTGGCCGAGTGGATCGCGAACGCCGCCGCCGGAGAAGGCCGGCCGGTGATGGCGCCCATCACGCCCGCCGAGCGCGGCGCGGAGTCGCCCCTCTCCTACGCGCAGCAGAGGCTCTGGTTCCTCGATCGCTTCGAGAGCGGCGGCACCTCGCTCTACAACGTGCCGGTGGCCTTTCACCTCAACGGCCCGGGGCTGCGCGTCTCCATCCTGGCGAGTGCCCTGGCCGGGATCGTGCGCCGCCACGAGGCGCTGCGCACGGTCTATCGCGAGTCCGCCGAGGGCGAGCCCGTGCAGGTCGTTCAGCCCTTCGCGGAGGTCCCTCTGCCGGTGATCGACCTCTCGGCCCTGCCCGGCGCCCGGGTTGACGCGGAGCTCGTCGAAAGGGAGCTGGCGGACCAGCCCTTCGATCTGGCCCAGGGGCCGGTGCTGCGCTGCCGGCTCCTGCGTCTGGGCGCCGAAGAGCATCGCTTGATCGTCTCGATGCATCACATCGCCTCGGACGGCTGGTCGCTCGAAGTGCTGGTGCGGGAGATCTCGCGGCTCTACCAGGCCTTCGACCAGGGCCTTCCCTCCCCGCTGCCGCCGCTGCCCGTGCAGTACGCCGACGTTGCCATCTGGCAGCGGCGAACCCTCGCGGGGGAGATCCTGGACGCCCAGCTCGCCTGGTGGCGCGAGAGGCTCGCCGGGCTGCCGGCCGCCCTGGAGCTGCCGGCGGACCGGCCGCGACCAGCCAGGCAGAGCCTCCAAGGCGATCTGCGCCAATCCCGCCTCGCGCCCCGGACCGGCGCCGGTCTCGCCGCTCTCAGCCGCCGCCACGGCGCCACTCTGTTCATGACGCTGTTGGCGGCGTTCTACACCCTCCTCTCTCGCTACACCGGCGAGGAGGACCTGGCCGCCGGCACGCCCATCGCCGGCCGCAACAACGAGGAGACCGAGGGGCTCATCGGCTTCTTCGTCAACACCCTCGTGCTGCGCACCTCCCTGGCCGGCGACCCGAGCTTTCTCGACCTGCTGGCGCGCGTGCGGACGACGGCGCTGGACGCCTACGCCCATCAGGACCTGCCCTTCGAGCGGCTGGTCGCGGAGCTGGCGCCGCGGCGGGACCTCGCCCGCTCGCCGCTGTTCCAAGTGCTGTTCGCCGTGCAGGAGACCAAGCCGCCCGAGCTCTCCCTGAGCCCCGTCCTGAAGGGAGCGATGGCCGGGCTGGAGACTTCCTCCGCCAAGTTCGACCTCACCCTCCAGGTCAACCGCGACGGGGACGCGCTGTGCCCCGAGGCCGAGTACGCTACCGATCTCTTCGACGCGGCGACCATCGATCGCCTGCTGGGGCATCTGGGCACGCTGCTGGCCGGGATCGCGGCGTCGCCCGAGACGAGGCTATCCCGGCTGCCGCTGCTCGCCGCCGCCGAACGAGAGCAACTCACCGCCTGGAACGCCACCGCGGAGCCGCGGCCGGCGGGCGCCACCCTGCACGGCCTGTTCGAGGCCCAGGCCGCGCGCACGCCGGACGCCGTGGCAGTCCTCGCCGCCGACGGGACGCTCACCTACCGCGAGCTCGCCGCGCGCTCCGACCGGCTGGCGCGACGTCTCGTGGCGCTGGGTGCCGGAATCGACTCCCGGGTTGGACTCTTCCTGGAGCGCTCGGCGGAGATGGTGGTGGCCCTGCTCGGCGTGCTCAAGGCCGGGGCGTCCTACGTTCCCCTGGACCCGGACTACCCGGCCGCGCGGCTGGCCGCCATGCTGGAGGATGCGCACACCGTGGCGGTGCTCGCCCAGGAGTGGCTCGCGGACCGGCTGCCCACCGGTGCCCAGGCTCTCTTCGTGGACGGGGACTGGGACCGGGAGCTGGAGGGCGGGAATCTACCCGCGATGGTACCGGAGGACGCCGCCGCCTACCTGATCTTCACCTCCGGCTCGACCGGCCGTCCCAAGGCCACGACCGTGCCGCATCGGGCCATCGTCAACCACATGCTGTGGATGCAGGCGGAGTTTCCCCTCGCACCCGCGGACCGGGTGCTGCAGAAGACGGCCTTCAGCTTCGACGCCTCGGTGTGGGAATTCTGGGCGCCGCTGCTGGCGGGCGCGGCGCTGGTGATGGCGAGACCCGGCGAGCATCGCGAGCCGGCAGCCCTGGTGCGTAGCGTCCAAGACCACGGGGTGACGGTGCTCCAGACGGTACCGACGCTGTTGCGGGTGCTGCTGGACGAGGAGGACCTGGGGGCCTGCCACTCCCTGCGCCGGGTCTTCTGCGGCGGCGAAGCGCTGGCGGCCGACGTGCAAACCGCCTTCTTCGCCGCCTTCGCGGCGCGGGACGTGGAGCTGATCAACCTCTATGGTCCGACCGAGACGACGGTGGAGGTCACCTTCTGGCGCTGCGAGCGCGAGCGGGCGTCGCGCCCGGCCCTGCTTGGCGGCCCCATTGCGAACGCCCGCCTGCACGTGCTCGGAGCCCGGTTGGAGCCTTGTCCCGTGGGGGTGCCGGGGGAGCTGTTCGTGGGCGGGGTGCCGGTGTCGCGCGGCTATCTCGGCCGGGCGGCGGAGACGGCGTCGCGCTTCCTGCCGGACCCGTTCGCCGCGACGCCGGGCGAGCGGCTCTACCGCACGGGCGACCGGGTGCGCCGCCGCCCGGACGGCCTGCTGGAGTACCTGGGCCGGGCGGATCATCAGGTCAAGGTCCATGGCGTCCGCCTCGAGCTGGGAGAGGTCGAGGCCGCTCTCGCCGCCCAGCCGGGCGTCCGGGCGGCGGTGGCGGTGGTGCGCGAGGATGAGCCGGGAGACCGCCGGCTCGTCGCCTACGTCGTGGCGGATGCGGAGGTCACGCCGGCGACGTTGCGGCGCGCCGCGCAGGTACGGCTGCCCGAGGCGATGACGCCGTCGCTCTTCATCCTCCTCGACGCCCTGCCACTCACTCCCAACGGCAAGGTCGATCACCGCGCGTTATCCTCGCTCGAGCTCAAGGCTGGCACCCCCGAGGCCCAGCCCGACGCCGGGCACGAGCACGTCGCCCCGCGCACGCATCTCGAAGAACAGGTCGCCGGCCTCTGGCGAACCTTGCTGAAGGTCGACCGGCTGGGGATCCACGACAACTTCTGGGAGCTCGGCGGCCACTCCCTCCTCGCCACCCGTCTCGCCTACCGGGTGCGTGAGAGCTTCGGCGTCGAGCTGCCGGTACGCACCCTCTTCGAGAGCCCCACCCTGGCCGAGTACGCGGCGGCGATCGCCGAGTCCCTGGATCAGGAGCGGCCCGGCGAGCGGGCCGAGCGCATGACCCGGCGGACGGACCGCGGCCCGGCCCCCCTCTCCCACGCCCAGCAACGTCTCTGGTTCCTCGACCGCTTGCAGCCGGGCTTGCCGGTCTACAACCTGCCCGTGCTGTTCGGCATCGCGGGCCCCCTGGAGGCCGGCTCGCTCGCCGCGGCGCTCACCGAGATCGTGCGCCGCCACGAAGTGCTGCGCACCACCTTCCAAGTGGATGCCCAAAGCGGCGACCCCGTGCAGGTGGCGGCCGAGCCGGCCCCCGGCCTGCTCCCCAGCGTGGACCTGGCGGGCCTGCCCCCGGCGCTCCGACCGGCGGAAGCCGACCGCCTGCTCGCCGCCGAGCGGCGCCTTCCCTTCGACCTGGAACGCGGCCCTCTCCTGCGCTCTTTTCTCGTGCGCCTCGGCCCGGAGGATCACCGGCTGGCGTTCACCATGCACCACATCCTCTCCGACGGCTGGTCCGTCGGCGTGCTGCGCCGCGAGCTCCAGGCCCTCTACGGGGCCGCGCTGACCGGCCGGCCGTCGCCGCTGCCCGAGCCTTCCGTGCAATATGCGGACTTCTCCCTCTGGCAGCGTCGCTGGCTCGCGGGCGGCGAGTGGGAGGCGCAGCTCGCCTGGTGGCGCCAGACCCTGGCCGGCGTTCCCCCCACCCTCGACCTGCCCACCGACCGACCGCGCCCCGCCGTGCGGAGCCTGCGCGGAGATTCGGCGGCGCTGCCCCTCGGCGCGGCGCTCTCGGCGGCTGTGGCCTCGCTCGGCCGGCGCCTGGGCACATCCCCGTTCATGACCCTGCTGGCGGCGTTCGAGGCGCTCCTGTTCCACTACACCGGCCAGGAGGACCTGTGGCTCGGTACGCCGATCGCCAACCGCCGCCACGCCGAAACCGAGAACCTCCTGGGGTTCTTCGTCAACACCCTCGTGCTGCGCGTCGACCTCGGCGGCGAACCCACCTTCGCCGAGCTCCTCGGCCGCGTCCGCGAAACGGCCCTCTCCGCCTACGCCCATCAGGACCTGCCCTTCGAGAAACTGGTCGAGGAGCTGGCGCCGGCACGCGACCTCTCGCGCACGCCGCTGTTCCAGGTGCTGTTCGCCGCCGACACCGAGCGCGTCGCGCCGACCGAGCTGGCGGCCGGCGTGACGATGGAAGCGCTCGCCGTCGACCTCGGCACCGCCAAGTTCGACCTCACGCTGGGGGTGGAGCCGGGGCCGGAGGGGCTCGAAGCGGCCGTGGAATGGGCGACCGATCTGTTCGACGCCGCCACCGTGCGGCGCCTGCTGGCGCACTTCCACGTGCTGCTCACGGCGGCGGCCGGCGACCCCGCGATGCGGCTCAGCGAGCTGCCGTTGCTCACCGCCGAGGAACGGGAGGAGGTCGTCGCCGCCGGCCGGGGCTCCGCCGTCCCCATCCCGGAGACGCCCGTCCAGCAGCTCTTCGAGGCGCACGCCCGGCGCGCGCCCGATTCGCTCGCCGTGGCCTGGAGCGACCGCGCCGAAGACCGCCTGACCTACGGCGAGCTCGACCGCCGGGCCAACGGGCTGGCCCACCGCCTGCGGGGGCTGGGCGTCCAACCGGAGATCCTGGTCGCGATCCTGCTCGACCGTTCGCCGGAGACGGTGATCGCGGTGCTCGCCACGGTCAAGGCCGGCGGCGCCTGGCTGCCCATCGATCCGGCCAACCCGGCCGAGCGCATCGCCGCCATGCTGCGCGACTCCGGCGCCACCGTCCTCCTCACCACGGCGGCGCAGCTCGAACGTCTGCCGGGATTGCCGGGGGTGCCGGACCTGCCGCTTCCCCCTGAGCGGGTGCTGCGGCTGGACGGGGAAGATTTCCCCGTCGAGAGCCCGGCGCCGCCGGAGCCCTTCGCGATCGATCCGGACCACCTCGCCTACGTCATCTACACCTCGGGCTCCACCGGCATGCCGAAGGGGACCGAGCTCAAGCACCGCGGGCTGGCCAACCTGACCGGCTGGCACCGGCGCAGCTACGATTTGGGTCCGGCGGATCGCTCCCCGCTCCTCGCCGGCCCCGGGTTCGACGCCGCCGTGTGGGAGATGTGGCCGGCGCTCGCGGCCGGGGCCTCGCTCCACGTGCCGCCCCGGGAGACCATCCTCTCGCCCGCAGCGCTGCTCGCCTGGCTCGCCGCGGAGCGAATCACCGTCGCCTTCCTCCCCACTCCGCTGGCCGAGGCCCTGCTGGAGGAGGCGCAGGCGGCTCCGCCAGCCCCGCCGGGAATGGCTCTGCGGGCGCTCCTGACCGGCGGCGACCGGCTCCTCCGGCGTCCCTCGCCGAACCTGCCGTTCGCTCTGCTCAACCACTCCGGCCCCACCGAGAGCACCGTCGTGGCCACCGCGGGAGTCGTCACCGCTCTGGACCCACGCGCGGGCGGCGCCCCCGACATCGGGGCGGCCATCGCCAACACGTCGGTCCACCTTCTCGACCGCAGCCAGCGGCCGGTGCCGGTGGGGCTCCCGGGCGAGCTGTGCATCGCCGGCGCGGGCCTTGCGCGCGGCTATCGCGGCCGTCCCGACTTGACCGCCGAGCAGTTCGTGCCCCATCCGCCGGGCACCCCGGAAGACCCGCCCGGCGAGCGCCTGTACCGCACGGGCGACCTGGCGCGATGGCTCCCTGGCGGCCAGATCGAGTTCCTCGGCCGCATCGACCAACAGGTCAAGATCCGCGGCGTCCGCATCGAGCTGGGCGAGATCGAGAGCGTGCTCGCCGCCCAGCCGGAGGTCGCCGCCGCCGCCGTCTTGGCGCGCAAGGAGGAAACGGGCGATCACCGCCTCGTGGCCTATGTCGTGGCCCACGCCGCGGCCCCTGAGAGCATCGGCGTCGGCGCGGTGGATCTGCGCGAGCGGCTCGCCCGCCATCTTCCCGCCGCCATGGTGCCGGCCGCCTGGGTCTTCCTCGACGCCCTGCCGCTCACCCCCAACGGCAAAGTGGACCGCCGCGCCCTGCCCGCTCCCGAGCCGCTGCGCACCGAAGGGGAATTCATCGCGCCGCGCACGACTCTCGAGGAGGACGTCGCCGCCATCTGGCGCGAGGTGCTGAAGGTCGACCGCGTGGGGGTCGACGACAGCTTCTGGGACCTGGGAGGGCACTCGCTGATCGCCACCAAGGTGCTGGCCCGCGTCCGCGAAACCTTCGGCATCGACCTGCCGCTCCAGGCGCTGTTCGCCACACCCCGGCTCGCGGACTTTGCCGACGCCGTCGGGCAGAGAGTCCTGGCCACCCAGGGCGCGGACATCTCCGCCCTCCTCTCCGAGCTCAACGGTCTCTCCGACGAAGAGCTCCGGTCGTTCCTCGCCGCCGAGGAGATCGCCTGAGGACCGCACCGATTTCCTCGCCAAAGCGGGGTACCATAGGCGGATGGAACGTCTACGCGTCCTTTTCGTGGGTTGCAGCCTGACCTACTCCAACGATATGCCCACCATCGTGCAGAGTCTCGCGCAGGCGGCGGGTGAGAAGCTAGAGGTCGCCCAGGCCACCCGGGGCGGCGCCAGCCTCGCGGATCACTGGAAACATGGCGGGGCGCTGCGCGAGATCAAGGCGGGAGGCTGGGACGTCGTGGTCCTGCAGCAAGGCCCCTCCTCGACGCCCGAGAACCGCCAGAACCTGCGCCAGTGGACCCGGCGCTTCGCCGAGCCCATCCGCAAAGCCGGCGCGAGGCCGGCGCTCTACATGGTGTGGCCCACCCTGGACCGCTTCGCCTTCTTCGATCAGGTCCGGGACTCCTACCGGCTGGCCGCCGAGGACGTGAAGGGCATGCTCTTCCCGGCCGGCGAGGCTTGGCGGGCGGTCCTGCGGCGCGACCCCAAAGTGACCCTCTACAAGCGGGACGGCCTTCACCCCTCGCCCGCCGGCTCGTTGACGGTGGCGCTGTCGATCTTCGGCATTCTCTATGGCCGTTCGCCGGTGGGGTTGCCGGCGCGGGCTTTCGCCAAGGTGCCGCCGCCCCTCACCTCTCTCTTGCAGGACGCCGCGGCCGAGGCGAATGAGCAGTTCGGAAAACGTTGACTTTGGATTCGACCTATAGGAGGACCGCCACGTGACGATTCGAGGCCACAGGACATCCATCGCGGGGGCCGCTTCGGGTTTCGCGATCATCTTTTCCTTGCTGTTCGCCTGCACGGGCAAAAGCGACACGTACGGGCTCAAGCCCCCTCCCGGCAAGAGCCTGCGCGTCCTGTTCATCGGCAACAGCCTGACCTCCGCCAACGACCTGCCCCTCATGGTGCAGGCGCTCGCCAAGGCCGCCGGCAAGACCCTGTACGTCGAGTCCGTCACCTTGGGCGGCGCCAACCTGGAGGACCACTGGAACGACGGCCAGGCCGCGACGGCCATCGCGAGCAAGAAGTGGAACGTCGTCGTGTTGCAGCAGGGTCCCTCGTCGCTGCCCGACAGTCGCGTCCACCTGCGGCTGTGGACGAAGAAGTTCGACGAGCTGATCCGCAGCGCCGGCGGCCGGACCGCGCTCTACATGGTCTGGCCGGAGTTGGAGAGGGCCGCCTTCTTCGACGACGTGCGCGACTCGTACTCCCTCGCGGCGTCCGACGTCAACGGGCTCTTCTTCCCCGCCGGCGAAGCCTTCCGCGCCGCCTGGCGGCGGGACCCCAGGGCACCGCTCTACGCCTCCGACGATTTCCATCCCTCCGTCGCCGGCACCTACACCGCGGCCTTGTCGATCTACGGCGTGCTCTACAAGCGGACGCCCCAGGGGCTCCCCGCGCGGCTCGTGCTCGCCAATGGGCAGGTCATCGACGTGCCCCAGGCCCTCGCCAAGCTTCTCCAGGACGCCGCGGCGGAAGCGAACCAGACGTACGGCAGGCCCTGAGGGAGCAGGACGCTTGAGGGGAAGGAACGGAGTGACCTATGCCCCGCTTGGCGATCACAGATGAGAAGTTGGCGCGGTTCTGCCGGAAGCAGCACATCCGACGCCTATCCCTGTTTGGTTCGACGCTCGCGGGCACCGCTAAGCCGGAAAGCGACATTGACCTTCTGGTCGAGTTCGAGCCCGGCCGTGAGCCGGGCCTCCTCGGGCTGGCCTTGATGGAAGCCGAGCTGGCCGCGATGCTGGGAGGGAAAAAGGTCGACCTGCGTACGCCTCAGGATCTCAGCCGGTATTTCCGCGACCAGGTACTTCGGGCAGCCGAGGTCCAATATGCGGGATGAGGACCGCGTCCGCATTCTCCACATGATCGATGCCGCCGAAGCTGTGGCGCAGTTCATAGACGGCCGGAGCCGTGACGACCTCGATCAAGATCGGATGCTGCTCTTTTCCTTGGTGCACGCAATCGAGATCCTCGGCGAGGCAGCCAACAAACTCTCTCTCGACGCCCGGACCGCGGCGCCGCAGGTACCCTGGGGGGCCATCGTGGCGATGCGCAACCGGCTCATCCACGGCTACTTCGACATCGACACGACGATTGTTTGGAAGACGGCCTCCGTCGAAGTCCCCGAGTTGCTCCCACTGCTGCGGACGCTGGCCGGCAGGAACACCTGAGACGCCCTAAATGGGCGATCTGTCGGTAGATTCCGTTGCGACAGCCGGGACCGGCTCCATTGGAACCGCCCAAGCGTAGCGTGCTCAGCTCAAAGGCCTCAAAACCAGCCCGGAGGGCGGCAGACCCATAGCCCAGGCCGCAAGCCCTGGGTGGCTTATGCGCCCATACCGCCCCCTCTTCGACCGGCCCTGCCAAGGGCGTTTTTTCGCGGTATCGGCCTGAGCCCGCCTCAAGAGATGCCCTGCACCTGATCTCTACGTCTGGCTCCCCTCGTCCTCTCACCCTACCCGGAACACCTTCATCACCTCATCGCCGAGATGATTGATGACCTTCACCGCGATGCGTCCCGACGTGGGCTTGTCGAACGGGCGTGAGGTGTCGCTCTGAAGCGTCGCCCAAGCTTCTTCGTTGATCTCCGCCTTGAGAGTGGTCTTGAGCGCCTTGTAAGGGTCGTTGGCTCCCAGGAAGTAAGCGTGCCGGACGAAGAAGCTCTCTTCGTTGTAGTCGGTATCGATGAACCAGCAGGCGATACCCTCGGCCCCATCGCTTCGGACCTCGCCGGTGTTCGGGTGAAAGACATCGACGCCGTTGATCTTGACCTTAACCTGACCCTCCTCGGCGGGGAGGATGTCGATGTCGGGCTCGCCGAAGATGACGAAGAGATTTCCCTTGCCGGTGTTCTTCAGATCGCCGGCCATGTGCAGGTCCGCATTCATGCACGCTTTGAGGACCGGGATGCGGCCGAGCTTGTTGAATTCGGAGGCATGAGCCTCGTAGTTGAAGGCACAGGCAATCAGAACGTCGAAGTCGGCGTCACCAGCCTCGCGCGCCGCGGCCACGAGATCGGGTCGCGTGACGGTTCCGAACTCCGGACCGATGAAGATCGCGGCGCGTTTCTCTTTCCCTCCTTCGGTTCCTCCTTCAAGATAGCGCCCCTCCGCGCAAACGTGATTGCCGGGCCAGGGACTGAGCGCGGAGAACAGAATCTTATCCA
>Ga0134125_10000797_pt1 | contig 41166 bp, 35 predicted proteins | sample KB31751_FD_96464 | JGI IMG/M metagenome (GOLD analysis project Ga0134125, IMG submission 96464) | Terrestrial soil microbial communities with excess Nitrogen fertilizer from Kellogg Biological Station, Michigan, USA - KB3-175-1 | ecosystem: Environmental > Terrestrial > Soil > Unclassified ...
CGCACGCCCTTCTCCATGGCGATCGGAGCGATCAGCTCCACTTCCAGGTTCACGTTGTCACCCGGCATCACCATCTCCGTGCCGTCCGGAAGCTTCGCCACACCCGTCACGTCCGTTGTACGGAAGTAGAACTGCGGACGGTAGCCGTTGAAGAACGGCGTGTGACGGCCGCCCTCCTCCTTCGTCAAGATGTACACCTCGCCCTTGAACTTCGTGTGCGGCTTGATCGAGTTCGGCTTCGCCAGCACCTGGCCGCGCTCCACGTCGTCCTTCTTCGTCCCCCGAAGCAAGACTCCGATGTTGTCGCCCGCCTGACCCTGGTCCAGAAGCTTCTTGAACATCTCCACACCCGTGACGATCGTCTTCGTCGTCGGGCGGATGCCCACGATCTCCACCTCGTCGCCCACCTTCACGATGCCGCGCTCCACCCGCCCGGTCACCACCGTGCCGCGGCCCGAGATCGAGAAGATGTCCTCGATCGGCATCAGGAACTCCTTGTCGATCAGCCGCTCCGGCACCGGAATGTAGCTGTCCACCGCGTCGATCAGCTCGATGATCTTCTGGCCCCACTCGCTGTCCGCCACGCCGCTCTCCAGCGCTTTGAGCGCCGAGCCCCGGATGATCGGAATGTCGTCCCCAGGGAAGTCGTAGGACGACAGCAGCTCGCGAAGCTCCAGCTCGACGAGGTCCAGAAGCTCCGGATCGTCGACCATGTCGCACTTGTTCATGAACACCACCATGTAGGGCACGCCCACCTGGCGGGCCAGCAGGATGTGCTCGCGCGTCTGCGGCATCGGGCCGTCCGCGGCCGACACCACCAGGATCGCGCCGTCCATCTGCGCCGCGCCGGTGATCATGTTCTTCACGTAGTCGGCGTGGCCCGGGCAGTCGACGTGCGCGTAGTGGCGCTTGTCGCTGGAATATTCCACGTGCGCCGTGGCGATGGTGATGCCGCGCTCGCGCTCTTCCGGCGCCTTGTCGATCTGGTCGAAGGCCACGAAGCTGGCGAGGCCCTTCGAGGCGAGAACCTTGGTGATCGCCGCCGTCAGCGTCGTCTTGCCGTGGTCGACGTGGCCGATCGTCCCGATGTTGACGTGCGGCTTCGAACGATTGAATTTTTCCTTGCCCATGATCTCTCCTAAAGTTCCTTAGCCGGCGGCCTTCGCGACGACCTCTTCACTGACGCTCTTCGGCGCCTGTTCGTAGGAAGCGAACTGCATCGTGTAATTGGCGCGTCCCTGGGACATCGACCGCAGGTCGGTGGCATAGCCGAACATCTCCGACAGCGGCACCTTGCAGGTGATCACCTGGGCATTGCCACGCCCTTCCATGCTGTGGATCCGGCCGCGCCGGGAGGTGATGTCGCCGATGATCTCGCCCATGTAGTCCTCGGGGGTGACCACCTCGACCGCCATCACGGGCTCCATTAGCACCGGCCGCGCCCGCTTGCAGGCGTCCTGGAAAGCCATGGAACCGGCGATCTTGAACGCGATCTCGGAGGAGTCCACGTCGTGGTAGCTGCCGTCGTAGAGGTCCACCTCGACGCCGACGCACGGATAGCCCGCCAGCGGTCCGGTCTCCAGGGCTTCCTTGATGCCCTGGTCGATCGGCTTGATGAACTCCTTGGGGATGACGCCGCCGACGACCTTGTTGTTGAAGACGTAGTCCGCCTCGGTCGTCGGGCGCATGCGGATCTTGGCGTGGCCGAACTGGCCGCGTCCGCCGGTCTGCCGCACGTAGCGGCCCTCGCCCTCCGCCTCCTGCGTGATGGTCTCGCGGTAGGCGACCTGCGGCTTGCCGACGTTGGCGCCGACGTGGAACTCGCGCACCAGCCGGTCGGTGATGATTTCGAGATGCAACTCGCCCATGCCGGAGATCAGGGTCTGGCCGGTGTCCTTGTCGGTATGGACGCGGAAGGTCGGATCCTCCTGCATCAGCTTGCCGAGGGCCATGCCCAGCTTCTCCTGGTCGACCTTGGTCTTGGGCTCGATCGACACCGCGATCACCGGCTCGGGGAAGTTCATCGCCTCGAGCACGATCGGGTGCTTGGGATCGCAGATCGTGTCCCCCGTCGTAACGCCCTTGAGGCCGACCGCGGCGGCGATGTCACCCGCCCAGACCTCGCTGATCTCCTCGCGTTTGTTGGCGTGCATCTTGAGGAGACGGCCGATGCGCTCGGTGCTGTTGCGCTTCGAGCCGAGCACCGCGGAGCCCGTCTCGATATGACCGGAGTAGACGCGGAAGAAGACGAGCTGGCCGACGAACGGGTCGCTCATGATCTTGAACACCAGGGCCGCGAACGGCGCGCTGTCGTCGGCCGGGCGGGCCACCTTCTGCTCGCTGTGGGGCTCGATGCCCTCCATGGCCGGGATGTCGAGCGGCGACGGCAGGTAATCGAGGACCGCGTCGAGCAGCGGCTGCACACCCTTGTTCTTGAAGGCGCTGCCGCAGATGACGGGCTGCACCCGGTTGGTGATCGTGGCGCGCCGCAGGGCGGCCTTGAGCTCGTCGTTGGAGACCGCTTCGCCCGAGAGGTACTTCTCGAGGAGAAGGTCGTCCGTCTCCGAGATCACCTCGACCATCTGCTCCCGCATCTTGTGGGCGGCGTCGAGATACTCCTCGGGGATGTCGACGACCTCATAGTCGGCGCCCATCGTCTCGTCGCGATAGAGGATGCCCTTCATCTCCATCAGGTCGATGATGCCCTTGAAATTCTCCTCGCGGCCCCAGGGAAGCTGAATCACCACGGGGTTGGCGGCCAGGCGGGTGCGCATCATCGAGACCGTGCGGTCGAAGTCGGCGCCGATGCGGTCCATCTTGTTGACGAACGCGAGGCGGGGCACGCGGTAGTGGTCGGCCTGGCGCCACACCGTCTCGGACTGCGGCTCGACGCCGGCCACCGAGTCGAAGCAGGCCACGGCGCCGTCGAGCACGCGCAGCGAACGCTCCACCTCGGCCGTGAAGTCCACGTGGCCGGGCGTATCGATGATGTTGATGCGGTGCTTCTTCCAGAAACAGGTGGTGGCGGCGGAGGTGATCGTGATGCCACGCTCCTGCTCCTGGACCATCCAGTCCATGGTGGCCGTGCCCTCGTGCACCTCACCGATCTTGTAGTTCACCCCCGTGTAGAAGAGGATGCGCTCGGTGGTCGTCGTCTTACCGGCATCGATGTGGGCCATGATGCCGATGTTGCGCGTATCGTTCAGAGAAACTTGCCGTCCCATGGTGACTTCTTCGCTTTCGTCTCAGCCAATATCGCTAATAGTCGTAAGTCGCTGGTCTGTCGAGTCGTCTTGGCGGGGAGCTTGAGCGGCTACCAGCGGTAATGGGCGAAGGCCTTGTTGGCCTCGGCCATGCGGTGCGTGTCTTCCTTCTTCTTGATGGCGCCGCCGCGGTTCTCGGAGGCGTCGAGCAGCTCGCCGGCGAGGCGGGCGCGCATCGTCTTCTCGCCGCGCGACATCGCGGTGGTGATGATCCAGCGCATCGACAGCGCCAGCTTGCGGGAGGGGCGCACCTCGACGGGGACCTGGTAGGTCGAACCGCCGACGCGCCGGGACTTCACCTCGACCGCGGGCTTGACGTTCTCGATGGCCTTCTTGAAGACCTTCATCGGATCGTCGTTGGTCTTCACCTTGATGGCGTCCAGAGCGGCATACAGGATGCGCTCGGCGACCGACTTCTTTCCGTCCTTCATCACCACGTTCACGAACTTGGTGACGAGTTGCGAGTTGTAGAGCGGATCCGGCAGGATCTCGCGTTTCGGGACTTCTCTACGCCTGGGCATTTCTCGATAGCTCCCTTAGGACTTTGGCCGCTTGGCGCCGTACTTGGAGCGGCCCTGCCGCCGGTTCTGCACGCCGACCGCGTCGAGCGTGCCCCGGATGACGTGATAGCGAACGCCCGGGAGATCCTTCACGCGGCCGCCGCGGATCAGCACGATCGAGTGCTCCTGCAGGTTGTGGCCGACGCCCGGGATGTAAGTGGTCACCTCGATGCCATTGGTGAGCCGCACGCGGGCCACCTTGCGCAGCGCCGAGTTGGGCTTCTTGGGCGTCTGGGTGTAGACGCGCACGCAGACGCCGCGCTTCTGGGGCGAACCCTGCAGCGCCGGGCTCTTCGTTTTGGATTCCGCGCGGTCACGTCCCTTGCGCACCAATTGATGAATCGTAGGCATACGTCCAGATCTCCTCGACCCGTTGTTCCCGAAATGACTCCGCGAAGCGACAAGAGCCCGCAACCCATACGCTGGATGGGTTAACGGCCCATACTCCGGCCCCGAACGGTGTTCAGGGTATGTCTTCGGCTTGAAGACTTTGTACCGCCCCCGTCCCAGGCGGGACCATCGGCGGTGTAGAACCCGCGAAGTCTAATGGAGAAGTCGTCCGCGAGTCAACACCCTCGCGCACTGGACCTACCCAAGGTCACTAGCGGGACGCGCAGTATAAGCCGGAGAGTCCCAATCCGCAAGAGCCGGCGGTCTGAGCCCCCTACCCCTCCAACTTCAGGCGGGCTGCTCACCTGTCCGACCCGATCCGGGCGTCTGCGCGCAGCATACAACTTTTGGGGCGTCAACGCTATTCCCCTCAGAGTTCCGCCGCCCAAGACCCTCACTCCCCCAACTCCTCTCTCCATCGCCCTCCCCACCGACCGGGAGAGAGGGGGAGCGCCAAAAAAGGCGGGGTTGCGGTGGCTGAGGGTCTTGGCTGTTCTCCCTCTTCTCCCGGTCGGGGGGAGGGCGATGGGAGAAGGGGGCCGGGGTGATGAGGGGGCCTTGGGAGGTAGCCGCCCCTCGGACACCCCCTCACGGCCAAAACCAGAGAATCAACGCCCCGCCCCCCAGCGCCGCCCCGAAGAGGAGGACGATCCGCCCCAGGAGCTTCCGGCTGCCGAGGAAGGCCACGACGCCCGCCTTGAACACCAGGTTCTAGAGCGACGCCAGCATGATCGCCCGCCAGCCGGTGCCGGAGTCCAGCCCTCCCCCACTCACCAACCGCGCGGTCGAAAGGGTGATGGCGTCCATGTCCGTAAGGCCGGAGAGGGCGGCCACCGTGAACAGCCCGGCCCTGCCGAACTGGGCGCGGGCGAAGGCCACGGCCAGAAGCACCGCCGCATAGATGATTCCGAAGACCACCGCCGACTTGAGCTCCGCCGGGTTCTCGGCTTCCGGCGGAGCGCACGGATCGCGCCGCGCGCCGAGCCACAACACCGCCGACAGCAAAGCCACCACCCCCAGCAGAGCGGCGATGGGCGGCGCGAGATCCAGGAAGCGGTCGCGGGCCACCACCGCGATCTCCACCAGCACGCGGACGAAGACCACCGTCGAGGCGATCATCAGGATCAGGGCGGCGAGCCGGGAGCTCTTCGGATCCTCCTTGGTACGGCGCGAGTAGGTCACCGTCGTGGCCGTGCTCGAGATGACGCCCCCGAGCACGCCGGAGAGGACCGCGCCGGCGTTCGCCCCGACCAGTTTGAAGGCAACGTAGCCCCCCAGCGCGAGGGCCACGATGAGGACCACCATCCACCAGATCTGGAAGGGATTGAGGACGCCGTAGGGGCCGAACGTCCGGTCCGGCAGGGTGGGGAGGATGACCAGGGCGATGACGACGAACTGCATGATCGCCTTGAGGTCCCCCTCCCCGATCTTGCCCACGAACTGATGAAGAGGCCCCTTCAGATGCAGCAGCACCGCCACCGTCCCCCCGAGGGCGACGGCCACCGGCATTCCCCCCGCCACCACCCAGGCGCCGACCCCATACATGAGGACGGCCGCGAACTCGGTCGTCTGCCCCGGGTCCGCATCCCCCTTCGCCACCCGCGCAAAGCTCCCCGACACCACGAAAGCCGCCGCCACGACCAGCCCCGCCGCCACCACCCACCCGCCGAAGATCTGCCCCAGATGAGCCGCGACCGCCCCGAACAGCGTGATGAGCGCAAACGTCCGGATCCCCGCGATCGCCGAGTCCATCCGCTCCCGCTGCAGCCCGACCAGAAGCCCCAGTCCCAGAGCGACGGCAAGTTGGAGGAAGGTCTCGGAAACCATGAAGAAGAGGATATCTCGCCCACTTGCTGTTCTCCCTCTTCTCCCGGGTAGGGGGATGGGGTGTTCGGGAGAAGAGGGCCGGGGTGATGAGGGTCTCGGGCGGGGGAATGGCTCCTTCCGCCAGAGGGTTGCCCCGCGATCATCAAAACACGACTTGACAAGTCTAGACTTGACAAAACACGCCTTGCCATCTAAGTCCAATTGCAGGAATCACTTAGCCAATCACCCTGGAAGCCGCGCGCCGAGCTCCACCCCGGCGAAGCCTTGAATTTGCCGCCCGACACGGGTTGGAAGAGCTCTGTACCTGAGCCCACCGCCACGTCAGGACGATCGCCAAGCGAAATCGGGTCCGTAGAGATGTCCCAGCCCGTCCGCGACAACGTTGGCAGACCCACAACGGCGGGACGTCTCGGGAGGGCCAGACCGGCGCGCGTTTGCGACTCCTGACCGGGGCACGAACCCGGCCCTGTTTTTTCTTCTTCCAACGCCTGCGCGGATGGTGGTAGCGTCCTGACATGCCGCCCGGGAGATCGCCGGGCTTGGGGGGCGTGACCGCCCTGATCGAGTGGCTGCAAGCGCCGGAGCAGATCGAGTTGCGGCGCTCTTTCGCGATCTGGGTGGTACAGGAGCTGCTGCCAGCCCGGGCTCCAGGAGCGGTGATTCCCCAGGTGAACGACCTAGAGGAGGTCAAGTCGATGCTGGCCGAACGCGTCAAGGAATGGACGGTCGAGTGGAAGCAGGAGGGGCGTGAGGAGGGGCTCAACAAGGTGCGGGCCGTCTTGATCCGGGAATTGGAGAGCCGCTTCGGACCCCTTTCCCCGGAGGCCCGGCAGTGCGTGGACTCGCTCGACTCCTACGAGAAGCTCGTGGAGCTGAGCATCGCGACCGCAACGGCACCGTCCCTGGCGGCTCTGGGGCCCTGCTGAGCTCGAACCCTGCTCCGCAGAAAGTCCTCTGACTGTCGGCCGCGGCAGTGCTCGATCTCCGCCGTCCGAACCTCATGAAGGCATCTAAATGGCTACTAAATGGCTACCCTGACGGTCCGTCTGTCCGACGAGAAGCATGAGCGTCTTCGCCAATTGGCCGAGCGCCACAAGATCAGTATGAACAAGCTGGCTGATGGAAGAGCTCTCGACCGTCGCCCTGACTGAGTTCGACGTCGAGACGCGCTTCCGAGCACGGGCGGCTCTTGGCTCCCGCAGGGAAGGACTGAAGTTACTCGACCTTCTCGACAAAGAGCCGTAGCTTCGTGAGGCGGACCCCTTGTTGCGTTTCTGGTTCCGCTTCATCTTCCCGAGCACCAACTACATCCGCCACATGGGGGCGGACCGGGCCCTGAAAGACCTCATCCGTCCCCACCCGGACTCCTGGTACGGCCAATGCCTCGAGCGCTTCTGCCGGGAAGCCCTCCCTTGGCTCTATCTAGAGGAAGGGGTCACCGCCGCCTTCGAAGTGGGTCAGTACTGGTCGAAGACCACCCAGATCGACGTCGTCGGCCTGCGCGACGACGGCTGGACCGATCTCGGCGAATGCAAATGGGGAACCGTTCACTCCCCGAAAGCCGTCGAGCAGGAGCTGGAGGCCAAGGTCCGCGAGTTTCCCAACCCCGAGGCGCGACGATTGGGCGGAGGATCTTCGCCCGGCTCGGTAGCACGAGTTAGACGACCTGTACACTTGAGAGCGTCGGCGGCAATTGGCTGTCCGTCGAGCCGAAGATTCACAACCAGAAAAAAGCTTACACTCGCAGGATTAGAAAAAGCGCGCGAATAAACGCCTTAAAAAATAAAATGGACTAGAAACCGGTTCACTTGAAATCATTGCTGGAAACCATGAAGTATTGTATCCGGTCCATCCCTTTATACTGGTGTTCCCCAAAGGATCTAGGAGTGCAATGCCGACGCAAGAGGATCCTCCTCGCGAGACAGTGGCAATGCCTACGACACAATAACAATGAGTCTCACTAAATAATACCACAGGCCTCCCAGCCCCAACCTCATCCATGAGAGCCTGTAATCCCGAAGGCTGATCCTCGATTAGTTTTGCCTGCCTGTGAATGCGCTTTAACCGCGCGTTGATTAGGGCGACCACTTTCTTGACGTCGGATTTAGGAAGCTCGCTAGCGTGAGAATAACTGGTTCCTTGTCCCAAAAGATAGGCAATTTGTGTCAACGTAGGTTCATCGTCCAGGAAAAAATCAAGAAACGTCTCCACAGACGCAGGGACACACCAACAACAACTCACCTGCGGGTGTCTGTGAAAGCAGCCTTCCTGCTCTGGTGTAGCGCACTCCCTTACAAGCGTTGCTAAACCCGCCTGCACGGGAGGAACCAGCCGGTCCTTCGCTCGTAACACATCGCCCTCAAGATCGAGACTCGATTTCCAGTCTCCCAAAATCTCATCCAATTCATCTCCTACTGCTATCCACTCTTCGAAACTCGGGCCAGGAGGAAGAGGCCCCAGACGCCCTAGTCCCACCATAGAGAATCTGCTATAATGACCATACCCCTCCTTCTCCGATCTTTTTCTAATTGCATCCCCACTGACGCCATCAATAAGGACGATTTCCTCTTCATCATTCAGAAATTGGACTCCAATCTTTGGATACGAATAGATGATGAATCTATAGTCGCTCAGAGATGCTACGGGACTCAATGCGGCTGCTCGCTCTCTTGCAAATTCCACGATTTCCGCCGGATTCCATGGCCTATCAATGCAGACCTGATGAAACGGATTGCCGAACACCTCGTGCAGAGCAACGTCAACATAACCCACAACATCATCGCCCGTTTTTAAAGGAATCCTTGTTATCAACAATTCACCACCTATGTCGAACAGATCTACCCCGTCGACCAAAGACGGCAAAAAGGTTCCCAATAAATGCCTAGATAAACCTCCCTCTTTTAAGAGAATAAACTGAAGGAGAGTAGCGAGGAAAGAGGACTCGCGGAGAGACATTTCTTGCGCTCCTTAATCAATCGTGATCAGTAAAGAAGGCCACAGGACAACGCGGGCTTGATGCTCCGCCTACCGGATTAGGGCAAAATTCGAAACGCGGATAAGGGATTACGGGGTCGACAGATTCTTTCGTTAAATGAAAGAAAAGCTCAAAATGATCGATCGGGACACGCTGAGGAGCCGTCGAAGGCTTCGTTATATCATCCAGCGGCTGGTGAGCAAGCCAACACGAGACCAAATCTTTGTCCGGCTGGAAAACTATATCAAAATTCTGATCCGGATCATCAATTACAGTCCGGCTTGAGCGAAATCTAGCTTCGGCCGCCGCCAAGCCTGCGGTAAACTGTATCTCCTCCGCTATAGCGCGGGCATCTCCAACGGTGCCGCTAGCGTTTCTGAATTCCCACTTCAAGATTCTTCCCCGTTTATCCCTTGCCAAGCCTGTCGTTCTAAGCATCCCGCTCGCCAAGAGTAGCTCTGCCGAAACCAAGCCGGTTGTGCCATAGAAAGCTTCTCTACTCATCGTTCCTACGCCAAAGTCCTTCATAGAAATAGCCCATCCCAATGACGAAGCGTTTTGAACTGTCGACGGACAGTACTGATCCCTAGGAGTCGGGTCTGGCGTTACACTTCCTCCTAGCCCATCAATCTCAAGAACCTCATCCTCTAGAATGAATCCATACATTTCCGTTGTTTCCTGTGTAAAGTTAGCCGCCTTACCGTCAAAAACGATATCGTGCATCCTTGATTCATCAACGTTCACCTGGTCACTTGGTGCAAATAGAACCGGGTAATGCCGAATATGCCGCGCCCCTTCATGACCTTCCGCCATGTGTTCGGAATTTACCATTACAACCCGATACATGCCGCCGTCAGGAACAAATCCACAAAGCCCAGTGAATCGCAGGTCCAAATCCATCACCCACCTCCTTTTAGCTAGAACGTTGTTAACCAAAATTATCCTTCCTATCCTCATGCCTTGCAACGCTACATAACAGGCGTGAGCCCTCCGAATAGCTCCAGCCCAGCCCAAGCACTCGGCCTACGTAAATTACGATCACCGGAGTGAAGCAGTGCGAGTTGTGCCCCGCGTAGCGCTTCTGCGGGAGTATGCCCACGATTCATGCTCCTGTATAGATTCAAAAACAAAATTCTGCTAATTTTGTCATCACTTTGCCAAAGGTTACTAACAACACTGGGGACACCGGCCGCTAGGAAGGCTCTTGCAAAGACCAACTGAACCTCGGTGTCCTCTGAGTAACTGCTGACAGTGCCACATGTCGCAAGCACAACAAGTTGCGTATTACTTGGCTGAAAAAAACGAATTTCGTGAACGTAAACGGCTCCATCTTCTCTCCCTTGGGAGGGGGCGAGAATAAGACGTGCGAGATATGGGAACAAGGGATTGCCTATGGTGTGCGCAGCAATATGAACAATCTCGTAATTTCCAGATTTTTTAAGCAACTCGTCACCTGTAGCCATTAGACCAGTCGCCAGCTTTGCGCTTCCTTCATAAAGGTGCGCCACATCGCGGGCCTCGAGCTCCGCACCAGGGAGGCTGGGCAACGCTGCATAATTAGTTCGGGAAATGACAGGGTTTCCAATTATTAGAATCCTTTTCTGTCCGTCCCGAGGACGACGGTGGCCGACCTCAACAGTAGACAGGAGAATTGCGCAGCTCGGAGTATTAGATATCGCATGATCTTCAACTAAGAACCTGGCTTCCCTTCGATTCCAAAGGAGTGAAAACGGCACTCGCTGTAGAGCCTTATCCGCAGCTATGATCAGAAGATCGTTTTTTCCCAACTCCATCTGCACAGGAAGGATCAACCTATCATACAGCCACGCCGCGGCAGCGTCGTCTTTATCTACTTGGGTTGTTGAATGGACTTCGCTCTCTAGGCGACTTACCTGAGTTTCCAGCTCAGCAGAGGACAGAGTAATCTGCCTGAGAGCCACCCCTCGGCCTCGGCGAATGATCCAGATAAGCAGACGATCTTCGAGCAGTGCGTACTCCAGAAGGACACTTCCCTGAGGCAAGGACCGGCCGACGCCGACTTCGGCGCACGCCTGCCGAAATAGAGGTGCATCAGCCGCCTTGCGAGATGCCCTAATCTGTTCGCCAAGAACTCGCGCACGTGACTCCTCTGCGAACCTCAGCGATATCTCATCGCCGCCGCCTTTTTTGGCCTGTAGCAGAATCATTTGATCGAATAGATCTCTAACACTTGAAAGATAAAGAATCCGCAGCCGATCGTCGATCACCTTGCTGCGGATATGCTCAATATCTTCGATTCCCGAAAGTAGCGCCTTTTCCGCTTCCTGGATTCGATTGAGTTGCGTGAGTACCTTCGCCTTTGCCCGGTAAGTGTCAAGATCAGAAATCACATATCCATCCCGCTTATAGAGAGCCAGTGCCCGTTCCAATTCGGCTAGAGAGCGGGTAGGGCTTAAGCGGCATTGTCCCTTCCCGCTTACCAGTAAGATATCCGCCTCCGCTCTGCGCCGCGCTGCAGGATCATTAATTGCTTTGCAATATCGCTGCGCCTCAGCTAGGTCTTTAAGAGCGGCACTGACATGACCTAATTGAAATTGAGTCTCTCCATGCTTTAAGAATGCGTGTGTAAGGCTCGGTGAGTCCGGAGTAAGCAGCGCAATGCTGACAACTTCATCCCAAAAGTCGAGCGATTCTCGATGATAGCCAGATAGTGAGGCTGCTTCGGCTGCGTTATTGAAGGCAGTATAAGTTCTCCAAGGATCCCCAACCCTTACAGTAAGGTCTAAGCCTTGAAAGAGTCTCTTCCAAGCCTCAAGAGGTTCCCCCAAAAACCGTAAATTCTCAGAGAGAAGATAACTAATCGCCCCCATGCTTTCTATAAAATTGAGATGCTGATAGATGAAGCTAGCTCTCTCGTAAGACTCTATGGCGTGCGATGGCTCTCCCGAGGATATATAACAAAGCCCTTTGATCCAGTAGATCTTAGCCTCAAGACTAGGATAGCGGTCGTGAATTCTACTTCTAGAGTCTAGAATACTCTTTAGGCGACGCAAAGATTCACTATAGGCGGAATCCTTGTAGGCGCAGATGGCGATGAAGGTATCCGCCCAGAGCCTTGAGGGGCTGTTGGCACTTGCGAGTAGATGGCTGGCGCTCTCTAACACTCTTCTTCCCTTCGTACTCTCACCCCCGAGGCAAAGGTCTTTGCCTGCCGCCAGTAGAATCTGGCCTTGAGCTAGAGAGGTACGCTTACGGGCTACGTTAGGTGATCTGTCTGTGCCGTGGATCGCGTCCACGATGTCGATCACCATACTTTCTCCAATGGTCTCGCTTAGCGTTTTTCCCAGGAGACCAGCCTTTCTCTCCTGCTCTTCCGCTGCGGCGCGATCACCCCTAAGCCAAGCTTCTGCCCACTCACGAAGAACGGTGTCGCTGGCGTAGGTCGTTGCGAACTCAGGAAACGCGATCACAATCTCGGAGAGACCACGGACATCGGTCCGTGATAGAAGACTTTCGACATCACCAACCTTTGCCAGCCAAGCTTCTCGCAAAGAGGGGCGAGAGAGACTATCTTGCCGACTTCGCGCTTCGCGCCCCCAACTAGAACTTGGATCTCGGGCAAGATAGTCTCGCCAAGCTGTGATTGCCTTTCGATGGAGAAGGTTCTTCTCGAAGGCAAGCGCGAGGTTGAATCGGGCTGGAAGGTATTCCGGGGCGAGTACTACCGCACGTCGAGCAAGCTGGAGAGCTCTCAAGTTGTGTTTCGGATCGGCGTTCATGGGCTCGGCTAGCGCCAAAGCAGCGAGATCGCTTAAGACTTCTCCATTCTGGGGCTCTCGCTGAAGAATTTCCTCATATATAGATAGCGCCTCAGATGGGCGACCACCGAGCACCTTGACCAAAGCTGCGTATTGAGCAGGTAAATGAGGATCAGAAATCTGTAATTTTTGGAGCCGCTGAGCTGTCTTCGATTGCGCCCTGCTTATTCCGCCATTCGTTTCATCGTACGGTGCGTATTGCAGGCCCACGGAGAGGCGACCTTCGATAGGACGGCAAGGCCCCAATGAAGCCACGAGTTCCTCTCTATCGTGCTCGGCCGCGACGCGCGTGATCCAAAGGAAAAGGGACGGGATCGCACCTACCAAAGCCAAACTACTAAAAGCGGGCACTAGTAGCCAAGTGAGCCTTCGTGCATCCATAGAGCTTGCAAACCTAAAAAGAGGCTCGACTCCTCCAGCAGCTTGCCTCGATGTGCGTTGAGGCGCTTAGCGTACCACACAACACACCAAGTCATAAGAGAGCACTTCAAAGACTTGCGGGCTTGGCAATAAGAAGATGGGTTCGAGTGCCCAACGCCTAGTTTTCAACCCGCACTCTGCCCGCCAACCTCAGCTTCATAGACGGACAGAGGCCCCTCTTTCGCCATTCCACAGAGCTGCTTAAACAACTCGACTCTCCGGTGACCTCGACCACCCGCCCTCTTCAGCCTGACTCTTCCTGCTTGATCCCGCGGCAAGCGGTCGGGGTTGGGAGAGGAGGCTGGGTCATGGCGCTCAGCTTCCTCGCCGCTCCCTCGAAAGCCTCTCTCATCGAGAAGCTCATCAGCTTTGTCAGCCGGCATTCCCGGTTCAGCCTAGAGGACGGGGAGAGATGCTCCTCCAGGGTGAAGGTCTCTTGAGGTAGAATTCCCGCGACCAGCAAGGTTAGAATGACACTCTCTCCAAGTAACCCCTGATGGCATCCGATCCACCGTCCGACCTCCCCCCCGACCAGCTCTTCCTCAAGAGCTTGCCGCTCATTGAGAAGATCATCGCCTTCGCCAGCCGGCGGTCCCGGTTCAGCCGGGAGGATGGGGAGGACTTCTCCTCCTGGGTCAAGCTCAAGCTCATCGAGAACGACTACGGCGTTCTTCGGCAGTTCAAAGGCGGCTGTAGCCTCGGGACCTATCTCTCAGTGGTCATTCAGAGGCTGGCGCAGGACTACCGGAACCACCTGTGGAGCAAGTGGCGGCCTTCGGCGGAGGCGCTGCGGCTGGGGCCGCTGGCCGTCCGGTTGGAGCAGCTCCTGGTCCGCGAGGAGTACAGCTTCGATGAGGCGTGCCAGTTGCTGTGGGTCAACGAGGGAATCGGGGCGACCGAGGCGGAGCTGTCCGATCTTCGCGCCAAGCTGCCTCCCCGCACCGGCCGGCACCTGGTGAGCGACGAGGCGCTTCAGGCCGAAGCCACTCCCGATCTCGGCCCGGACCAGCAGGCGGAGGACCGCGAAACCGCGACCGAGAGCCGTCGGATCTTCATGGCGCTTCATCGCTCCCTGGAGACCCTGGCGCCAGATGAACGGTTGCTGGTCAATCTCCGGCTTCGGATGTCCGTGGCCGACATCGCCCGCGCCTGGAAGGTCGCGCAGAAACCTCTGTACCCACGCCTGGAGAAGGCTTACACGGCCCTAGAGAAAGCTCTTGCGAGGGAGGGAGTACGGAAGGAAGACGTAAAGAGAATCCTCGGCCGCCTTCAGCCGGACCACTTTGTATGGCCGAAGAAGAAACCGAAGAAGAAGGGGTAATTTCAATTCGTGTCCGTCTATAAGGTGTGACGGGCTAGGTGGTACCGAAATGGCAGAACTTGCACCCATACAGACACAACCTCCCTCGGGAACCTGCCCGACGGCCGAAGAACTGGCCTGCTACATCGACGGTGCGCTCTCTCCCGAGGAGCATGCCCGAGTCGCTGAGCACCTCGCCTCCTGCGAGAGCTGCTTCGAGATCTACTCGGGAGTTCTCGAGTTCCAGCTCGAATCGGCGCCGGCACCTCTGGGCGAGGTGGTCCCATTCCCGGGCGAGAAGCGGCGCCCGCCGGTGCCGTGGTGGTCCTCCATCGCGGCGCTTTTGATCGTCGGAGTTGGGGTCGGTGGCTACTCCTATCTCTTGGCCATCCCTCCAGCCCTCGTGGCAGTCGATCTGGCAGAACCGCTTCAGGGGCAATCCGGCGGACTGGCGCAGAGCCTGTGGAAGGGCGAGATCAATCGCGGAGGCTCCCAAGGAGAGAACGAAGACACCCTCCCTTACCGAGTGGCGTCCTTCCGGGCAGGGGTCCAGGTCGTCAACCTTCAAGTGAGCCTTCAAGCGGACGACGGCGGCCACGTGACGGGTTATGTCATTCCCGCTATCTACTCCACGCTCCACGATACGCCTGGATTGGATGGGCTAGCCAAGGACTATACAGATCTCAGCTCCTCTCTCGGCCAGGAGAAGACTCCTAAGAACCTGCTACCCAGGGCCATACAGCTCGCAGCCGAGTCTCGGGAATCCTTGGACCCCCTCTACTTCGACCTTGGCCAGTGGGCCGAAGCCGGCCGGCTCGCGGCGATCTCCCGTGAGCCCGCCTTTTTCCGTCTGCCCGAAACCCGGAGCTTCCTCCGTCGTGCCCTCTGGCGCGACCGGCTCGGCTTCAAGGAGTCGAAGCTGCCGGAGGGAAGTCGAGGCGAACTCGACGCGATCCACAAGCTCGCCAGCAAGAGCACGCTTCAGCCCGCGGACTTCGACGCGCTGAGAGGGCACTTCGAGAAGATCCTCACAGCCAACTACCCGCAGTAGCGACTCCTCTACGAGATCTGGAGACCCTCCCGATCACCGGAAAAGTTTCTCGCGCCGCTGAGAAGTTTTTCAGGTCGCCCGAAAAGTTTCCCGCGCCGCTTAGAAGTCTTCCCGATCGCCTGAAAAGTTTCTCGGCCGGCTGGAGAGTTTTCCCGATCACCGGAAAAGTTTCTCGCGTCGCTGAGAAGTTCTCCCGGTCGCCTAAAATGTTTCCGCGCCGCTGAAGAGTCTTCCCGGTCACCCGAAAAGTTTCTCGCGCCGCTGAGAAGTTTTTCAGGTCGCCTGAAATGTTTCTCGCGCGGCTGAGAAGTTCTCCCGGTCACCCGAAATATTTCTCAGGCCGCTGAGAAGTTTTTCAGGTCACCGGGAGAGTTTCTCGCGCGGCTGAGAAGTTCTTCCGGTCGCCTGAAGAGTTTCTCAGGCGGCTGAGAAGTCTTCCTGGTCACCCGAAATGTTTCTCGGCCGGCTGAGAAGTTTCTCCGGCCACCGGAAAAGTTTCTCAGCCGGCTGGAAAGGTCTTCCGGCCGCCGGGAAAGTCTCTTGGAAGCCCCAGGAACCGTTCCGGTCTTCCGCCTGACCTTCCCGGCGGCCTGCTGGGTGACGCGACTGTGCTTATATAAAATAAGGATTGCAGAATCGGTGCCAAGGACCGTGAACACTCCGAGGCGCCAAGTCTCAGACACCCTCCCAGAGCCGGGCGAGATCCTCGACTTGCCGCAACACGTTCTCCCTCTTCTCCTTGAGCTCGGCGGCGAGGCGGCGGCGGGTTCTCAGGAGGAGGTAGGCCCTGGACTCTCTCCAGAAGGCGGCGCGCTGGTCGTTGAAGAGGAGGGCGCCGTAGGCGGTGAAGGGAGCGGTCATGGTGAGGACGACGCCGATCCAATCCTTTAGATAGTGGCCGGCGAGGACGCCTTCGGCGATCCAGGTCAGGGGGAAGAGGAAGAAGGAGCCGATGACTTTGAAGGTGGCCGTCTGGTCCGGATCGTTGTTCACCCTCTTCACGATCGCTCCCACCAGGCGGTAGATCGGCCAAGTCAGGATTGCCCCCACGATCGCCACGGGCAGGTGGATGAGCATGCGCACCAGGCTCCTCACGACGAAGCGCACGGCGGGTGGCAGGCGGTAGGCGGCTCCCACCTGGTCGTCCCGCAGGTCAAAGGCGTGGAGGAGGGCGTCGTACTCGCGGACGGCTTCGACCACGGCGGCGGTGCGTTCGGGGTGACGGTCCCGCAGGTCCCGGTAGCCATCCAGGAAGGTGCGGCGGACGGCGACGCTCTCGGAGAGCCTACCCCGCCCGGGCGCTTCAGGGTGCTGGTGGCGGTAGAGGTCCGCCGCCCGGGCGGCGAGCCGCGCGTCCTCCCAGGTGTCGTAGTTCAGGGTGACGTCCTTCAAGCCCGCGTCGATGCGGACGGTGAGGGCGCGGAAGGCCGCCACCGGGTCCCGCGCGGCCAGGTCGATCTCCGGCGCCGGGTCAATCGGCTCCCCCACCTGGACGAGGACGCGGGAGCGGAAGGCCTGCTTGGCGTCGAAAAGCAGGCCCACCGGCACGATGCGGACACCCAGACCGGGAACCTTCTGCTCGGCTTCGAGAACGATGCGGGCGGCGCCCGTCTTGAGCGGCTTGAGGGAGGGGTCGCTGTGGCTCGTCCCCTCCGGAAACAGCGCGAGGGCTCCCCCCTTCGCCAGCAGCTCGTGGGAGCGGTCGAAGGTTTCCGTATTTCGGTCAATATTGCGGCTCGTGTCCGAGATCCCTGCGTCGTTGTCCTGCCGGCGGTAGACGGGGATGGCGCCCGCGAGGTCGAGGAACGGCCGGAGAGGCAGGATCTTCCACAGGGTGCTCTTGCCCAGGAAGCGGGGCAGCACCGGCAGCGGCCCCAGCAGCAGCAGGGGATCGATGAGCCCGTTGACGTGGTTCGCCACCAGCACCAGGGGATGATCGCGGGGGATGAGCTCGGCTCCCACCACCTCCACCTCGCGGAAGAAGACCTTGAGGATCAGGCGGGCGACGCCGCGCATGAAGCGGTCGGCGGGGGCAAGGTCGGGCATCGCGAGGGCGTCTTTCCAGTGCGAAACGGGTGCTTCACCCTGGCCGATAACCGGCCGCGGTGTCAATCCAGCAAGCTATCGACGAGTGAGCAAGTTTCTTCAAACTGAGCTGTGCTACCCTCGACAGCGCGAAATTTAACGGTCCGGCTATCGGGACCTGCATAGGAGATGAGCCATGTCTGTCGCCACGCCCCAAGCCCCGAAGAAGAGCCCTCTGGATACCGCCGCCAACATCGCGATCATCCTCGTCTGTGCGATCGCCGCCGTAGTGCTGGTCCGCAACCAGTTCTTCCCGGCGCGTCCGGCGGGGGCGCCACCGCAGATCGAGAAGGGAGAGCAGTTCGCCGCTCTGAAGGGGGCCGTACCGGCCGGCGCCACCCGCGCGCTGGTGGTGGCGGTCTCGCCCACCTGTCACTTCTGCAACGACAGCCTCCCCTTCTACAAGCAACTCGTCGACGAGCGCAACTCGAAGGGCTCGGGGGTGAAGTTCATCGCCGCCGTGCCGAGCGAGGACTCCAAAGCCCCCGAGACCGAGAAGTTCACCAACGCCGGCGTCACGCCGGACAACGTCGTCCATCTCGACTTCAGCTCCATCAAAGTGCCCGGCACGCCCACTCTCCTGCTGGTGGACAACAACGGCAAGGTGCTGAACGTCTGGGTCGGCAAGCTGGACGAGGGCGGGGAGAAGGAAGTTTTGAAGGTGCTGTAGGGGCGGGGGCGCACTCTCTTTTGACCCGTCGGCTGCCATCGTAGAGACGCCCCACGGGGTACCCAGTGGGGCGTCTCCGGCGAAGCGTCGCCCTCGCCCGCTTCCCGAACGGCCTGCAACGGGATTTTCGTTGGTCTTCAGACTTTCCAGGCAGCTTGACGGTCCTGCCTCCGAAGAGACGCCCCGCGGGGTTCCCCACGGAGCGTCTCTACAGTGGCTGGCAGCGGTAACGTGCCTTTCAGCGGCACCGCCGATAGGCGATAGCTCTCCGGTCCAGAAACCCCTGATAAGTCACCACTCCACCTGCAACCCAAGCTCCACCACCCGGTTGACCGGGATGTGGAAGAAGTCGGTGAAGCGCTGGGCGTTTCGTCCCATGCGGACGAAGAGGCGCTTGCGCCAGAGGGCCATGCCTTTCGAGTCGCAGGGCAGCAGGGTGGTGCGGCCCACGAAGAAGGAGGTCTTCATCATGTCGAGATCCAGGCCGTCATGCCGGGCGCAGTCCAGCACGTCCTGCGCCCGGGGCTCCTGCATGAAGCCGTAGCGGGCGGTCAGGCGGTAGAAGCCCTTGTCCAGCGCCTCGACCACCACCCGGTCGTCCTCGGAGAGAAACGGCACTTCCTCCGTCACCACTCGCATGAGGATGACTTGCTCGTGGAGCACCCGGTTGTGCTTGAAGTTGTGGAGCAGAGCGGTGGGCGTCGATTCCGGAGCGGTGGTGAGGAAGACGGCCGTGCCCTGCACCCGGACCGGCCTTCCCGGCTCCAGGCTGCGGATGAGCTCCGCCAGCGGCAGCGCACCCTCCTCGAGGGCTTCGGCAACGAGCTTTCGACCCTGTTTCCAGGTGTTCATCAACAGGTACACGATGCCGGCCACCAGCAGCGGGAACCAGCCGCCATGGGGAATCTTCACCAGGTTGGCGCCGAAGAAGGCGAGGTCCAGCACCAGGAACGAGCTCATGATGAGGCTCGCCCGCAATACGCTCCAACCCCATTTCTCGCGCGCCACCACGTAGGCGAGGAGAGTCGTAATCACCATGGTGGTGGTCACCGCCATGCCGTAGGCCGCCGCCAGACGGCTCGATTCGTGGAAGCCGAGCACCAGCCCGATGGTCGCCGCCATCAGCACCCAGTTGACGTTCGGAATGTAGATCTGGCCCGCCTCTTCCTCCGAGGTGTGGATGATCTCCACCCGCGGGTAGTAGCCGAGCTGCACGGCCTGGAGGGTGAGCGAGAAGGCCCCCGAGATGACCGCCTGCGAGGCGATCACCGTGGCCACCGTGGAGAGCACGACCAGCGGATAGAGCGCCCAGGGGGGAGCGAGATTGTAGAACGGGTGCTCCAGGCCCTTGGGGCTCGCCAGGATCAACGCCGACTGGCCAAAGTAGTTCAGCAGCAGGGCCGGCAGCGCCAGGCCGAACCAGGCGAAGCGGATGGGCCGGCGGCCGAAGTGCCCCATGTCCGCGTAGAGGGCCTCGCCGCCTGTCGCCACCAGGAAGACCGCCCCCAGCACCAGGAACCCGCGCAGGCCGTCGTGAAGGAAAAGCCGTACCGCGTGAATCGGGTTGACGGCGGCGAGCACCCGCGGCTCGAGGATGATCCAGCGAACGCCCAACACTCCGAGGGTGACGAACCACAGCACCATCACCGGGCCGAACAGGGCGCCGATCTTGCCCGTCCCCCGCCGCTGGATGACGAACAGGCCGATGAGGATGACGATGGTGATTGGCTGGACGTAGGGCTTGAAGAAGGAGGTCGCCACCTCGAGCCCCTCGACGGCCGAGAGCACGGAGATGGCGGGCGTGATCATGCCGTCGCCATAGAGCAGCGCGGCGCCGAAGAGCCCGAGGGCGATCAGCGCCCACCGCTTGGTGGCACGGGTGCGGATGAGCGACATCAGGGCGAGGATTCCACCCTCGCCCCGGTTGTCGGCCCGCATGACGAAGACCAGGTACTTGATGGAGATGACGACGATCAACGACCAGAAGATCAGCGACATCACGCCCAGCACGTTGAGCGGCGTCGGCGCCACGGAGTGGGAGCCGAAGAAGCATTCGCGCAGAGCGTAGAGAGGGCTCGTGCCGATGTCGCCGTAGACGACGCCGAGCGCCCCCACGGCGAGGCCGAGGAGGCGGCGAGGGCTTATCGGTGCTTTTTCAGGATCTTCTGTCGACACCTTCCATGCCCTCTCCACCCCCTCTTGCAGCCGGGGATCCTACTTCAACCCGGCTTCAGGCCCCCGCCATGGCCTCGACGTTGATCGTGGTCTCGGCGAGCTTGGTCAGCGACTTGTCCGCGTCGCCCTCCTCGTCGAGCGTCTGCTGAAGGAGCTTGGCGGCGGCGGTTTCACCCATCTCCTGGGCCCACGTCCGCACCGTGCCATAGCCCGCCATCTCGTAGTGCTCCACCCGTTGCGCGGCGGCGATGAGGGCGGCGTCCATGACGTCGTCGTCCATGTCCTCGGCCATCACTTCCTTGCCTTCCTCGAGCAGGCCCTCCATCGCCTTGCACTTCTTGCCGCGGGCCGGCTTGCCGAGCCCCTCGAAGATGCTCTCAAGCCGCTCCACGTGGACCTGGGTGACCTGGAGGTGCTCCTGAAAGGCGCTCTTCAATTGCGGGTGCGTCGCCTTCTTCACCATCTTCGGCAGGGCCTGGAGGATCTGCTTTTCGGCACTGTACAAGTCCTTCAGCTCTTCCACGTAGAGCTTTCTCAGCGAGTCGATTTCCATGGGTGCGCTCCTTTTTTTCCTTACAACAGGCTCCATTGCCCGCCGGAAGGCAGAGCAAGAGGGATGCCACGGGGAAAAAGTGAGGCGTCAGTGCACTTCACCCATCAACCGTTTGATCGGCGAGATGAGGACGACGGCGATCAGCGTGCAGATCATGCAGACGCCGGCCACGGCGCCGAAGATCCAGGGCAACGGGAACTTCTCGAACTGACCGGCCACCTGGCCGCCGACGAAGTTGCCGAGCGAGGTGGCGAGGAACCAGATGCCCAGCATCTGGCTGACGACCCGCTGCGGCGCGAGCTTGGTCATCGCCGAAAGGCCCACCGGGCTCAGGCACAGCTCGCCGATCGTGTGAAGAAGATACACGGTGAGCAGCCACATCGGGCTGACCCGGCCTCCCGCCGGCCCCGAGGCGAGGGCCGCGCCCACCATCACCAGGAAGCCCGCGCCGACGAAGAGGAGGCCGTCGGCGAACTTTGACGGCGTCGAGGGCTCGCGCTTGCGCCGGCCGAGAGCCACCCAGATCCACGCGAAGACGGGCGCCAGCATCCAGATGAAGGCGGAGTTCGCGGACTGCAGCCAGCTCGCCGGGTACTTGAAGCCGAGAATCGTATTGCTGGTGAAGCGCTCGGCGAAGAGGTTGAGCGTCGAGCCCGCCTGCTCGAAGGCGGACCAGAACAGAATCGCGAAGATGAAGAACAGCAGGATCGCCCAGAGATTCTTGCGCTCCTGCGGGGTCCACTTCTGGCTGAACAGGAAGACGAAGTAGACGATGGGGATCAGCAGCAGCGAGTAGCCGACGTACTTGGTCACGTCGGCCACGGAGACCCGCACCAGCACCGCGACCAGGACCAGGGCGGCGAAGATGCCGACGCCGATCAGCAGATTCCGCCGGTCTCTCGCCCGGGCGACCGGATCGCCGGCCGTCGCCGGAGCTTGACCGACCGTTCCCAGGTTGCGCCCGCCGAGGACGTACTGGATGAGCCCCAGGGTCATGCCCACGGCCGCGGCGCCGAAACCCCAGTGCCAACTGTTCGCGGGATCGAGGCCGTAGCTCGCGAGGATGCTTCGGAACTGATCGCTCTGCGCCAGAAAGCCGCAGACCAGGGGAGCGATGAAGGCGCCCAGGTTGATCCCCATGTAGAAGATCGAGAAGCCGGCGTCGCGCCGCGAGTCCTCCGTCGTATAGAGGCCGCCGACCATGCTGCTGATGTTCGGCTTCAACAGCCCCGTGCCGGTGACGATCAGGGCCAGGCCCAGGAAGAAGAACCCGAGGCCGTGAAAGATCAGGCTGACGTGCCCGAGGGCGATGACGATACCGCCGATCAGCACGGAGCGCCGCTGGCCGAGAAGGCGATCGGCGATCCAGCCGCCGGGAAGCGCCGTCAGGTAGACCAGGGCCGTATAGAGGCCATAGATGGGGCCCGCCTTGGCCGCGTCCCAGCCCAACCCGCCTTTCGCCACCGCCCCCGTCATGAAGAGGAGAAGGAGGGCGCGCATGCCGTAGTAGCTGAAGCGCTCCCACATCTCGGTGAAGAAGAGGGTCGAAAGGCCGCGGGGATGCCCGAAGAAGCTTCGGTCGGCGGCAGATTCCAGATCCGGTGATTTGACCATTTGCCTCGCTCACGAAGAGGAATGTTCTGTAACGGGCCGCGAGCTTACCGCACCCCGGTGCGTTCCGGAAAGGCCCAGGAATACCCCCTCCGCCCGGCCTCGTTGTTCCATCTTGAGAACCGGAGGCCCCAAAACCCCATGCCACACCTCACGCAGCGCTTCAGGCCCCTTGTCCTACTCGCCGTACTCCTGGCGGTGATTGCCGGCCAGCCGGCGCTCGCCCGGCCGCGGACGATCCTCGACGACGCCGAGTTCCGCGCCGAGGCCCAAGCCGGTCTCGACAAGCTCTACGACATGGACTTCAACGGTGCCGACGCCATCTTCGCCGGCATCTCCAAGCGCTATCCAGACCATCCGGTCGGCCCCTTCCTGGAGGCCCTCTCTCCGTGGTGGCAGATCCAGGTCAACATCCTGGACGAGTCGCGGGACGCCGCCTTCCTCAAGTCCATGGACGAGGTCCTCGACCGCTGCAAGCACCGCCTGAAGAAGGACCCGCAGGATCTCGACGGCCTGTTCTTCGACGCGGGCGCCCACGCCCTGCGCGGCCGCCTCTACGCCGACCGCGGCTCGTACTTCCGGGCCGCCCGCGACGGTCAGAAGGCGTTGAGCTCGCTCCAGGAGGTCCACAAGCGGGATCCGCAGAACCCCGACCTGCTGCTGGGCGTCGGCCTCTTCGACTACCTGGCGGACGTGGTACCCAGGCAGCACCCGTTCCTGCGGGTCTTCACCAGCTTCTTCCCCAAGGGCAGCCGCGAGCGGGGGCTCGCCGAGCTCGAGCAGGCCGCCGAGAAGGGGCAGTTCGTCTCCACCGAGGCCGCCTTCTCCCTGCTGCAAATCTACTTCGTGTTCGAGGACGACTACGCCACCTCGCTCCACTACGCCCGCCTGCTGCGCGACCGCTACCCCGACAACTCCCTCTTCCACGTCTACGAGGGGCGCTCCTTCGCCCGCCTGAACCTTTGGGACGACGCGCGGCGGAGCCTCCAGGAGGTGGCGGACCGGCAGGCCGCGGGGAAACCCGGCTACCGCGGCGACGTGGCCGAGCAGGCCCTCTACCTCCTCTCCCGCGACGCCGTGCGCCGCCGGCAATACAGTGAGGCGATCGAGCTTCTCCAAAGGCTGGAACGCCAGCCGCCGCACGGCCGGGAGGAGAGCGTCTACAAGACCCTCGGCCGCCTCTACCGCGGCATGGCCCTCGACGCCCTCGGCCAGCGCGACGAGGCGCTACGCTTCTACAAGCTGGTGCGCTCGGCCAAGGGGCCGGACTCGGCGCGGGAGATCGCCAAGAACCTGATGAAGTATCCCTACCCGTCGGGATAACCGGCGGGCGCCGGGCCGTCCGGCGGCACGGGGCGCCGCCAGAAGAAGAAGATCAGCGCTCCGGCCACCAGGGCGATGGCGCCGGCGATGAGGTTCTTGGCCTCCGCGCTGGCCGCGAACACCACGCAGAGAATCGCCGCGGCGATGGGGATCAACGGTCCGCCGGGCAATCGCACGGCGGGCTCCTTCGCCAGCTTGCGGCGCAGCACCGGCACCGCGAGGGCCGTGCCGAAATAGGTGGCGAGCCGGGCCACGGCCGAGAGGGTGGCGAGCGCCTCGAACGAGCCGGTGAAGGCCAGCGGCAGGGCGATGGCCGTCTGCGTCAGCACGGCGGCCCAGGGAGTGCGGTACTTCGGATGCAGGTCCGCGAGGATGCGGGGGCCGAAGCCGTCCTTCGCCAGGGCCCAAAGATAGCGGGGACCGGAGAGAACGGTGTTGCTGTTGGTCCCGAGGATCGAGATGGCGCCGCCGACGGTCATCAGCAGGCCTCCCCAACTCCCGAGAAAGCGCTGCGCGGCGTCGGCGAGCGGCGTCTGGGACGCGACGACTCCCGGCAGGGTGCCGAGGGCCACCCACTGCACGCCCGTGTAGATGAGGGTGACGATGACGATCTGGACGATCAGCGCGAAGGGCACGTCCCGCCGCGGGTTCTTGAACTCCCCCGCCGGCGCGGCCGTGTTCTCGAACCCCGCGTAGGCGAAAAGCAGGAGGAGGACCGCGTCGCCCATGTGCCCCGGCTGGGTGGCCTGGACGGACTTCGCGAGACCCGGCGAGACGTAGAAGATCCCCACGAAGACGAAGATCAGCAGCGGCAGCGTCTTGGTGATCGCGAGGAACACCGCCGTGCGCACCCCGGACTTGACGCCCACGACGTTAATGGCGGTGAGGGCCAGGACGGGCAGCAGGATCGAGAGCGTCCGGCCGGTCCCTACGTTGGCCGCCGGCCAGACGTAGCCGAGGGCACGGGCGAAGCCCACGGAGAGGGAGGCCACGGAGGAGACCCGGGCGAGCCACGTCATCCAGCCGACCTCGAATCCCACCAGCTCGCCGAACGCCTCCTTGGTGTAGACGTAGGCGCTGCCGGGGCGGTCGAAGTAGCTCCCCGCCTCCGCGAAGCAGAGCACCAGCAGGAGGACGGCGAAGCCGGCCAGCACCACCGCGCCGACGCTCAGGTAGCCGAGGAACCCGGCCGCCGCCGCCGGCAGCAGGTAGACGCCGCTGCCGATGACGTCGTTGACCGAGAAGCCGACGATCTCCCAGCGCGAGACCGCCCGACGAAACCCGGGGCGCGGCGCGGCAGGGGACAGAGTGGAATCGATCAAGGAGGGAGATGGTATCACCGCCTCGCGTCGGGACCCCCGTGTTACAGTCCAAACGATGGACTGGGAACCCCTGATCGCGGCGGCCACGGCGGCCCGCGCCCACGCCTACGCGCCGTACAGCCACTTCGGCGTCGGCGCCGCCCTCTTGATGGAGGACGGCTCCATTCACGCCGCGGCGAACGTCGAGAACTGCATCCCGACCCTGGCCATCTGCGCCGAGCGCAACGCCATGGCCACCGCTGCCTCGGCAGGCCTGCGCCGTCCCCAGGCCGTCGCCGTGATCGCCGATATGAATCCTCCCGCCGCCCCCTGCGGCCTCTGCCGCCAGACCCTCGCCGAGTTCGCCCGCGACCTCCCGAATCTTCCGATCCTGCTGGTCAATCTCCAGGGAGACCGGGAGGAGACGACGCTCGCGGAGCTGCTGCCGCGGCCTTTTTCGTTGCCGGGGTAACTTCAAGACAAACCATTCCCCTTTTGAGGCTCAAAGGGCCGCCCTTCTTTAACCCAGGGCTAGGCGCTAACTCAACGTGCCTCAGAGCTCCCCCGCCCAAAACCCTCACCCCCTAACCCCCTCTCCCGCCCCGGGAGAGGGGGAAGGCAGGCGAGGCCGTTTCGCGTTGCCCTCCCTCTTCTCCCGGTGAGGGGGGTTGGGAGGGGGCGGGAGAAGAGGGCCGGGGTGATGAGGGTCTGGGGAGGGGGAGCTCCACGAGGCGTCAAAGTTGGCGCCTAGAATGTTAGGCAGGTGAGAGTGTCTACCGCCAGCCGTTTTTTCGCACTACTCTTACAGGCTGAAATTCCTCGGAGGGTAGTACCACCCGCATGGAAGTAACCGGACCGCTCCCGGCGCCGGACCTCGGCGCTTTGCCTGGCGATCTCGCTGCCGCCCTGGCCCCACTTGTCGAGCGCGTCTGCGCCCTTCTGCCTCGTTCGCAGCCAGGCAGAGGGGGGTCTCTGCTGGCGGTCTTCGACTCCGGCCCCGGCCAGCTCGGCTCGCCGCGGGTGGGCCAGGTGGCCGGCTGGATCGCCCTGGCGCGCCGAGCCCGGGCGGCCCGGCTCCGCTTTCTCTGGGGAATCCTGCAGGAGCCCGGGGAGGAGCTGACCGCGGGCACGTCGGCCGAGGATCTCCGCCGCCTTTTGGGCTCGCGCACTCCTCATGAAGCCGGCGGCGAGCAACTCGCAGCCTGGCGCGAACGGCTGCAAGCGAGCTCGGAAGTGGCGGAGGCATGGCTGATCGGCCCACCGCGCCTGGGCTCCTCCCCTCCCCTGCCGAGCGCCTCCCGTCTTCAGATCTGGGACGACCTCACCCCGGGCGTACGGCGCATCGGCGTCACCCTCTACTCCGGCTCCGAGATCGCGGCCCGCGACTTTCTCGATCTGCCGGACGAGAGCGATTGCGCCAACCTGCTGCGCCTAGCCCCCACGCCGCCCGACCTGGCGTCGAGCTCAACCAGCGAAATGGAAATCGTCTCCGAGCCTCCCTTCAATCCCCTGGAGAGCGGCGAACGGCGGCTCCGTATACCAGTCGGCCATGCCCCAACTCCTTGGGAAGATCCGGACCCGTCCCCCGGTGAGCCTGCCCGCAAAGGCCGGCGGTTTTTCCATCATTTGAGAGTCCGCACGGCCCTGACGACGCGCTTCTCGCGGGTGGTCAGCCGCCACCACGCCGGCTACCTCCGCCGGCTGAAGGAGATGTTCGAGAGCGGGGATTTCGAGGCCGCGCTTCACTACGCCATACCGCTGGCGACACCCGCCGCCGCCGGCCCGATCCGGCTCCCCCTGCGCCCCCTGGCCCCGCGCAGGGATTTGCGCATCCGTCCCGAGGTCTCGCAGCCGTGGTTCTCCTCCGGCATTTCCCCCGAGGTCTATGGTGAGCTGCGCCGCCTCTACCGCGAGGCCTTCCAGCGGCTGGAAGCCCAGGAGCGGATCGAAGAAGCCGCCTATCTGCTCGCGGAAGTTCTCCACTCCCACGAGGAGGCGGTGGGCTTCCTGGAGCGGCACGGCCGATTCCTCCTCGCCGCCGAGATGGCCGAGGCCCGGCACCTCCCGCCGGGACTGGTGGTGCGGCAGTGGCTGCTGGCCGGGAACCGGGAGCGCGCCCTGCGCATCGCCCGCCGCTCGGGCGACTTCGCCGACGCCGTCACCCGCCTGGAGCGCAGCCGCCAGCCCGAGCAGGCCCATGAGCTGCGCCGGCTGTGGGCTCAGGGGCTCGCCGGAAGGGGTGACTACGCCGCCGCCGTCGACGCCCTCTGGCCTCTGGAGAGCGACCGCCCCCGGGCGCTGACCTGGATGGACCGCGCCATCGAGCAGGGAGGAGTGCCCGCCGGCCGCATGCTGGCCCGCAAGGCGGCGCTGGAAGTGGAGCCGTTCGAGAAGGTTCGCGATTCGTCCCTGGCCCTGCTGGAGAGCTGGCGCGCGGAGGGCGCGGCGGCGCGCCTGGCGTTCGCCGACACCCTGCGCCGCGGACCTCGGACGCCGGCGACCCAATCGCTGGCGCGGGTCGCCGTGCGGGCGCTCGCCCGCGACTCCGGCCGGCTGGGCGCCCGCCTGAAGCCGGCGGCGCTGCGCCAGCTCGTGACCTTCGCGGGCGATGCCGCCCTCAAGACGGACGCTCCGGCCCTGCCGCTGCCGCCCCGCGAGTCCTGGAGCTCCAATACGACGGTCTGGCGAGTGGTGATCTCCGGCCGCGACGGTGGCACCCGGCCGGCTCACGACGCCGCCTTCCTGCCCAACGGGCTCACCGCCGTGGCCCTGGGAGAGGCGGGTGTGCGCCTGATGTCCCGCGACGGGCGGGCAGTCGCTGAGCTCGATCCTCCGGCCCATCGCCTCGTGGTTTCCGATCACGGCGACCGAGCCCTGGCCCTGGCCAAACGCGGCGAGGTCTGGCGCACGAACCGGATCGATTTCGTCAGCCGCACCGCCGAGGACTGGTGCGACGCCCGCCTCGAAACCTTCGCCGCCAGCTTCGACGGCAGCCTCTGGTTGGTGACCGATCCCAACGGCCTGACCGCCATCGAGACCACCGCCGCCGGCTTCGACGGTGCCTGGGCCACACCTCTGCCGGGTCCGGTCGTGACGATCGCCCGTTCTGCGACGCGCTGCTCGCTGCTGGTGGCCTCCCGCGAGCCGGAGATCTGGACCTACGAGCTGCCCAGCCTCACCCTGCGGGGCCGCGAGCCCGTGCCGGCCCGGGGACCTCTCGCCTCCCGTTGCCTGGGACTCTCGCCGGAGGGAGCGATCCTGGAGCCGCCCGCCGCCTTCCTGCCCGCAGGTTCGAAGCCGATCCCGCCGAGCGCCGCCGGAGACTGGATCGCCTACCCCGTCCACACCAAAGCCGGCATCGTGATCCACCTCTTCCACCGTCCGAGCGACGGCGTCAGAGCGGAAGTCGTCCTCGAACGCTCCACCCGCGTCACCCTCCATCTCACCCCGCAGATCCTGACCCTGGCGGACGACCGCGGGCGGGTGCTGGTGCTCGATCTGGAGTACGGGCAGATGCGGCGGGATCTGCGGTTGTAGGGACGGGTCCAGAGTAAAATGCTCCGCCAGGAACGTAACGAAGACCATTTGGAGTGGAAATGGAAGCCCAAGGCACAACCCTCAGCAGGTATCGTGGCTTCGACGGCCCTGGCCGGTGGCTGCCTTGGATAAGCGTTGCGGTCTATGGCCTCGCCAGCTATGTCGGCCTTCGCCTGAGCGAGGGCTTCCATTTTGGCCCGGCGGGTGACGAGCGGCCTTGGTACTTCCTGCGGAACGACTTTGTCATCGGTGCCAGCCTGGCGGTGGGTATCGCGGTTTGCCTGGTACTCGCCTATCTCACCCGAAAGCGCTATCCGGTAAACGCGAGTGCCTGCCTCTGGATGAGCGTTCTTTGGAGTGGTGGCTCCGCGTGGAAGGCCGCCGTGATCTGGCTGGGCAGCCACAATCTCATGAATCCGGCTCTCGCGACTACACGGTGGCCCAACTTCGATGCCTACTTCAGGGATCCCGTGATCTGGGCTGGACAGATTCTGATCTTGGGTGGAACGATTCTATTCGCTGAGCGCAGGTTACGGAGGGTCGGCTAACCGCGGTCGAGTATGCCTTGCTTCGGATCCATGAGCGAATCGTCGTATGAACCTGCAGGGTGCGTTCCTTCTGATAACATAGGTGCATGGCAACCCGGCCCGACATCCTCCTGTTCGACCGTGAAGGGCGACGCCTGTTGGTCGCCGAGGTCAAGAACAAACGCAATACGACCTCCAGATGGGCTGCGGAATTGAGGCGGAACCTCCTTGCGCACGAAGGCTTTCGCCATGCGGAGTTCTTCCTGGTTCTGACCCCTGACCATCTGTATCTCTGGAAGGGAGCGTCCGCCGAGCCCGTGCCGGTTCCTCCAGATTTCATCGTGGATAGCGGCCCTTTGTTCCTCCCCTACCTCCAGAGAGCGGGCCTCGATCTCGACCGCATGAGCTCCCCTGTCTTCGAGCTCATGGCGATCTCCTGGCTGAGCGATCTTGTCCACTCCCGAAGAGAATCCGAAACTGTGGTATCCGATGAGACCTGGCTGGTTCAATCGGGTCTCCTGGACGCGGTCAGAAACGGCAGGCTCGCCTACGAGCTCGCCGCTTGAACGTTTACGTCGAGTCCAACTTCGTTCTCGAGGTTGCCCTGGTCCAGGAGCAGCACGCCTCCTGCGAGCGGCTCCTGACCCTCTGCGAAGACGGCGACATCCAGATCATCGTTCCCGCGTACTCAATCGTGGAACCGTATGAGACCCTACTGCGCCGCCAGCTCGACCGCAAACGGCTCAAGGAGGCATTGGATCGAGAGCTCCAGCAGCTTTCCCGCACGGCGGGCTACGCTCAGCAGCTCAATGGCTTCCAGGCTTCGACGGCCCTACTCCTCGACAGCGCTGCAGAGGAGATCAAGCGGCTCGAAGACCTTCGCTCTCGCCTGCTGGCCTGCGGTACCGTAATCGCGCTGGACGCTTCGATTCTCTCTGAAGCAATCCGGCACCAGGCGAAGCACGGACTGTCGGCCCAAGACGCGATCGTTTACGCGTCCGTCCTCTCACATCTTGGCTCCAAGGGAGTACCACAAAGCTGTTTCTTGAACCGAGACACCGATTTCGACGACCCCGATGTCGTGGACGAGCTAACGGCGAGTCGCTGTAAGCTGATCCCACGGTTCGATTCCGGCTTGTCTTATGTCAGCTCCCAACTCTCCAGCACCTGAGAAGCTTGTCAGCAGACTCAACGGGTTCTCCGGCCGCTGAGGAGTTGCCAGCCGTCGGAGAAGACTATCCGGCGGGGTCCACCGCCAATGCCGCCGCCAGCTCCGCCGCCGTCTTCACCCTGAGATCGGCCACGACGCCGTCCAGCTTTTCCGGCCGGGGGAAGCCCCATTCGACGAGGGCGAAGGTGCAGCCGGCGTTGTGGGCGGTCTCGGCGTCGACCCAGGTGTCTCCTACCAGGAGAAGATCCTTGAGGGGAACTCCGAGACGGCCGGCCAGGATTTGCAGGCCCGCGGGGTCCGGCTTGCGGGTGGGGAGGCTGTCGCCGCCCAGGATCTCGCGGAAGAAGCCGGTAAGACCCAATCCGTCCAGGATCTTGCGCGAGAACGCCTCCCCCTTGTTGCTCAGGAGAGCCAGGGGATAGCGGCGGGCGAGCTCGGCCAGCAGGGCCTCGACGCCGGGATAGGCCCTGGTGGCATCCAGGCAGACCTCGTCGTAGTAGCGGAGGTACTTCCTGAGGTTCTGATCGATCTGATCCGGGGAAAACCCGGGGCCGAGCGCCCTTTCCACCAGCAGGCGGGCTCCCTCCCCCACCATCGTCACCACCTGCTCCAGCGCGAGCGGCGGCAGACCCAGCTCGCCGCGCATCCGGTTGATGGCGGTCGTGATGTCGCGCCGGGAGTCGATCAGCGTCCCGTCGAGGTCGAAGACGATCGCGCCGGGGCGGATCACTCGCCGTCAGCCCTCGACGAACTCGGCCACGACGCGCTCCTTCAGCACTCCGGCTTCGAAGCCGCGGTCGAGCAGGAGTTGCACGGCCCGGCGGCCGGTCTCGCCGTAGTCCCGGGTCCAGTCGTTGACGTACATGCCCACGAAGCGGTCCGAGCGCTCGGGATCGTCCTCAAGACCGCGGGCGTAGCGCGTGGCATAGCCCAGTGCTTCCTGGCGATGGTCGAGGCCGTAGTTGATGCTCTCCGTCAGCAGCCGGCAGAGGCGACGCTTCAGATCGGGGTCGAGATCGCGCTTGATGCCGTTGCCTCCCAGCGGCAGGGGCAGACCGGTCTCCCCTTTCCACCACTCCCCGAGGTCCACGACCTTGCGCAGGCCGAGGTCGCCATAGGTGAGCTGCCCCTCGTGGATGACCACGCCGGCATCCATCTCGCCGGACTCGACGACGTCGAGGATCTTGTCGAAAGGGACGATCTCGGTGGTAACGTCGGGCTGCCAGAGACGCAGAGCGAGATGCGCGGTGGTGAGCTCGCCGGGGATGGCGATCTTCAGCCCCGGCAGGTCGGAGCGGCCGAGCGGCCGGCGCGACACGACGACGGGGCCGTAGCCGTCGCCGAAGCTCGCGCCCGAGGGCATGAGCTGGTAGCGGTCGGCGAGATGGGCATAGCCATGGAAGGAAAGGGCGGTGATCTCGTACGTCCCCTGAAAGGCGGCCTGGTTCAGGCTCTCGATATCCTGGAGGACGTGGCGAATCTCCAAGCCCTCGACGTCCAGCACGCCCTGCGTCAGGGCGTAGAACATGAAGGCGTCGTCCGAATCCGGGCTATGGGCGATGCGGATGGTGGTCAGTGTCTGGGTGTCCATCATGGCCCGGGAGGGTATCAGAATCCGGGACGCCCGCGCCCCAGGAAGGACCGGAACGCCGTCCACCCGGGAGGACGGAATCGCGAACCTGAAACCGGCCTCAATGGGGAGGCCCTTTGTTTTCAACGTTTCCCAGAGGTGGCACGGCATTTGAAGACATCTTCTTCATCCCAAAGGGGCGTTTCCGAGCCCCGGCCACTTCAAATTTTCAGCCAGGAGGCTAAAACCATGAAGACCAGGACACAGTTCGCCAAGATCACCGGAGCCGCCCTTCTTCTCACCGCCAGCTTGGCCCTGCCGGCGCTCGCCCAGCGACACCGTTGGGACGGTTGGGAGCGCGGACGCGGCAACGGCGCCTTCGAGCTCGACGGCACATACATTGGCCAGGAGCAGGGCTGCGCGCTCATCCGGGAGCACAACGGCCACGTCATCCCCTTGCTGGGCAACCCCGGCGACCTGCAGAGGGGCGACCATCTCCTCTTCAGCGGCCAGCTTCAGGGGCGCAGCGCCTGCGGCGCGGCCTTTCGGGTCGCCGAAGTGAAGCGGCTGTGGGCTGACGGCAGCCACCGCTACATCATCTACGACCGTCACCGCGACGGCGAGTACGTGGCTCGCAACGGCTGGTGGGACCGCTACAACCGCGACCACGCCGGCCGCCGCCGCCACGGACGGTAAAGTCCCTCACGTTGAATCGCGGAGATCAAGGGCGCCCCGAGGGGCGCCCTTTTTCCGAGATTAGGCCGCATACACGGAGAAAACACTATGGGCGCAGTCCACGCAACCAAGAGCAAGGGTCCCTTGGGGACCGCGAAGCCGGCCCTCCTCACAGGCGGCAACCCACAGATTGCGAAGGCCGACGGCGATGCTCCCGTGCAGGACTACATCGCGGCCATGCCGGGCTGGAAAAGCGACGTCGGGCGCCGCCTCGACACGCTCATCGTGCGCACGGTCCCCGGCGTGCGCAAGGCGGTTAAATGGAACTCGCCCTTCTATGGCATCGATGGCCAGGGCTGGTTCGTCAGCTTCCATACCTTCACGAACTACGTCAAGGTGACCTTCTTCCAAGGCACGTCGCTACGCCCCGTTCCATCCGGAGGCAAGGCCAAGGACGCGCGCTGGATCGATATCCACGAGGACAATCTCGACGAGGAGCAGATGGTGACGTGGATCCGGCAGGCGGCCGCCCTGCCCGGCTGGGGTAAGTCGTAGGCGAGATGCCTGATGAGCATCGTAGTGCTCGATGTCCCAAAGCGCACAGGAGAAAGGAATGGCATACATCCGTAAAGGAGAGCACACGTGGGGTGACATCGTCGCGAATCTCGATCGCGAGAACAATTGCGTTCGTGAGGGCAAACACTCATGGGGTGACATCATTGTAACCATTGATGGACAGAATATCCGAAAGGGGAAGCACTCATGGGATGACATTATCGCCAACCGTGACAATGCCTACATCAGAGCGGGCGAGCACTCATGGGGCGACATCTTGATGAACGTCGACGACGACTACATTCGGAAAGGCGAACATTCATGGGGGGACATTCTCTTCAATATCGACGGCACCGCGTCTCGTACCGAGAAAGCTGCACTTGCCATGGCTGCCCTGCTGCTTTCATAACTGTAATGGGCAATCCCATCAGAGGAGATCGTTGATGCCACGCCGCCTGTGTGCTCTCGTTTCGATGTTGGTGGTATTCGGCTGCGCAAGCTCCAAGGTATCCCAGACAATCAACACCGCCCACTCAGGGCCGAAGATCAGGGCGGTCGCGCTATCACCCGGAGGTGGTGTTCTCGCCGACGCAATCGGTGTCGAGCTCTTCAATCGAGGCTTCACAGTGATGGATCCGAGCCAGGCCGGCACACTACTTGGTCGCAGCGACTTAACCGAGTTCGAGATAGCCACGAGTCCGAACCTTCAGGCCCTCTCGGAGAAGGGAGTAGACGCGTTGCTGGTTGTCAAGTCAGCGAATGCCGCCGACGGCAAGCCACAGAGCGCGAGCGTCAGGCTCACCAACACGAAGACACAGCAGGTGGTCGCAGCAGTTTCTTGGCAGAACGGCTGGGGCGGCCAAGCCGGCTCGATGGCTGATCGAACGATGCGCAAGGATGTAGCCGATGCTGCCAAGGAAATCGTAGACACGCTCAGCAAGTCGATGCGATGACTACGTCCCGGCAGGAGTCGCAGGGTCCACCGCACGGCGGATGCGCGACGACGTGCAGCGGTGACTGGACGATCTCTGAGGCGGCGGCGATGTGGCCTGGGAGGTCTCCCGCCCAAAATCCTCATCACCCCGGCCCTCTTCTCCCGCCCCTCCCCCCCCACACCGGGGAGAAGAGGGAGGGCGACACGAAACGCCCTCGCATGCCTTCCCCCTGCTCCTAGGTGAGAGCGCGGCAGAAATTCCATCTTTTTCAGCGAAGGACGTAGAGACGTTCCCAGCCCGTCCACGACGCCCTCCGCAGTCCAATAACGGCGGGACGTCTCTGAAGCGGCCACAACCTCCCGAAAGACGATGAACTACGACGGGGCGATACGGCCTCTCGGCGCTCCCGGTTTCCTCGACACAAGATCCTTCCCCGCCATGGGGTTAGGGTTGATCGGATCAGGACAGCCTCGGAGACGTCCCGACGTCCGAGGCCTGCGGTCGGTATCGTGAAACGGGCTGGAAACGTCTCTACCCCTCCGTATGGCATTGCGCGCCCAGGCCCAACCCGGCAGCACCACCGATATTGACGAAGAGTAGGAAATCGTTGTAGTGTATCTATGTTCCATAGAATGAATGACATGCATCTTTTCTACTGATAGCCCTGAGTAGGAGTAGAGACTGTCGGGAAGGCGTTGGAAGAGCGGCCGGATACAGTTCTTGAGGTTCGGCGCCGAAAGAGATATTTCAGGCTGACATGTAAGAAGATCGAGGAGTCAATGTCAAAATTTGAGGTAGTAGCTTCACCAGATTTCCAGGACGGCGGAACCTTTATGTTTGGCGTAGTGACCCTGAAGCATAAAACGGAGACTGAGCCCGCCCTATTCGGCACAGAGACACCCAGGACCTTCACATATAATGTCGCAAAGGATGTCCAACTCGCAGAGCTACAGACTGAGGAGTCGGTCCATAAACTCTCCGGTGCTGCTGGTTGGGGCCTCGCTGGGGCGGCTATTGCAGGGCCGGTAGGTCTTTTGCTCGGGGCTCTATGGGGTGGGCGCAGACGAGATAAGGTCTGTTTCGCAGCTACCATGAAAGATGGCAAGAGATTCCTTGCGCTTGCCGATCAGAGCGTGTATCGCCAGTTCCTGGCAGGAAGCTTCGGTGGGTGAGATGCTAGATACAACTTGTTGCCATAACTCAGTAATTTCAGGAGCGTAGCGGAGGTGTCCATGGAAGGCTTCAAGGTCGGAGTCTTAGAACGGCGGCTGTCGCGGTTGGCGCTAAACTCACGCTCCCCGGAGCGTGTCGCATGGTCCACAGCCGTGTATCGTCTCGTCTCCTGTTCGGTGCCGTGCTCGTGACGGCTGCGTCGTGTCTCGCCGCCCCGTAGGGGCGGAGGTCGCACAACTGAAGGCCGTGCGCGACACGACGCTCTACGAAGACCCGGCCGGTAGGAGCTTCAACGGCTCGGGCGTGCCCTGACATCTTCTATCCCGCCCCTTCAGGGCGGATGGTGTTTATGTCCTTCCGGAGTCCCAGCCCGGTGGGCTGGGCTGAGGGATCTCGCACCTTTGGCGCGGAAGACGGCCAGAGGAAGTACAACCCGCTTGTCGGGGAGTCCGGCGCTCCGTTGGAAGAATCCAACGCTCCGTCGGAAGTTCCAACGGTCTATCGGAAAGTACGACGCTCCATTGGAAGAATCCAACGGCCCGTTGGGAAGTTCCAACGCTCCGTCGGAAGCTCCAACGGCTCATCGGAGAGTCCAACGCTCCGTTGGAAGAGTCCAACGGTCCATTGGAAAATTCCAACGTTCCGTCGGAAGCTCCAACGACCCATCGGAGAGTGCGACGCTCCGTTGGAAGAGTCTAACGGCTCGTTGGGAAATTCCAACGCTTCGTCGGAAGCTCCAACGGCTCATTGGAGAGTGCGACGCTCCGTTGGAAGAGTCCAACGTCCCGTTGGGAGCTTCCAACGCTCCTACTCGTACTGAATGAACCCCGGCGCCATGATGCCGTCGGGGTCGAATTTCTTCTTGGCTTCGAGGATGCGCGGCCAGCGGTCGCCGAAGTGGGCGGCCCACTTCTCCACCGTGTCGAAGGTAATGAAGCCGGAGAGGTAGCGCTTGCCGCCGTAGTGGATCGAAAGCTCGCTCGCCATGTCCAGTTGGGCCAGGGCGCGGTCCAGGAAGCGCGCCGGCACGCCGGGGAGGATTCCCCAGCCCATGACGTAATCGCCTTCCGGATGCATGAAGAGAGGCACCTCGGAGGTGCGGGTGTAGGCCGGCCAGAGGAGGATGTGGCCTCCCGGTCCCAGCACCTGGGGCGGCGTCTGGAAGAGAATCCCTTCGATGAACTCCCGAGAGGTGTCCCACGGCAGGGTGGTCTCCATCCACGGATGGGCCATGTCCCAGTAGCCGCTACGGCGCCAGAGCTCGAAGACCGGGTCCATGCGGTTGCAGAACTCGTGCTGGCTGAAGTCCTCGGTGTGGACGTGGCGGTAGGGCGAGAGGCCCTTCAGTGTCGCGGAGTCGTCCGGATCCTCCCCGGGATTGAATTCGACCGTCAGGTGCAGCGGATAGAACCAGGCGGCGAAGGTCTGCATCCCCTCTCCCAGCTCCATGCCCTCGCCGATCTTCTTGATGCCCTGAAGGCAGGGCGTACACCACGACTCCAGGGAGGAGAAGGTGGGATTGCCCGGGTCCATCACCCGCTTGACGTCCTCCATCAGTGTGCCGAGGTCGTCGTAGAGCAGGAAGTACTTGCGCACCACGCTCTTCGCCCGGCGCAGGCGGACGGTGGCCCGCGTGATGACCCCGAACTGGCCGAGGCCGCAGCGCACGACATCGAAGAGGTCGCGGTTGTGATCGCGCGAGCAGGTGACGATCTCACCCGTGCCGGTGACCACCTCCAACTCGGTGACGTTGTCCGCCTGCGTGCCGTAGCGGAAGCTGGCGACGCCGAGGCCCGCCATCGACAGGGTGCCGGAGATCTGCACGCCGAGGTTGTTGGTGAGCACGCGGGGGACCAGCCCCTTCTCCAGGGTGGCGGCCACGAGGTCGCGCCAGACGACGCCGCAGTCGACCGTCGCGGTCTCCGCCGCCTCGTCGATCTCGTGGATGACGCTCAGGGAGGAGGTGTCCAGCAAGACCCCGCCTTCCGTGGTGGCCTGGCCGCTCTGGGTGTGGGCCTGGCCGCGGGGGACGACGGGAATCCCGCGCTCGCGGCAGAAGCGGACGACCTCGGCGATCTCGGCGGCCGAGGTGCAGAGGGCCACGGCGCCCGGCAGACGGTCCACTTTGCGCCCGAAGTCGGAGCGGTAGCGGGACCGGGTCTCCTCGTCCAGATGGATGCGGTCCCCCAGGCTGGCCTTGAGGTCGGCGAGGGCTTCGGCGGTGGATAGCGACAGCGGCGAATGAACGGTCATATCGATGTCTCCTGCAAGAGCTTGAAAAGTCGTGTTCGGCGTCAAGGCCGCCGCCATGAGCGCGTGACCGCTTCGCGATCACCGCGGGGGCGGCGGCGGGAGAGGAACCTCCGGAACCTCGATCTCGGGGGCCGGCCGCGATTTCTCTCCGGGTTTCAGGGGCATCAGCGGCTTCTGGTTGATCTGGCCGGCGATGTTGGCCGGCAGCACGGTCTTGAAGCCGGAGCGGATCCAGGCGTCGATGCCGCCATCCATCAGGATGACGTTCTCGAAGCCGCTCGACCGCAGGTCGGCGACGCCCTCCGCGCCGCAGGGATCGCCTCCCCGGCAGTAGACCAGGAACGTCTCGGTGCGGTAGGTGCTGATCTCCAGCAACCGGTAGGGCAGCCGGTCCACGGGGATGTTCCGGGCCCTGCGCAGGTGGCCGCTCTCGCCGTTGTACTCCCCCGGCTTGCGCAGGTCGAGGATCAGCATCTCGGGGTTGTCCCGGATCAGCTCGTAGGCCACCGGCGGGCTCAGCTTGCGGTAGGGGTCGACCTTGCGGTTCTGCTGCCTCCGGTGAAAGTAGGAACAGCCGCCCAGCAGCAGGACGGCCAGGAGGAACGAGAGGAGGCGAGCTTTCATTCCGTTGTCAACGCTCCGCGGAGATGGCCGATTCCACCGATTCGTAGGTGGGGAACAGCGTGTCCAGACGGGCCACGTGCAGGAGCTTGCGGATGCGGTCGGACGGCTTGACCAGGATCAGCTCCCGTTTCGAGTTGCGGAAGCGCCCGAGGTAGCCCACCAGCTCGCCGATACCCGTGGAGTCGATGAAGTTGATCTTGGAAAAGTCGATGATGACGTGGCCATGGTCGTCGGAGAGGGTGCGTTCCAGGGTCTGGGCGAAAAACTGCGCGCTCTCCCCGAGCTTGATGACCCCTTCCACGTTGAGAAGGGTGAATCCATCCAGATGGCGTTTTTCGACGATCATCGTCAGGCCGTAAGCGAGTTTTCAAGTCTAGCACGGCCGGGCGAGGGCGACGTACTCGCCGATCGCCAGCTCGCGCCCTTCGAGGCCCAGCGGAGATAGATAGCGCCGCCGCAGCTCCGGGGCGCCGGCCAGGTCCAGCAGCTCGAAGCCCCGCTCGGAGAGGTACGCCGGCAGGTGCTGGCGGCGGATGCCCCAGATGAAGGGCTCCCCCACCTGGCTCAGCCAGGGACGGACCCACGGGCTGGCGCCAGGGAAGTCGATCCGGCCGTCCGCCTGCGGCTCCATGAAGGTGAAGACGAACCGGCTGCCGGCGCCCGCGTGCTCGCGCAGAAAGGCGAAAAGGGCATCCATCTCCCCCGCTTGCAGGTACATGGTCAGGCCCTCGGCGATGAGGAAGGTGTCCGCCTCCTCACGGTACTCCGGCAGGGCCGCCAGCACGTCGCGGGGCGCCGGGTCGAGGTCAATCCGGGCGAGATCCAGGGTCACCAGCTTCAGATTGCCCCCCAACTCTCCCCAGCGCGCGAGGGCCTTGCGCTTCGCCGCCTGGGTGGCGGGATGGTCGGTCTCCACGAACAGCACCTGGGGAAACTCGCGGTGGAGGCGCAGGGCCAGGGAGTCGAACCCCGCTCCCAGCACCACCAACTGGCGGACGCCGCCGGCGAGCGCCTGCCGGGCGGCGTCCTCGATGTACCGCTTGCGCACGGCGTAGTGCAGGGAGATGCCGGGGATGACGAAGCGCTCCAGGAAGAAGGCCGCCGAGCGCACGAGGCTCGATCCCGCGGCCCGCCAGCGCAACTGGGCCAGCCCGGCGGGATCGATCTCCTCCAGGAACCGGCGGGCCGCTTCGACCGCCTCCGGCGGCACCAGCGCCGAGGCTTGGGGATCGCGGGCCAGCAGGATCGTCGAGCGGAGGATGAGCAGCGCCGTGGTGCTGGGCCGGCCTTCCTTCATTTCGCCCTGTGTGGCCTACTTGGCGGGAAACCCGACCATCTGGCTGCGCTCCGGGTCCCAGAGCTTGAGGCGGAAGCTGGTCACGACGTCGCGCCAGCCCAGGGTGGTCCGCGGCGGATCGCGCAGCTCCGGGATCTCCTCCATTGCCTCGGGAAGGCGGTAGAAGGGGATGCGGGGGTTCAGATGATGCACGTGATGAAACCCGATGTTGCCGAGAAACCAGCGCGCCACCGGCCCCATCTCGATGTAGGCCGACGAGTGCAGCGCCGAGGCCGCGTAGGTCCACTCGTGACGGCCGCGGATCTCGACCTCGGGAAAATTGTGCTGCACGTAAAAGATGTAAGACCCCACCGCGGAGGCGATGACCAGCGGCAGGACGATCGCGAAGACCATCACCTGGGCTCCACCCAGCCGCCAGGCGATCCCCAGCAACAGAAGATGAAGGATCAGCGCGACGCCCGAATCGAAGTTCTGCTTGGGATGGCGCAGGAAGGGGCGCAGGCACATGCCGGAGAGGAAGACCGTTCCGTAACCCGCCGCGATGGTGAGCGGGTGGCGCGTCAAGCGATAGTAGAGACGCTGCCGGCCGGACATGCGCTTCCACTGCCCAGTGGTGACCACCGGGTAGGAGCCGATGTGCGAGCCGGCGATGCGGGCGGTGTGGAGGTGGTGGTAGTTGTGCGTCTCCCGCCAGATGCGGGGCGGGTTGAGCGAGAGGATGCCGAACAGGCGGTAGAGGCCCGAGGCGAACCGCGAGCCACGCAGCAGCGAGCCGTGCATGTAGTCGTGAAAGAGGACGAAGCAGCGGACGACCAGCAGTCCCGCGAAGACGGACAGCAGCGCCCGGACCCAGGTTGAGCCGATGAGCACGATCGCGGCGATCGTCGCGGCGAGCAGCGAGAAGGCCACCAGGGTATGGCGCCAGCTCGCCGCCCGGTCCTCGCCGATGAACGGACGGGTAGCGAGGATCAGGGCGCGCTCGCTCCGCTGAGGATCCATCGTCGTCGTCTCGGGAAGGCTCATGCCTCAGTCTGTCACCTTGTCGGCTTCAGGGGAATCCTCGCCGACAGACGCTGACTTGAAACGCGGGCCTCGCAGCTCCCCCGCCCAAGACCTTCATCACCCCAGCCCGGCTTTTTTCAGCATTCAAGGGAGCGTGCCCAAATTCCTCTCTAGAGAGGATACCCAGCGCGCCGCAATGCCTGTATCGTGCCGCGACGGAGACCGTTTTTTCTGGAACAAGCTGGAACAAGGAGGTAGCCTGCGGATGATACACAGAGCTCAGCGCCGGATCGTTCTCATCGCGAGGCCGCGTCAATAGGTGTGTAAACGGCCTCAGGCGGCGGCCTCCTGTTGGACCGGTGTTGCAGGCATGACTCGGACTCCATCAAGGTAAGTGGCGCCCTCAGCCAACTCGCCGAGGAGTTCTGGAAAGCCGAGACGGCGGAACGTCTTCTCAGCGACGATCAGAACCTTCCAGATCAGCGCGGTGGCGTTGGCCACCTTCTTGTATCTCTTGCCAGCCGTGGTTCGCAGACGAACCGCCGCG
>Ga0134125_10000798_pt1 | contig 41162 bp, 30 predicted proteins | sample KB31751_FD_96464 | JGI IMG/M metagenome (GOLD analysis project Ga0134125, IMG submission 96464) | Terrestrial soil microbial communities with excess Nitrogen fertilizer from Kellogg Biological Station, Michigan, USA - KB3-175-1 | ecosystem: Environmental > Terrestrial > Soil > Unclassified ...
CGCTTCCCCGAATACTTCGGTATCGTCGCAGACCTTCGGACAGATCAATTCCCAGGCGAACAATTCGCGCGATATCCAATTGGGGTTCAAGATTAAGTTTTAGGGAGCGGGCGTCGCGATGAGTCGCGGCGCGGCACCCAAAGTAAGCGCCATAAGCACAGCTCGGCTATTGTTTCTCGATTCGAAAGACAAGGAACGATGGGGCTCCGTGGCTATCGGGGATAGTCGAAACCTGGGCCTCATCGAGATGAAGCGAGCGCATGCCTTCTTGAAGAAAGGCGGCGGATTGTCGAAAGAGTTCGCGTCCCGGCGCATGAGCGACGACGAGACAATCCTGATCGATGCAATTCACAAAGCGGTCCTTATCGAACCGGCGAGAGGCCAATTCGTAGGTCTCATCGATGACGGACACCCGATCGGCCGTCTCGGTTGCAACTACACTGGCAATGCCCCAATCGACGGCAATCACTCGTTTTACAGCAGTTTGCTTCAGCATCGCGCAGAGCGGCGAGTCCGCATCTGTCCATTGAACAATGTGACTGTAGGAAGAGGCGTTCCTGTTGGTCAGAGTAATGGTCTGAAATCCCCGGAGGCAGATGATACCCGCCGCCATAAATGCGCCAATCGCAATCCAACGATTGCCTAGTCCGGCGATGGCTGCAATGCTCATAGCGAGCGCTGCGTAAAGGAAGGGCCAAATTAAAACGGAGTGATGTATGGACCCGCCGGCATTGATGGTGATGGCGGCTTGAAACCAGGCGATGCCCGCCGACAGAACGAAAAAGGCAATCCAACGGCGCATCCGCGGCGCCGCGAAAATCAACCCCATGGGCAGGACGATCAAGGAAAAAGCGAAGCGCCAGGAAGAGAGAACCGGGGGAGGAGGCAATTTTTTCGCCGCCAAAATGGTTTCATCGCTCCAGGCTGGTTCGGCGGCGATGCCATCGAGTGCCAGCCGAAAATATTTTCCCTTTGGCGCCAGCTCGTGAAATGTGAAATGAGCATTCTCGCCCAATGTAGACCGATCGCTATGGACATTGAAGCGGATAAGCGGATAGGCCCCCAGAACCAACCCGAGAGCAATGAACACAAGCGGCTTGAATCGGAGCGTTTGCAACACCACCCGCGGATTCAGAGCTGCGACCGCGATGACCATTGCCGATAGGTTCCATACAAATAGAGCCTTATCCCACAGCGCGAGTCCGAAAATGAAGCTGCCGAGAAACAGCAACCAGTCTCGAGCGCGTTGGTTCGACCGTTCTTCGGACTCGTTCCGGCTGGCTTGCCGCGAGCGCCACCACGCAACCACAGCGAGTAGACCGCCAACGAGCAGGAGATTCTGAAGAACAACCGGCCCCCAATCAAAAACCGCGGTAAACAGAAACGTCACGTCGGTTGCCAATAGGCAGATCATCAATATTCCGGCCGCTTTACCGGCAATCCTGCCAACTAAAATGCCGCTCGCGGCGATGGTTCCAGTTGCAAGAAGCAGGGTGGGGACCCGCAACGATGCTTTTGTGGGATCGACGAGAAAGAAGATTGGGGCATAGAGCCAGCTTTTGAGCGCGCCGAGATACGACATCAACATCAGCGGCATGTGGTGCTTGAATATGGAGATCAGCAAAGCCGCGCTTTGAGGGTGCCAAAGGTCGTAGACGAACATCACTTCATCGGCCTGCATTCCGGCACTATGTAACAAGATCCAACCGACACTTACAAAAAACATAAGCACAGGAAGGCAAAGTAGAGTTGCGACTCTGTATGGTTTTGTTGTGTGGCGAGCGCGCGACAATAAACCCTCTTTCGAGGGGCTGAGGACCATAGCAACTATAGTGGCATGGGGACTAACAAGGGTTAGAAAAGGCAGGGCAGGCCATTAAAAGGACAGCCGTAGGGTGACTTTACACCTCAAGGTTGCGGAGGTACGGGACACTTTGCTTCATGAGGCCTAGCCGCATCTCGACGAAGTAGTTTTGAATGCCGCCGATTTTGGCGGTGGAGAAAATCTTGTTCCAATCGAGGGTGCCCTGCCCTACGGCGACAATCTTTCTGGTCTTTGCGGACCAGCCCTGCACGTGCATTGAGATGAAGCGGCCAGGATAAGTAGTGAAGTAGTGCGGGGCCTGGAACCCGTGCTCGATGGTGGAAATTTGAAATTGAAATTTAACCAGCTTGGGATCGAGGAGTTGAAACAAAAGATCGTACGTGCGCTTCCCATCGACGCTGGTCATTTCGAAGTTCTCGTTATGGAGGCCCTGTTGCATCCCAGCCTTGGCGGTCTGCGCGGCCATCTTGTTATATTCATCGGCGGCGCGCTTTACATCGTCCATCGTGGGGTTTCTAGGACCGTCGAGGCTCGGAACCATCATCTGAGTCAAGCCGACATCCTTGGCCCATTCGATTCGCTCCGGAAGATGCTGCCTGAGTTCTTTTATTCCGAAATGGCAGCTTATGCATTCCACGCCCGCGTCGTTTAAGATCCGTTTCAGCTCCGGGCCTTTATATTTGGCGAGGCCCGAAAATTCGCGATAGCCGAACGGTGAGCACAACTCAACCCGCTGGAAGCCGATCTGCGCCAATTCTTTGATCGTCCCCGGAAAATCTCCTGTGATTTTTGCGCGCACCGGATAGGTTTGGCAACCCAGGGGCATGCCGAGCGGATTGGCGCGAAGCACGGCTACGCCGCTTAGGAAAGTGCCCGCCACAGCCGTGTCCTTGAAAAATTGTCGTCTTGAAATGATGAGCATTGCGCCTCCCTTGCTCGGTGGTTGTACTGTGCGGCCCGTCGTTGCCGCGAGCGCGAAACTGGGGCTGGTTACGCTTCCGGCCCCGTTTCCAGGTGTCACGGCGATGGGGGCGTTTTTCAAGGCCTCGCGCGTCAAGCCACATATTTAGCAGCCTGTTGACAGTATATTGCGCGAAAGCGAGCGGATTGGGTACCCTATAAATCTTAGGGGTAACGGTGCTATACTTCCCCTATAACTCTTAGGGAGCCGGTATGGAGAAAGCCACTCTGGATCTGATTCGCGGAACACTTGACACGCTGGTTTTGAAAACGCTCTCGTGGGGGCCGCTGCACGGATATGCAATTTCGAGCGCGATTCACCGGCAGACAGACAATGCGCTGCTGGTGGAAGAAGGAGCGCTCTATCCGGCGCTGTACCGGATGGAAGGCAGGGGATGGATTGAGGCAGAATGGGGCTTTTCGGAGAACAACCGGCGAGCGAAATATTACCGCCTGACGCGCGAGGGCCGAAAGCAGTTGCAATCGCAAACCAAGGCGTGGGACGCGTATGCAGAGGCGGTCGGCAAGATCATGAATGCGACGCGCCCGCCGCTTCGACAGGAGCCGTGATGTCCAAAGGACGAACCTGGCTCCGTTATTTCCGCTTTTTCGGGCCGGACGCAAGAGCGGATGTAAATGACGAATTGCAGTTCCATATCGATTCGAAAATTGCGGAATTAATGGAGCAGGGATGGACAGCCGAACGCGCCAGGGCGGAAGCCCAGCGGCAATTCGGCGATTTCATTTCCGTGCGGCAAACGTGCGAGGTACTAGCAAAGGACCAGGAGAGACGGATGAGGAAAGCAGAGTATCTAGCAGTCGTTTCTCAGGACATCAAGTTCGGCTTGCTTCAACTGAAGCATGGCTTCGGAACGGCGGCGTTCGCGCTGATTGCCCTCGGCGTGGGAATGGGCATCGCGACCGCAGTGTTCAGCGTAGTTTATGCGGTGGTACTGCAGCCGCTGCCCTTCCCTTCGCCAGATCAATTAGTCTCGATCTGGTCTACACGGCAAGGTGTTGCCGATGTTGTAACACCGCGCAATTTCGATGCCTGGCGACGCGATGCAAAATCGTTCCGCGCTCTGGGCGCGTTGCAACCCACCACGTTCGCGCTGGCGCACGCGGGAAGCACCACACAGATTGCCGGAGGCTTCTCTTCAGCCGGATATTTTCAGGCATTCGGCGTTTCCCCGGAATTGGGCCGGACGTTCACATCGGAAGAAGATAGGAGCCCTCGGCTCCATTTGGCTGTAATTAGCAATCAATTGTGGCGAGCGCGATTGGGAGGCGATCCGGAAATTTTGGGGAAACCTGTCTATCTCAACCGGGAGCCGTTTACGGTTGTTGGCGTGATGCCGGCATCGTTTTCGTTGCAACCGGATGACGCACAAATCTGGGTCCCGCTTGCACTGAGTGAAAGCGAAATGGGTTGGACCGGAGGCATTCTAAAGGTCGTGGGGAGGCTGCGGCCCGGAGTCACGCTGTCACAGGCGCAGGCAGAAATGAACGTGCTTGCGAGGAATCTGGAAGCGCAATATCCGGAGATGAACCATAATCGTGGCATCCGGGTGGATGATTTTGCCAAGGACCTTGTGGGCAACTACCGGGAGCGCTTATTCATTCTCTTAGGCGCGGTCGGGTTCGTTCTGCTGATTGCGTGCGCGAATGTCGCGAATCTGTTGCTGGCGCGAAGCGCCGGGCGCTCGCAGGAACTGGCAGTGCGGGCGGCACTGGGAGCGAGCCGCGCGCGAATTGTACGGCAGTTGCTGACGGAGAGCCTGCTGATCGGCGTCCTCGGGGCAGCAATTGGGTTGGCGATCGCAAGCGTACTTCTGGAATTAGTGGGGAAGCTCGGGCTTGATGGAGTGCCCAGGCTCAGTCATGCTGGCTTCAATCTTCCTGTTTTCTTGTTTGCGCTCGGTCTCGCGATATTGACTACATTATTTTCCGGATTGTTGCCCGCGGTACGTGCGGCGGAAGTGGACATTCAAGCAATCTTGCGGCGAGGAGGACGCGGCGGCACGGCGCATGATCCGGCGCGGCATTTCTATATTGCGGGCGAGGTAGCGCTGGCATTAGTTCTGCTGGTAAGCGCGGGCCTGCTGATTCGGGCGGCGGCGGCGGCCGCGCACACGCGGCCCGGCTTTGTTCCGAAACAGTTAATAACGGGACGGACGGCGCTTCCCACTACTGTTTATCGGAACTCCACCGAGACGGTTACCGCTTATCAGCACATTTTGCGTGATTTGCGAGAACAACCGGGTGTGGTTTCCGCCGCGCTTACGTCCAAAGCTCCGTTTACTTCCGGGACGGCCGGCCTTAGCATCAAGCAAAATTCGGTCGCCCCTCGCATGAAGCAGGATGTGGCGGCGGAGCTGCGATACATCAGCGACGGTTATCTCGCTACGATGCAAATTCCCCTGCTGAAAGGACGTGAATTCAACGTCCATGATGGACCCGGTTCGGCCCAAGTAATATTGGTCAACGAAAGTTTGGCGCAGCGGCTTTGGCCCAATACAAATGCGGTTGGCCGACCAATCCGAATCCCAGAAATGACGGGACGTAGCAGCGAATGGCAGGTGATCGGGGTAACGGCCGACGTAAGATCGAACGGAATCATGAGTGAGCCGCCGCTGGTAATCTATTTCCCACTTACGCAGGTTGCTACAAATCCGTGGCGTTGGGTGGAGCAATCGCTGTATCTAGTAGCGCGTACGCGCGCGGATTCCGCGAATGCGCTGCCGCTGCTAGCACAAACGATAGCCAAGACAGATCCGCAGTTGCCGCTTGGAGACGTGCGGACAATGGAGCAGCGTATGGCGCGTGCAGCAGAGATCGCCCGATTTTACACACTGGTGCTCGCGATTCTTGGAGTCTGCGGGTTGCTGTTAACGATGGCCGGAATTTACGGCGTTGTTGCGTATTTCGTCAACCGCCGGCGCGCCGATATCGGCATTCGCCTGGCATTGGGTTCGACCAGGGCCGGCGTGCTGTTGTTAGTGATCAAACAAGGGATGCATCCGGTTGCGGCAGGCACGGTTATCGGCCTGGGAGGCGCTTTGATAATAGGCCGAATGCTTGCGTCACAACTTTATGGAGTGGAGGCCACCGATCCGGTAACGCTCGCGGCGGCTACTCTCCTGTTACTGATCGTCGCCGCACTCGCCTGTTATGTGCCCGGACGGCAAGCCGCGAACGTAGACCCAATGGTTACGCTGCGGGATGGGTAGAATCTGGATTTGAGCGCGAGCATCGAGTAAGCAGCACGCAGGAATATGCGCGCCACAGAACAGTATCCTGTCGCATTTTAGGTCGCTCACGCTTCCGGCTCCGCTTCGAGGAGGGTCCTATCTGCCGGTTTCGTCCACACGACGATGGATGTTGGGAAGCTGAACCGAAGCTCATCATCTTTTAAATAGGCGCTGATGGAGAGGCGATCTAAACCGATGTCGTCGCGTACCATGTGGCGAAACCGGTCGGCATTCCCGGGCGGCGGGAACGAGGCAGCAAGAAGCGACTCGACCGAATTGTCGAGCCGGTAACTTCCCGTGTTGGACAGTTGCAGACCTTGTTGTGAACCGAGGGCTTTTAATTGATCGAAAGATAGCGCATGCGTATGCGACGGGTCTCTTGTAATTTCAAGCTCGTCATATGCTTTGGTCTTCTCCTCTTCCGGAGTGACATCGGCGACGGCCACACGTCCGCCGGGACGGCACACACGCGCCATTTCGCCGAGTACGGCGCTAGGATCCAGTAGGTGGTGGAAAGAGTAGCGGGTTATCACCAGATTGAATGCGCCATCGTCAAACGGAAGACGGCCTGCGTCGCCCAGCTTCCATTCCAGATTTTTCAGGCCCATGCTGTTTTGCCGCTTGCGAGCCTCCTCGAGCATTGCGGGAACGAGATCGAAACCGGTGACTTCTTGCGCGATAGAAGCAAGCGCACAGCTAATGATGCCGGGGCCGCAGGCTACGTCGAGCACTTTGTCGACGGGCATAACTCCGACCGTATTCAGGAAAATGCGCAACGACTCTTCCGTTGAATGCGAAGGCGCCATGGCGAAGGGCACGGCCTGGCGCGTGAATTGATCGAGGATGCGCTGGTTATGTTCGTTTCCGGAATCGTACATGATTCCAGTATCACTTGGAGATCGATAACAACAACTGCTCTATACGATGGGCCGCTTGTCTTTATGGAGCGCCCGCAGAAAATCGTTGCCGACGTTAAAATGTTGACGGACCAGATCGGGTGGGAGCAGCGCCAGCCACTGGTTCAGCGAGATATCGGCATAACGATCGCTGCGGAACATTTCGAGAAAGCGCAGCGTTGTGTTGCCGGTGTTTTGAATGTAATGGCCCATCGCAAACGGCACATACCCGACATCGCCCGCTTGCATGTTAAACGTTCGGGCTTTTGTATCGGCCGCAAAAACGGTCATGCGAGCCTGTCCCGAGATGTAGTATTGCCACTCGTCCGTAGTAGGGTGCCAGTGTAGCTCGCGCATGGCGCCGGGCTCTACCTCGACCAGGGCCGCGGCCACCATGGTTGAGACAGGAAATCGATGTGAATCGACAATGCGAACGGTACCATGTTTGGTGCGGATTGGTTCTTGACGCAGCATGTGATAAGTCATTGGCTGCGGGATAGGACCGGCGGGCGATTGAGCATCTTGCCGCTCTAGCGGCGGCGGAACAGGCGCGCTGAAAATATACTTTTCCTTCTTTGGCAGATTTTCGAACGCGCTTTCGGGCAAGCCAAAATTCACGGCTAACGCCTGACGCGGCAGATGCGCAAACCAATCGGTGACCAGAAATGTGCTGTTCTCGGAAAAATGACCATCGCTAAAGACGAGAAGGAACTCGGCGCCTTCGGCGAGCGCCTGAATGGAGTGCGGAATTCCCGGTGGAAAATACCAAATGTCGCCTTCTTCCACGTCGTCGATGAAATTGTGGCCATCCTGGTCGACTGCCGTTACTCGCACTTTGCCGCTGAGCATGTATGCCCATTCGGCTTCTTTGTGCCAGTGCAACTCGCGAATGCCGCCGGGCTTCAGGCGCATGTTGACGCCCGCAAGGGCGGTTGCAATTGGCAATTCCCGCACCGTAATTTCCCGAGCCCAACCTCCTTCTTCCAGCCGGTTGTGAACATTTGAGAAAGAAAATTTCAGATTAGGCACGGTGCCGTGGTCGGTGGCCGGAGGGACCAGCATGTCCGGATTCTGGCGATCGAGCACTACATTACGCGGGCCGGTATCGGTGGCTCCGTCATTGCCGCGGATGGGCTGCGGCGCGGGTTGTAAATTGGACGCGGTTTCTCCCGTACGATTGACTGGCATTGATTTCCCGAAAATGAGATGTCAAACGGAGGGGCAGCGTATCGGAAGATGTGAAAAAATGCGGAGACCGGTACGGTCCCGGCTCCGCAGAATCGCCGCGTCTTAGGTTCTGCCGGACGCGACGGCCTCCAGTTCGGCAACAAGTTCCATCAATCCCTTGGCTTGGCCGCTGAGCTCTTCGCTAGCGGACGCGGATTCTTCGGCGCTGGCGGCTGTAGTTTGGGTGACTCTCTGCATTTGCAGCACGGCTTGGGCGATTTGCTTGAGTCCGGTGGCCTGCTCGGAGCTGCTGGCGCTGACTTCATCGGCGCGTACTCTTACGTCGTTCGCGATACGGCTGTTCTCGCTAACGATCTGCAACACCTGCTCCAATCGCTGGCGGCCTTGACCAGCGCTTGCGACTGCTTCTCCCACGATCGTCGCAGTTTCTCTCGACGCTTCGGAGCACCGGCGCGCGAGATTGCGAACTTCGTCGGCTACAACCGCGAATCCAAGCCCCGCTTCACCCGCGCGCGCCGCTTCCACGGCAGCATTCAGTGCAAGGATATTGGTTTGGAAGGCGATATCGTCGATGGCCCGCAAAATTTTCGAAATGTGCTCACTCGAAGAACCGATCTGATCCATCGACTGCGCGAGTTCACGATTTGAGGTGTGCAAAGTTTCGATGATTCCAATGGTTTCGAGCGTTAGTCCGGACATTGCTTTCGCGCTATCGGCGTTCCGCTGCGTGATGGAATTGATTTCCTCCGTTGACGCGGAGGTCTCTTCCAGACTCGCCGCCTGTTCCGAGGCTCCTTGCGCCAGCGCTTCACTAGAGGCGGCAACATGGTCGGCCGCGCCTGACATCTGCTGAACGCTTTCCTTCAGCCGTTCCACCGCGCCATGAAGGATTGAATTCACGCTTCGAATGGTGATGAAGACCATCGCACCGACGCAGATGACCAGAAATGCAATCGCTGAAAGGCAGATATTCGCGCGAACCTGATAAGTACGGACGGCGGCATCGGTCCGTTCGTTCAGAAGTGTTTCAAATTCGTGTATCGGCTGCATGATGATCTCTTTTTCCTGGTGGTATTTGGCGTCGTGCATGATACGGCGCGCGAATTCCAGATCGGGTTCGGCGTGGCGGGTAAATTGGCCGTTGTCGTCGCGGAACAACCCTTTGACAGCGTTCATGGCCACCGTTTCCGTTTGGACCAGCCCGTTCGAATTGCGCTCGGCCTCTTCCAACTTTCCAAATTCTTCCGGTGTAAAGCCAAGGTCTTTCATTAAGGTTTTCAGGGCTACCGTGCGACCGTCGGGCCGCGGCTTTTGCCCATTACGTACCGCCAGCACATCCCAATATTGCTTCTCGTACGACTCGTCGCCGGTCACCACATAGGTGCGCGCCAGGCGTGTGAGATCGTCCGAGCTTTGCCTTAGCTCTTCGGAAAGCAGATGCGACCTGTACTTTACATCCTGGCTTTCGTTCAGGGCTCTCTGGTTGAACAGCATGAAGCAAATAGCGGCGGCAAGCAGAGCAATCAAACTGACGGTGCCGGCTTTAAGGAGGCGATATCTTTTACCGATGGTCATGATGGTTATCCTTTGGAATCTGGAAATCTCTTAGAACAAAACTTTTTGACAAACCCTTTTAAAACAAGACCTGGGCCTGCGCTCGCGCGCGAAATCCCTTTTGTGTGAGTCCGGTGAAGTCCTGCTGATCCACAATCCCGGCATCAAACTGGAGCTTCAACCTGTGACCAACGATGTAGCGGTTCAGGCCACCCATATATTCGTGAATATTGGCGATAGATCCGTTGACAGGCCGGCGGGCGAAGTCGACGACGGACTCCCGCGCGGCGATCTCCCACTTGCCGGGGACGATGAGGAATCCAACCTGGGCGTAATTCCCGGTATCGCGCCGCGAGGGTAAGGCACCGTTCGCTTCCGCGTCGCGGAGATAAACGGCAGCTTGCGCCGTCCACCGCCGAATTCGAAACCCGGAATCGAGCGTGTAGTTGGATGTCCGATCGGCCGGACTCAGATTCTGGAATACCGATGATTCCGCAACGCGATTCCGGCCGGCGGCAAAGCCTACGGACCATTGCGGGCGGCTTGCGCCTTTCGGAATACTTTCCATATATCCGTACGGCGCAAGAAGATCGACTTCCGCTCGCCCAACGACTGAGAGCGCCGCGTCGGGATTTTGTTGGCCCGACGCATCGAGCGCACGAATGCTATTCCCGGCAAACGTGTAGTAGGAAAGCCGCTTCCATTTACCGGAATAGTCCGCGCCTATGGCGCGCGGCAGGTTGAATGCGTAGTCGGCTTCGGAAAGATCGGTGAAGAGAAGGTTGCCGGGATGAGTATAGAACTGCCGGCTGTAAGGGACCAGCATCCGCCCTACTTGAAAGCCGCTTGCTTCGCCGGTTCGGAGCTGTATCCAGGCGTCAAGCAGACTTAAACGATTCGTGTTGCCGAGCGTGCTGCCTTCAAGCTGAATGAAATACGACGCGCCATGCCCGATCACATCGCCTGAAAGCGCCAGCCGGCCGAGGGCAAGATCGAAGTTCTGCGTTTTGGGTTCGTTTTCCGGAGCGGTGAATGTGTAGCGCCCCTGCAGCAACGCGCTCACATTGAGCGAAACATCTTCGGAGGTAAACACCCGAGAACCAAGCGCATCCTGAGCAGGAAGGCAGCGGACGAACAAGAATAGTCCGCAGATAAATAAAATTAATTTCGTCATGTTGGCCAGGCGGCCTACAGAGACACCCGGACTATAGGGGCAACATGGCCGCACTGACTTTATCGGGCTTTATTTCGCGCAGCTTTAACGTGGAAAGTGAAGTTTGCAAAAAGGGATTTTTCAATCGGAAGAAACCGTGCTAGGCTTTATGTGGTAGAGCCACAGGAGGAGATTTGGCCGACTCGAAACTCGATTTGCTACAGGGCACCCTCGACGTGATGGTGCTGCAAACTCTTGCCGTGCTCGGGGCGCAGCACGGCTATGGAATCGCAAGGCGCATTGAGCAGGTAAGCGGGAACGAGGTGCTGCTGAACCAAGGCACCATCTATGCCTCGCTCGTGCGTCTGCAGCATCGTGGCTGGATTTCCGCAAAATGGGGCGCTTCCGATAACAATCGCAAAGCGAAATACTATTCCATTACGTCCAATGGCCGCAAGCGACTGGCAGAAGACATGGCGTATTGGAACCGGCTATCCAATGTAATGGCCCGCGTGCTTGCAATCACCCCGGAGGCGTAACATGCGTGAGTTTTTCAATAGGCTCGCTTCATTTTTTCGAGGCAAGCAGCGTGATGGTGAGTTGGCGGATGAATTGGAGTCGCATCTTGCTTTGGCAATTGAGGAAAACATCCGTAGCGGAATGACGCCGGACGAAGCGCGCCGGCAGGCGATGATTCGTTTCGGAGGATTGGAATCCGCGAAGGAAGGCCAGCGGGACGCGCGTTCGCTACCGGTGTTGGAGCGGCTAGCGCAAGATCTGCGCTACGCTTGGCGCGCCATGCGCCGGGAGCCCGGATTCGCGCTTTTCGCGATTTTGATCGTCGGCTTAGGCATAGCCGCCAGCGCCACGGTTTTCAGCGTCATCAACACGGTGCTGATCCGGCCACTCCCGTTCGAGCATCCGCAGGACCTGGTGTGGATCGCCAATTTCGATAAAAACGATGAGAACATGTCCGGGCAGACGCTGCAGGTATTGCCGTTTCTCGCGTACCGCGAGCGCAACCAATCATTCACCGACGTGGCTGCGTATTTCGCCTTCTACGGGGCTGGCGACACGAAGCTCAATATCAACGGCAACATCGAGCCGCTGAATTCTCTTCCGGTTTCACAAAATTTCTTTCCGCTGCTCGGAGTGCATCCTTTAATAGGACGACAATTCAGCGCCGAGGAATGCAAATGGAACGGGCCGAAGGCGGTGATGCTCAGCTACGGCTTCTGGCGTCAACAGTTCGGCGCCGATCCACATATTGTGGGACGCAGCTTAAATTTGGACGGGACACCCACGACGGTTGCCGGCGTTTTGCCTCCCACGTTCGACTTCGGATCGGTATTCGCGCCCGGCACACATATGGATATTTATGTTCCATTTCCGCTAACTCCGGAGACCGATCGCTGGGGTAACACCATTGCGGTTGTGGGGCGCATCAAGCCCGGAATCAGCATTGCGGCGGCGCAATCGGAAGCGGCCGCGCTTAGCAAACACATCACTGCTCAATATCCCAATAAGAATTCTCTCGATCTGACGCTGACGCCGCTTAAAAAGCACGTTAGCGGGAACTTCCGGCCGGCACTATTGGTTCTTGCCTGCGCGGTGGGAGTGGTGATGCTGATCGTTTGCGCGAACCTCTCGAATCTTTTACTGGCGCGCAGCACAGCGCGGCAGAAAGAACTTGCGATTCGCAGCGCGCTTGGCGCCGGACGGGGCCGACTGATCCAGCAAATACTCACCGAGAGCGTTTTGCTGTCGATTTGCGGCGGAGCGCTCGGCATTGTCCTTGCAGTTTCGGCTACGGTTGGGTTAGCGCATCTCGGCACCTTCAAGATTCCGCTGCTGACCGCCGTCCATATCGACGGAAGCGCACTGCTGTTCACGCTGGCGCTCGCAGTGATTACGGGTCTGGTATTCGGGGTTGTGCCCGCGCTGCAAGTGCCCAAAATTGCCGTGAATGATTCTTTGAAAGAACAGCATCGCGGCTCCACCGACTCACGCAGCCATGCATGGATGCGCGGAGCGCTGGTCGTTTCCGAAATTGCTTTTGCTTGCGTGCTGGTGGTCGGCGCCGGTTTGTTGATTCGCAGCTTTGTGCGATTGTTGGATGTAAATCTCGGCTTCCAACCCGCACACGCCGCGGCAATGCATTTCTATCCAGGGGCGCCGCTCAACTCATCCGCAAAAACAAACTCCTATGTCGGCGAAGTGTTGCGGCGTGTGGCAGCGATCCCGGGAGTGGAGGGGGCGGGATTCATCGATTCATTGCCATTAGGCCGAAACCGCACATGGGGCGCGCCCGCTAAAGGAGTTGTTTACCGGCGCGACAATTACCCACTAGCCTTCGTCCACATTGTGAGCGAGGGCTATATGGAGGCGATGCACATTCCGCTCGTTGCGGGCCGCTATTTTTCAGCGCATGACAACGGAAACGGCGAAGCGGCGATTATCATCAACGAAACGTTGGCGCGTACGCTTTGGCCTGGACAAAAGGCTGTCGGCAAGTTGATGGCTGCCGCCGGCGGGCGCGATCAACACGTGATTGGCGTGGTGAAGGATGTCCATCATATTTCACTCGAAAAGGCGTCGGGCGGAGAGATGTATCTGCCGATGCGGCAAGTACAGGATTTTGGCTCCTTAAATCTTGTCGTGCGGTCGCGCCTCGACGATACGGTGCTGAGCCGGAGCGTACAGGCGGCCCTGCTGCCATTTGATCGCGGGCTGGCACATGAGCAATTCTTCCCACTGCAGCAGATTGTTGACCAATCGGTTTCGCCGCGGCGTTTCATTGTCCTGCTGTTGACCGGCTTTGCTTGCTTCGCGCTGATTCTCGCGTCGCTCGGCATCTACGCGGTCATCTCTTATTCGGTCGGGCAGCGAACGCAGGAAATCGGCATTCGCATGGCGCTCGGCGCTTCGCCGGGACACCTGCAAAAGAGATTCCTGTTGGACACTCTGCTTCTTGCGCTGATCGGGCTGGCGATCGGAACGGTGGCATCCGGCATCTTGACTCGCACGATGGCGGGATTGCTGTTCGGTATTACTCCCAGCGACCCGGTTACGTTCGCGTCTATGGTGGTTGTTCTAACTATTGTTGCGGCTTGCGCCGGGTATTTTCCGGCTCGCCGTGCCTCGCGGATCGATCCGATGATCGCGTTGCGGGCAGAATAGAAAACAATTTGAGAGCGGCGTGCGAAGCGCCCGGCGGGGCGGACGTCCCCTTTTGAATGAGTGCCTACGCTACAGTGATGGCGTAGGCTGCACTCCCTTGCCCATCATTCAACTTCTTTTTTTGAGCGCTGCGCTGCTGGCGTGCCCGGCGGCAATTTTCGGCGGTGCGAAGCATAGCGAGAAACCGCTACGCCCAAGCGCCGAGTTAGCGAAGACGCTGGATCAAATAACACCCGTAACGCTCGAAGGCGATCTTTCGTTCCTTGCTTCGGACGCGCTTGCGGGGCGCGACACGCCATCACCGGGATTGGAAGTTGCAGCGGAGTTTATTGCTTCCCGTTTTCGCGCGGCGGGCCTCGAACCGGCTATGGATGGCTCCTATTTTCAAACGGCGGATTTGACCAGGGAGGCAGAAGAGAGCGCGAAACGCTATCACATAAAAATTCCGGGAGGCCCGATGGTGGGAAAGAACGTGATCGGAATTTTGCGCGGATCGGATGCGGCGCTGCGGGACACATACATCATTATCTCGGCGCATTACGATCACATTGGGACGATTGCGACAGCGGTTGGAAGAGCGCCGAAGAAAGCCCCGGAAGGCAGCACGGACAAAATCTATAATGGCGCAAACGACGACGGCAGCGGTACGGTTTCGGTGATTGCGCTGGCGGAAGCATTTTCAAAACTGCGGCAGAAGCCGAAGCGATCGATTATTTTTATCGCGTTTTGCGGCGAGGAGTTCGGTTTATTGGGATCGAAATATTATGCCGGGCATCCGGTGGTTCCCCTGAATCAGACCATGGCGAACATTAACCTGGAGCAGATTGGGCGGACCGACGGCGACATCAAAAAGGGCAGCGCTTCGCTCACCGGATTTGAATATACGAGCCTCGGTAAACTGTTTCAGCGCGCGGGAGAAACATTTGGGATTCGAGTCTACCGGGATGAGCAGGCCGACAAGTATTTCCGGCAGAGCGACAATTTGAGCTTCGCAGTGCATGGCATCCCTGATACAACCCTCTGCACATCGTTCGAATTTCCCGACTATCACGGCCTGAAAGATGAATGGCAGAAAATTGATTACCCAACTTTGGCTGCAATTGACCGGATTGTGGGGACGGTAGTAGAGGCAATCGCAAATTCAAAGATACGGCCGCAATGGGACCCGAACATTCCGGCGGCAGAGAAATACAGAAAGGCGGCGCAGGCGCTCTACGCCGCCGACGGGGTAGCAGCCTCTAAATGAGCTCTTCCAGACGGACGTAGCTGGCCTCCATCCCGTGCTCCATTCCGGTGGCTAGCATAGCTGCGCGAGTCTCAGCATTGGGAAGGGTCATGCGCATGGTCATCAATGTGCCGCCTCCGTCCGGTTCGAACGTGGTTTCGATGTGGTTGTCGGGCGTTGGGTCGGGTAGATGCATTCGTTCGACGTGAACGAGCCGGCGGTAAGGCTCAACTTCCAGGCATTCACCAGTGAGGTGGAAACCTCCCCCCTTGCCGTCGGACCATTCGTAACGCATTTTCCCTCCTGGGCGCGCATCACAAACGCAGACCGGCATGGTCCAGCCATCGGGACCGAGCATCCATTTCTGAATCAGCTCAGGGTCAGTATGCGCACGGTATACAGCCTCGGGCGGCGCGGCAAAGCGCCTCGTAACAACGACGTATTTGTCGCCTTCGGTTTTCAGAGTCATTTTGCTCATCGGGTTTTCCTTTTCGATTTTTGAGTCATATCGGCCAACACCTGGTCGAGCCGTTCGTAGTTCTTTTCCAAAGCGCTTCGCAGCATGCCTAGCCACTGGTCAATCGCGTCGATGCCCCCACTTGCCAGACGGCAAGGACGCTTGGAACCTTCCACGCGGCGCGTGATGAGTCCCGCGTTTTCGAGAACTTTCAAATGCCGCGAAACCGCGGGTTGTGTCATTTCAAACGGTTCTGCCAACTCCAAAACCGTAGCCTCTCCCAACGCGAGGCGCGCGAGAATAGCGCGGCGCGTGGGATCGGACAAGGCGGAGAAGGCGGAATCAAGGCGAGACATATATAACAATATTGTTATATAACTGGATTATTATGTCAAGAGAACGATGAGCGATATACCCTCGCTAGTACTTTTCCGGTTCGATTCGCTGGTGGAGACGCCAGCTATTCCCTAGAATTCAAATACTATGGACCAACATCGAAGAGGTTTTTTGGCTGCCACTGCGGCGGCGTTTAGCCTGAACTCGCAGCAGCCGGCGTCAGCGGAAACACTGCCGCAATGGCGCCGAGGGAATCGGGATTGCTACGGCTTAGAACAGGAAATCCTTGATTTGTTTTCGGACTTTCCAGATCGACTGGCATTCAAAATTTGGGCGCCGGCGACAAAGGGCAGCCCGGAATTTCTGGTTCAGAGGAATGAACGCAGGCGGATGTTCACGGCGAGCACAAACAAATCTTTTATCCTCTGTGAACGGCTGCGCCAATTAGATTCACTACGGATTGAGAAACGGCTCATCGATCACAAACTACGGCTGGATGACAGCATCTGGTCGCCAGGGAGCGACATCCTCAATCCCCCTAATTTGTCGGGATGGATTAGCGAGCGGACGGCGATGGAAGCGATGGTCGTCCACAGCGACAACACCGGAACAGATATGGTGCTGAAGGAAGCCGGGGCGCAGCGGGTCCGAAGGTTCATCGCCTCCATAGGAATGAGAAGCACCGAGATTCCGGACAGCACACGTGCCTTCGGCGCATATGTAGTAGGAGCACCCAACTATAAAACCATTACCTGGGAGGAATTGATTACCTATCCGCCGAATTTAGTTCACCCGCTGCTGAATGATGTGGAGACGTTGGCCTCGTCCTCCGACGATCTGGTTTCGTTTTTCTCTCGCGCCCTACAAGGAAGATTCTTTTCTCATCGAGCGACGCTTGAAGAGTTCCGGCGGATTCTGGCGCTCGGCGACATCAATTACCTGGTGCGCTTCCCGCTTGGCATGAGTGTGTTCGGCAAAGCTGGATATGCCGATGGGCCGGGCACGCATACGCGTTCGATAGCCGGCGGCGTGTACTTTCCGGATCGATGGGTGTATTTCTCGATGATTCTGAATTGGGATGCGGCGGAAGGGGAAGACTCGAAGACGGTGGAGAAGTTCTATGGTGCGATCAGACGGTCGATGGCATTGCTGCAGGAGAAGTTGGGCGATTAGGAATATTTTTTCCTGCGGGAGAAAAGCTTTTCGACGACGTCGAACGAGACCGGAATAATAAAGATCTCAATTAGCGTAGCGGCGAGCATACCGCCAATGACCGCGGTTCCGATGATCTGGCGGGACACCGCTCCGGATCCGGCCGCAACCCACAAAGGCACGCAGCCAAGAATGAATGCGAAGGCTGTCATCAGAATAGGCCGCAGCCGGATGCGTGCCCCGGTAAGGGCAGCTTCTTCGATGCTCTTGCCGCGCTCTTCGTATTCGCGCTTGGCGAATTCCACGATCAGAATCGCATTTTTGGCGGCGAGGCCGATCAGCATGACGACACCGATTTGCGCGTACACATCATTGTCGAAATGGCGGAACGTCAGGAAGAGATAAGCGCCGAACAGCGCGATGGGAGTTCCGAGCAGCACACTGAAAGGCAGCGACCAGCTCTCATACTGCGCGGCAAGGATCAGGAACACGAAGATCAGCGACAGGCCGAAGACGACAGAGGGCGACACGCCTTGCGCAGCCTGCTGTTCCTGATAGGACATTCCCATATAGTCGAAGCCCATCTGCGACGGCATGGTTTGCGCAAATACTTCTTCTAGCGCATGCATGGCCTGGCCTGAACTGTAGCCCGGGGCGGCGGAGGCGTTGATCTGAGCGGACGAATACTCGTTGTAATGCAGCGCGAATTCCGGACCGGTAATGGGCTTCACATCGACCACGGCGCTGAGTGGAACCATGGTGCCGCGGCTGTTCGAGACATGGAACTGTCCGATGTCTTTGCTGCTGGCACGAAATTCCTTTTCGGCTTCGACGTACACCTGCCACTGGCGGCCGAAGCGGTTGAAATAATTCACAAGATAGCCGCCGAGGAATGTTTGCAGCGTTTGATATACGTCCGCGACGTTGACGCCCTGACGCTCGACTTTCTCGCGATCGACATCGGCAAATCGCTGCGGCGTATTAGGCAAATAGGTTGTGGAAATATTCGCAAGTTCCTTGCGCTGGCGCGCCGCAGCCATAAACTTATTCAGGTTTTCAGTGAGAAATTGAGGCCCGCTGCCGGATCGATCCTCGAGGACAAACGTTACACCGCCGGAAGTGCCGACGCCCGGAATGGCCGGGGGAGGAAATGAAAAAGCAATGCCATCCTTCAAATTGCGCAGTTCGGACGTGATGTGGCTTTGAATCGCTTTGTACTGCTCCTCGGGCTTTGTTCGCTCGCTCCACGGCTTTTCCGTCACAAAGAAGAATGCGCTATAGGTAGCCTGAACGCGGCTGAGCAAACTAAAGCCGATGACCGAGGTGACGCCGGCGATGCCGGGCGTATGCATGATGATGTCCTCCACCTGGCGGGCAGAATCGGAAGTTCGCTGCAAAGAAGCGGCATCGGGTAATTGCATCGCCACGAAGATGTAGCCTTGATCTTCGGCGGGGATGAAGGACGTCGGCAGGCGTACGGCAATAAAAAACGCAGCGCCGGCGACTACGGCGAGAAATAGCAGCGAGAAGACGGCTTTTCGGATGAGGCGGCCGGACAAATGCACATAGCGGTCGCGGACGCCGTCGAAGGCGCGGTTGAATAAATTGAACGCGCGGCTGAGCGGGCCATGGGATTCCTTTCTGGGCCGCAACAGCATGGCGGCAAGCGCGGGGCTCAGCGACAGTGCGTTGAATGCGGAGAACAGCACAGAGATGGCGATTGTGACTGCAAATTGCTGGTAGAGCCGGCCGGTGATACCAGGAATAAAGATGGTGGGAACAAACACAGCGGTGAGAATCAGGGCGGTCGCAATCACGGGCCCCGACACTTCTTTCATGGCGGTGACAGCGGCATCGCGCGGATTCATTCCTTCTTCGATGTGCCGCTCGCAGGCCTCGACAACGACAATTGCATCATCGACAACGAGGCCGATAGCGAGTACGAGGCCAAATAGCGATAAGGTGTTGATGGAAAAGCCGAGCAGGGGGAACACAACAAATGTCCCAACGAGCGAGACCGGAATCGCCAGAAGTGGAATCAGTGTCGCTCGCCAGCCTTGAAGAAAGACGAAGACAACTAAAATAACCAGGCCCAGCGCTTCAAGCAGTGTGAAGAGCGTTTCTTCGAGGCCTGATGTTACGGCTTGCGTCGTATCAAGACTCACCTGATAGGTGAGATCCTGGGGGAACCGCTTAGCGAGCTTCGCTATCTCCGCGCGCATGGCCTTCGCTGCATCGACAGCGTTCGAGCCAGGAAGCTGATACACCGCGAGCACGGCGGCGGGTTTCCCGTTGTACCGGCCCGTGAGGTTGTATGTCTGCGACCCCAATTCTAGCCGCGCCACATCTTTCAACCGCAGCGTGGAGCCGTCAGGATTTGAGCGCAAGATAATGTTGCCGAATTCTTTTTCTGTAGTGAGGCGGCCTTGCGTTTGAACCGTGTAGGTGAACTGCGTGTTGTCGAGGGCCGGCTCGCCGCCAATTTGGCCTCCAGGATTGACAGTGTTCTGCGCCCGCAGCGCGGAAATGATCTGCGGAACTGTGACGTCCATTCCGGCGAGTTTGGCTGGGTTCACCCAACATCGCATCGTATATTGACCTGCTCCGAAAACTTGTACTTGCGCAATGCCGGGGACGCGCGTGAGTTGATCGACCAGATTGATGTAGCCGTAATTTGCCAAAAATATGCTGTCGTACGTGCCGTGCGGGGAATACAGCGCAATCAGCATCAGTGGCGAGGAAAGAGATTTCAGCACAGTGATGCCGGCGGTGGTTACCTGGGCCGGCAACTGGGGCTGAGCTTGCGCGACACGGAGTTGGGTCAGGACCTGATCGATATTCGGATCGGTTTTGACATCGAAATCCACCAGGATTTGGGTTTGGCCACTATTCGAGTTGACCGAGTACATGTAGGTCATGTTGTCGACGCCGCTGATCTGTTCTTCAAGCGGCGTGGCGACGGATTGCTCGACGGTCTGCGAGTTGGCGCCAGGGAAATTCGCTGTCACCCGGATTTCAGGCGGCACAATATTGGGGAACTGAGCCACGGGCAAACGCAATGCGGAGATAGCGCCCACCATCACCATGAAGATAGCGATGACTATGGCTACGATCGGCCGGCGGATGAAAAAATTCGACATGCGAATGCGGCTTTACCGCTTTAGACCGGAGATTCGACGGAAAAGCTTTGAAATTGGTTACAGTCGCGGGGTAAATAACATGATTCACTGCGCCTGCAGCTTTGCCAAAACCTGGACAATGACATCGCCGACCACCTGAAAGCTATGGGCGGAAAGCTTGTCCATTGTGTCTTGAGCGGTGTGCCAGTAGGAATTTTGCGGGCCGTAATCGAGATCGATGATATCGACGGCATTGGCTCCACTGGCGATGAACGGCATGTGGTCGTCGTCGATGGCTCCTCCTTGGGACGGAAAATATTTTCCGTAGCCGAGGCTTTCGGCCGTCCGCCAGATAAGATCGCGCAGGGATTGAGAAGAGTTAAGATCGGGCGCGATATCAAGGTTTTTATCGCCCACCATATCAATATTGATCAGCGCCTTCAGTTTGCTAAGAGTGCCATCGGCCATCCACTTGTCAGCCAGGTGGCGGCTGCCGTAGCGGCTATCGGCCTCGGACCATTCCGCGCGAACCGCTTCCTCGCCGTCGAACCAAACCAGATAGATATCGTCAGTGTGCTTTTGGCGAGCGAGCACATGAGCCAATTCGAGCAAAAATCCTGTAGAGGAGCCTGCATCGTTAGCCCCAACAAAATGGACCATGGGAATGCGCTTGGTGTCGTAGTGGCCCGTCACGGCTATGGCCTTTCCCGAAGAGCCGGGAAATTTGGCAATAATATTGGCCATGGGAACGAGGCCGGCAGGAGTGTGGCCGGTGAACGAATCCAACACGACCGTGGGGCCGAGCGGCTTGAGTTGGGCGACAATCCACGCACGGAGTTTGACGATTGCGTCGGAACCGGAGGGGCGTTCACCGAATGAGACCGCTTTCGCGGTATAGGAAAGCGCAGCGGAGCCACTGAACCGCGCCGGCTGCGAAGCGGAATGAGCCGCCAGGGGCAGCAAGATTATAGAACAGGCGAGCGAAGCGACGCGGAAGGCACAATGCATTGAGGGAATTTCAACGACTGTTGTATCATGGCCGAGAAAACGAACTCCGGAGTGTAGATCTAATCTGAAATGTTGTCCGCAGGGGAGATCCTTCGAAACGAACGGCAAAAGCAGGGGCTCGACCTTTCGTCGGTTTCGAAGCAAACAAAAATTTCAGAGCGAATTTTGACGGCGATCGAAAAGGACGAGGTCAGCCAGATCCCTTCGGCTTTCGTCTACAAAAGCTTCGCGCGGCAAGTGGCGACAACTCTTAGAGTTGATTTCGCGCAAATAGCAAACCAAGTTAACCTGACGGCGGATAAATTCCCGGAGGTACGGATTCCGGGACAGAATGTACGGCGGCCAGACGTGCCTCCTATCCGGCAGCGGCGCGAGAGCATTTCCGGTCTTGTACGGGGTGTAATTTCACTGCTTGCCGTTGTAGCGCTCTGCTCCGGTCTCTACGCGTATCTAAACCGAATGCAGATGTCGGACCTGACCGCCGGGTTCGTGGACGCAGCGCCGGAGAACGAAAGCACGACAAGCAACGCGCAGCCGCAGCCATCACAGGAAGCGATTCAGCTTAAAGTTGGCGCGGTGGAGCAGAGTTGGCTTACTTTTGAAAGCGATGGCCACCGGGTTTTTAGCGGATTGCTGGAGCCGGCACAAACGAAGGTGTTTGAAGGGCGGGAGATGGCGCGGATGCGGACCGGCAATGCCGGAGGCGTGACGGTGGTATTTAACGGACGGGACCTGGGTCCGCTCGGAGAGCGCGGCCAGGTACGTACGGTGGTCTTCACCAGCAACGATGAATACAAAATCGTGCAGCCAACGTTAGTTTCAAGAGCCTCAAGGCTGCGGCTGTTTCCAGCGGTAGTGTTCAACCAATAGACGAAGTGACATCGTCCCGGGCAGCGGCTTTTTGAGCGCGCTCTAGCTTCCGTTTGCGGCGCTCCAGTTGCAGCAGTTCACGGCGGCGGCGGAGTTTGATGCTTGAATCGACGCGTCCCCAGAAGCGGCGGAAATAGTCGACGGCGGACCAAACAGAGAAGACTACAACTATCCACATGGCCCCCAGCGCCCAGGGAGCAAGCCGCGGCCACCGGAGCGACAACATAACGAGCGAGACGCCAACAACCTGGCTCACCATTTTCGTTTTGCCGATGTCGCTAGCCCCGATAGTATAACCTTCGGCCGCGGCGATGCTGCGGAGACCGGAAACGGCGAATTCGCGGCTAATGATAAGAATCGCCATCCAACCCGGCAGAAGGCGAATTTGCACGAGCGAGATGAGCGCGGCCGATATTAGAAGCTTGTCGGCAATAGGGTCAAGTAGCGTTCCGACCGTGGTTACCTGCCCCCAGCGCCGGGCAAGATAGCCGTCGAGCATATCGGTGATCGCACAAGCCCAGAAGACCGCGAAGGCAAAGAGATCGTTAGCGACCAGCATCGCTCCGTTAACTTCGATACGCAGGTTTTGCAGTACTAACGCGGCCACCAGTAAAGGCACCAGGAATATGCGCGTTAGCGTCAGTGCGTTCGGAAGATTCATGCAGCCGTAATCAAACTATAGAACAATTTGGACAATTCATTCGCCGCTATCAGGGCGCCGCGAACCGGGCCAACAGCGTCCGAAGCGATTGCGGGGCATCGGCTACGATTTCGCAATACTCATCCGAATATTCGCGTGAAATGATGGCTGCACGCTCATAAAGCAAGTGCAAAGCGCGGCCTTCACCCAATGGAAGGCGGAATTTCTGACGCGCGACCGGATCGAGACCGATCTTACGGTCGATGGCTTCGAGAAGGGTGTCAATTCCCTGCCCCGTATGGCCGGAGACGATGACGGCATCAGTCTCGTTTTGACGGGCCGTTTCACCAAGGATCCGATGGACGAGCGTATTGAGATCCTGATCGGTGCCGGCGTTTTCGAGGCGATCGGCTTTGTTGAGGACGAGAATCTGCGGAGTTGCCTGCGCGCCGATTTCTGTAAGAACGCGCATCACGTGAGTGGTCTGCTCGGAGGCGATAGAAGAAGTGACATCGACCACGTGAAGCAGGAGCGCCGCGGCTGTGACTTCTTCAAGCGTGGCGCGGAAGGCATCGACGAGGGTCGTCGGCAAATTGCGAATGAAGCCCACAGTATCGCTCAGCAGAACGCGGCGGCCGGATGGCAGTCGAATCTGACGAACGATAGGATCGAGCGTGGCGAACATGCGAGCATCGGCGAGAACACCGGCTCCCGTAAGACGGTTGAAGAGCGTGGACTTACCGGCGTTGGTGTAGCCGACCAGGCTGACGGTGGAAAGCGGCACGGCCTGGCGTTGGGAGCGCTGGGTGCCTCGCGTGGCACGCACGCGTTCAATATCGGCGCGCAGTTTCGCGATGCGCTGGCCAATACGGCGGCGATCGGTCTCGAGTTGTGTTTCACCAGGGCCGCGAGTGCCGATACCACCGCCGAGGCGAGACATTTGCGTGCCGCGTCCAGCAAGGCGAGGTAACAGGTAATTAAGTTGAGCGAGTTCCACCTGCAGTTGCCCTTCACGGGTGCGGGCGCGAGTGGCAAAGATATCGAGAATAAGTTGCGTGCGATCGACGATCTTGCAGCCAAGCTCGCGCTCAAGGTTGCGGAGTTGCGTAGGAGAAAGGTCGTGATCGAAAATTACGCTGTCAATTTCGGCGGCTTCCACACGCAGACGTATCTCATCAACCTTGCCGGAGCCGATCAACGTAGCGGGATCGAGCGCCGGACGGCGCTGTAGAATTTCATCGATAATCTCCGCGCCGGCGCTATCGGCGAGCACACGAAGCTCGGCTAAAGACTCCTCGGGGGTGGCTCCCGCGGCATCACGTTTCGCAACGTTCGGAACGTCGACGCCGACAATAAGGGTGCGTTCTTGCATGTGTTCGAATCGAAGCGAGAGAAGCGGCTAATTTCTATTGTCGCGCGGCGTCGGGATGACAGCGAGGCAGATTTCGGCCTTACAAAAAAGCGACGTCGTCAGGAGTGTTGTTTGCATCAAAGACCAGGAGACCAGGTATGACATCAGAGATCAGCGCTGCGGGCACCTTCCAACTGCCAGGTACTGCGATAACGCTCAACCGCATGGGATACGGAGCAATGCAGCTAGCGGGCCCGCATGTTTGGGGACCACCGAAAGACGTGGATGAAGCCATCGCAGTGTTGAGGGAAGCGGTGAAGACCGGCGTAAACCACATCGATACAAGCGACTTCTACGGCCCGCACGTGACCAATCAGATCATTAAAAAGGCGCTTCATCCCTACCCTGAAGGCCTTGTGATTGTCACCAAGATAGGCGCGCGCCGCGCTGAGGATGCGTCGTGGATTCCGGCGCTTTCCCGTCAGGAGATCATCGACGGAGTTCATGACAATCTCAGGAACTTGGGGCTTGAAGCGCTGGACGTGGTCAACCTCCGTGTCGGGGGACTGACGGGGCCGGCGGAGGCATCCATTTCAGAGCCGCTTTCGGTTTTGGCGGAATTGAAGAAGCAGGGGCTAATTCGCCACCTCGGTCTCAGCAATATCACCGCGGCTCAACTGGCAGAGGCTCAAAAGATCACCGACATTGTCTGCGTACAGAACCTCTACAATCTCGCAAACCGGACAGACGATCACCTTATCGAGCAACTCGCCGCCCAAGGCATTGCCTACGTACCATTCTTTCCATTAGGAGGCTTCACTCCGTTGCAATCATCCACCCTGAACGAGACCGCTGCGAGGCTGCAAGCAACTCGCATGCAGGTCGCGCTCGCGTGGCTTTTGCACCGCTCCCCCAATATTCTGCTGATTCCAGGCACTTCGTCACACGGCCATCTCCGGGAAAACCTACAATCGGCCACCCTGCGCCTGCCGCCGGAAAGTATGGCGGTACTCGATGGAATCGGCACGACCGCAGGTTGAATGATCGCTCCGTTTGATCTAATGCCGAAACGGAGCCGGAAGCGTAAGCAACCCCAGTTCGGAGCCCGAGCGCAGCGAAGGTCCGCGTCTTTAGGGAGCGGTTGCTAATGCGAGTGCTCTGGAATTTCCGGCACCGGGGCCGCAGGTGCGGCTCCAGTGGCATTAACATGGTTCGACGCACCGCCGGCATGGAAGGGCCGGGATACGACGACAGTTGAGATCGCGTGTTTAAAAATCAGTTGCTCCTGATTATTAGTTTCGAGTACTACCGAGTATTTGTCGAAGCTTTTGATCCGGCCTGACAGCTTTACACCACTCATGAGGTAAATGGTCAGGAATGTTTTCTCTTTACGGGCATTATTCAGGAAGGCTTCTTGGATATTTTGCGCGAGCTTGTCCATCTTTTTTTTCCTTCGCTTGTTTGAGTCTCGGTTTCATTGAAAGATAAGCGCGTGGACGGGCACCTTTCCCCGAACGCAACGAACCACCATAACTATAGTAACTATCTTGCGGGCCAAAGCGAAGTGAATGACGGAGAGTAATTTACCAGGAATCGCGATTCGAGATGGTAACGCGGTAATAGGGCTTATTTTTCTCGGACGGGTCCATTGCAAACTGCGCGGTAGTTTTGGCCGGATCGTAGCCGCGCCAGAGCCATGTGAGGGATTCGGGCAGATCGATGGCAGCCTGGGCGGAGTCGTGCGTGGCGTGGCCGAACCGGAAATGGAAGTCGTATTCGCGCATTTTTAGCGAATTGGCCAGTTGAATGGCTTGAAGCGGCCAGGAGCCGTGGGTGTTTTCGAGATCGTCGGACCCGTCGCTCATCCATACACGAATATTGCGCTTCGGCAGCTTCCGGACCATGAAGGGATAAAGATTGCCGCCATCCTGCTTTTCATCCGGCCTCCATTGGATGGAAGTATAGCTGCCAATGGTGGAGTGGACACGCGCGAATTTATCGGGCATAAACCAGGCAGCGTTAAAAGAACAGATACCGCCGGAGGATTCGCCGCCAATAGCACGGCTGTAGCCATCGGGCCGGAGCTTGTAGACCTTCTCGACCTCGGGTAGCACTTCTTCCAGCAGAAACCGGTCGTAGCGATCGCTCACGGTGTCGTATTCAATGGACCGCATGCGCTTTCCTTCCGGCGAAAAACCGGGCGCAATCATCACGTGAACCATGGGCGGAATTCGCTTTTGGGCCACTAGATTTTCGGTAACGGTAAAGAGGCGAAGCTTTGAAAAATTGCGGTCGATCAGGCCTTGGCCGTCCTGCCAGACCATGATGGGCGCGGGAACGTTCGGGTTCACTCCGGGCGAAGCATAGAACCAGAAGTCATATTTCATGCCGCCGTAGATTGTGCTGGTGAGCGTGTGCTTTTCGCTGAGCTTCCCTTCCGGCACGCCAGGTTGCGGATACGAATCGGGATTATAGCCGGGAACATCGGACCGCTTCACGATGGACTGGCCATTCGCGAAAAATTCGTAGGCGTGGGTGACGCCGACACGCATCTTTTCTACTCGCATCCACAGGTTTGAGTTCGGCACCTGTGCCATGGGCAGAGGCGGCTCACCATCAATGGAGACGCTGGCGGGAGCGGCGGACTCGGTTATAAAGAGATAATCCTGCCCCCACACGGCCGCTGTGGTTTTGGGTGGCAGGGTTTTCAACAGTTCGGCCAATCCCGGCGCATTCACGCCCTGCCGCGCGATATCGATCAAATGGGCGAGCGGGTTTATCTGTGCGCCGCACACGCACACAAAGGACGCGCACAGCGCCGCAATCGCCAACCGTCTCATTTCTGTTTGTGCTTCCCGAAACTAGGTGAGTTCAGAGAGGCCAGTGAGTTGTCCCTGGCTGTCGCCAAAATTCGCGGTGGGAACACCCATGCCATCGAGCATGCTCACGTAGAGGCTGGCGATAGGAGCGCCCTTGTCGAATTTGACGTGACGGCCGGAGCGGAAGACGCTGGAGCCGCCGGCGAGGAGAATCGGCAGGTCGTCATGGTTGTGCCGATTGCCGTCGCTGATGCCGCCGCCGTAAACGATCATCGTGCGATCAAGAAGCGAGCCGTCTCCTTCTTTCATCGTTTTCAGCTTTTGCAGGAAGTAGGCGAACTGCTGCATGTGGTAGTTGTTGATGAGCGCAAGTTTATCCATCAGCGCGGGATCGTTGCGATGGTGCGAAAGGCCGTGATGTCCATCGGGCACACCGATTTCGCGGTAAGCGCGGTTGCTGCCTTCGTGAGCCACGATGAACGTGGAAATACGTGTCGTGTCGGTTTGCAGAGCGACAGCGAGGAGATCGAACATCAGGCGCGCATGCTCGTCGAAGCGAATCGGGATGCCGTCGGGCTTTGCCATGGAGGGCGTGGCGACGGATTTATCTGCAATTTGGCGCTCCATCATTTGCACCTGGCGCTCCACTTCGCGGACGGAAGTGAAATACTCGTCGAGTTTTCGTTTGTCCGTAGAACCGAGGCCCAACTGAAGGCGGCGCGTATCGTCAGCCACCATATCGAGGATGCTCTGCTGCATCCGGGCGGTTCTGGCGCGAGCGGCAGGGTCGCCGGCGTTCTCATCGCTCCCGAAGAGGCGTTCGAACACATCGCGCGGATTCACTTCCGGCGGATTCGGCGATGTGGGCGTGCGCCAGGAGATGCTGTTGACATAAGCGCAGCTATAACCGGAATCGCAGTTACCGGCGAGATGGCCTTCTTCACACGCCAATTCGAGAGAGGCAAGCCGGGTTTGCTTGCCGACCTTTCGCGCCGCAAGCTGATCGACGGAAACGCCGGCGAGAATGTCGGAACCGGCGGTCTTCTTGGGATGAACTCCAGTAAGGAAGCTGGCGGAGGCGCGGGCGTGGTCGCCCGGGCCGTCGCCTAAAGCCATCCCGTTGCGATCGATAAGCCCGCTCAGGACGAGAACGTCTTCTTTAACCGCAGCGAGCGGCTGCAGAGTCTTTGTCAATGCAAAGTTTTCACCAAGACCGGCAGGCGTCCAGTTGCGCATGTCTATGCCGTTCGGCACATAGACATACACCATGCGCGCGGGAGAGACACTGCCCGCCACCGACTTAGCGGTGGCGAACGCCGGGACCATCGCGTCCAGAACCGGTAAGGCAACCGCGGCTCCGACGCCCCGGAGAATCGATCGCCGGGAAAGATGCTTCTTAGTAACGATCACTTCGCATTTTCTCCTTTGGCTTGCGCCATTGTAGTCATTACTCCATCGCCGCGCCCCATTTGAAATGGGACGCTATTCACAATACCGCTAATTAAACTGGAAAACCGGTAGCCATTGGCGGCAAGACCGTCTGCAATCTGCTTTTCGGCGCGCTTATCGTAGCCTTGCAAGCCGCGGCCAAGCGCATAAATCATCAGCTTTTCAGTTAGGCACTCCGCAAACGCCGGCTTGTCGGAAGCAAGAATGGCCTTCATCTGCTCGGGCCCGTCGAACTTCCTGCCATCAGGCAGTTGGCCGGTCGCATCGATGGGGAACTTGCCGTCATGAGTGCGCCATTGCCCGATCGCGTTGTAGTTTTCGAGCGCAAATCCGAGCGGGTCCATCTTTGTGTGGCAGGACGCGCACATGGGATTCGCGCGATGTTTCTCCATCTGCTGGCGCATGGTTCCGGCAAGCGGCCCGCCTTTCGCATCGATCGAGCCGACACCGGGAGGAGGAGGCGGCGGGGGCGTATTCAGGACGTTTTCAAGAATCCATTTGCCACGGAGGACAGGTGAAGTTCGCGTGGGATACGAAGTTACGGTGAGGACGCTGGCCTGCGTGAGAACACCGCTGCGCTCGGTGCCCTGCAGAGAGACGCGGCGGAAATTATCTCCGGTGACGCCGGGGATGCCATAGAACTTGGCCAGACGTTCGTTGAGAAACGTGTATTTACCGTCGAGGAAATCGAAAATGCTGCGGTCGTCCCGCACCACAGAAGCGAAGAACATTTCCGTTTCCGTATACATGGCCTTTCGCAGTTGTGCGTTAAATTGCGGGAACTCGTCCGGATCGGGACGGATGCCGGCCAGATTCCGCAGTTCCAGCCATTGACCGGCGAAATTTTCAATCAGTGCGTTCGACTTCGGGTCTTGCAGCATGCGCTTCACTTCGGCGTTCAATACTTCCGGCTGGTGAAGCTTGTTCTGGGCGGCGAGATCGAGCAGGCGTTCGTCGGGCATGCTGCTCCAGAGGAAATAAGAGAGGCGCGACGCGAGCTCGTATTCATTGATGGGGTGAATGGCGGTGGGGTCGCCCGGATTTGGATCGCGCTCGATGCGGAACAGGAAATTGGGCGAGACCAGAATCGCTTCCAAGCCGATACGCATCGACTGGTTGAAATCCATACCTTGCTTCTGCGCCTTGTCGACTAATCGAGTCAACTCATCCACTTCCCCATCCGTCACCGGGCGGCGATAGGCGAGCCGCGCAAGCTGAGCAAGGTCTTTGCGGATGCAAGCCTCTGTGTGATGGCCCGGAGCATGGCCGCAGATAAAAATGCGGCTATAACTAGCCGGCAGAGGCGGTTTCACCGCGTTATAAGGCCCGCGAACTTCGATTGCGTCCACATAGGTAGGCGGGCTCGATACGGCACGCTGCTTCGCAATTTGCGCGGCGTCTTCCGGATGCCTCTTAATGGCCCGCGCGAAAGCCGCATCGGCCTCAGCCTTCATTTTGGCGGCTGCCGCGACTTCCTCCGGTGTCGGAGTACGCGGCGTCATGACAGCGGAAATTACGTGCTCGCCGTAAGGGATGTGAAGTTTTGTTTGATAAGCGCGCGGCTTATCCTTCTCGATGATGACGTCATTTTCGAGAATCTGCTTTCCGTCGAGCATCACGCGAAGATGAAATGCTTCGCGGCGGCCGCCAACCATGGCATGCACTTCGTAATCGCCTTCAGCCGGAAATTCGAACTTGTTTTGGAGCGTTGTGCCGTCGTCATTGGGGCTATGTTCCGGAGAATACCGGAAGCGGGTCGGCCGCGGAATGGCATCGGAGGGAATCGCGCGATTCGCAATTTTGGTGGCGGCATTGAGATATTTCTCCATCAACACAGGAGACACGGAGAGTACATCGCCGATATTGTCGAACCCATAGCCGGTATCATCAGCCGGAAAATCGTCGGCGGGCTTGAAATGTACGGCTAGCAGATCGCGAATCGTATTGTCGTACTCAACGCGGTTCAGCCGGTGAGCGGTGAGATGTCCCGGATCTTGCGGCGTCGCGCGATCGGCTATGGCAAACTGGCTCTCAATCCAGTTCGTCACGGTTTTAATCGTTGCAGGTTTTGGCCGTGGAAGCCCCTTGGGCGGCATTTCGCCCGCGCGGACACGCCGGATTACTTTCTCCCAAACATCGCGGTCGTGAACCATGGAGGCAACATCGTGATACTGCGTGAGCACCAGGCCGGCCGTCTTCAGCTTGTCGTTGTGGCAGAGCGCGCAATTTTGCTTTACGAACGGAGCTACAGTTTGGTCGAAAGTGGCTGTTGGCGCAGGTGGAGCAGCGGCAGATGTGCTCGCTTGTCCGCCGAACAGAACACCCGCCAAAGCAACCGCTCCGAGTGGGGCCACCATTTTGAGCCTGGGAACGTACTTGTAATAAACCAACGATCGCTTCCCCAAATCGTATTTCGCCGGTTGACCGGTGTTGTAGCGGCGAACGCTACGTAGTTCAGGTTACGGCTAACTACTATGAAATCACAGTTTTATGCGATTGGCGGAAGAGAAATCGGGCGCACACGTTTGCAGTTTTAGAGGGGAATTCGGTTACTACCTAGGCAATGTAGCCTTCATTACGTATCGTCGGCACCTACCCTGCACCAGAAACGGTCCAGCTCCAGCGGGTGAAAGGAGTAGGCCCCCCTGATCGCGCTCTTCCATTCGCACTCTGGTAGGAACCGCCCGTTTTACGCCGCTGCTTGTGCGGCAGCGATGTCCCGGCGCTCGCATTGTAGAGCGCGGACGTAAGACTCATTCCAACATAAAAATGTTGGACGAAGCCAGGGCGCCTTTCCCGCCCCGCTTGTTTATGGCAATGCCGGCAGCGGCTCCGACTCGGTGCTCTTCGAGTCCCAGGCAACGATCTTTAGATCCAGTACGCAAATGGAATAGATCACCGGCACGAGCAACAGCGTAATGAACGTCGCCGCCGTCAAGCCTCCAATTTGCGCGTAACACATAGGCTGCCAAAGCGGGCCGCCATGTATAGCAAGCGGAAACAAGGCAATTACAGTTGCTCCCACGGTAATTAGGACCGGGCGCAGGCGCATGATTCCGGCATCAAGGACCGCGGCTTCGAACGGCTCGCCTTTCGCATGCATCTCCTCGATAAAGTCAAACAACACGATGATGTGGCTGACGATCACGCCAACCAGGCTCACCACACCGAGAAATGCCATGAAACCGAACGGAGCCCCCATAATCCACAGCGCTGCCAATGCCCCCACAGCTCCGTAGGGTACAGCGGCAAATACGATGAACGGCTTAATCGCGCTTTTGAACTGAAATGACAAAGCAAGGAAAATTGCCGCTGAAGAAATCAAAAGCACCATTCCCAACTGCCGGAAGCCATCCTGCTGCTTTTCCTGCTCGCCACCGATTTCCAGCCGGTAACCGGGCGGGAGGTGCGCGGCGACTGCATGAAGCCGCGGTTGTGCCTGCTTCATCACTTCCGAAGCAAGCACGCCGTCGCGCGGAGTAGCGGAAACGGTAATTGTCCGGTACTGATTGCGCCGCCGGATTACCTCGTTCTGCAAAGCATTGTCAATACTCGCAATTTGGCCGAGGGGAACCTTTTGCGAGCCCGAACTTGAGTAGACATAAAGGTTACGGATCTGATCGAGCTGAGAGCGTTCGTTGGCTCTTAGCCGCGCTACAACAGGAATCTGCTTATCGCCCTCGCGCAGTACAGTCACCTGATCGCCATTGATTCCTCCCGCGGAAGCATGCGCCACGTCGAGATTCGTAATGCCGGCAAGATTTGCTCTATCCGGATCTATTTTGAGCTGCAAAGCAAACCGGTCCTCACCCCAGTCATCTCGCACTCGAGTGGCTTCGGGAATACCGGCAAGAATGCGGTGAACGCTCTCGGCAGCGGCCCGGAGTGTAGGAATATCTGCACCCGAAACGCGGATCTGAATGGGTAGACCAACGGCCGCACCTGTTTCGAGCTGCCGCACGTCGATGCGCGCCCCGCTGATTGCACCGGATATTCGCTTCTGAATGGCCGGTACGAATGGGGCGGTATCGTGCTCGTCGTGAAACGCAAGTACGACTTGCGCATAATTGGCGTGGCGCGGCTCGGGTGCAAGCGAATACCAGAAGCGCGGGGCTCCTCCGCCTATAAACGCATCAAGCGAATCGAGTGAGCGGTGCTGTTCCGCGGCAACTTGCTCTACCACGCGCTCTACACTGGCAGCGATATCGTCGGCCAATGCAAGCGGCGCGTCCTCGGGCAGATAGATGCTGATGTAAGCCAGATGTGAGAGATCTTTAGGGAAGAACTGTAACTTGAGACCAGATCCGATCAAGGCGCCTGCGGCTAGAATGATGAACGACGCGAGCAGAACTTTCCACCTGTGTTCGATAGCAAAGCGGCCCACCCGGTAATAGTGAGCGGCGAAACCGTGTTGGCGCCGTTCTTCTAAATCCGGCTCGGGCCGCGGACGAAGCAAATAGTAGCCCAGCAGAGGAATGAAGGTCATGGATACCAGGCGGGACGCGACAAGCGAGCAAGTAATCACGATGGGCAATGAATAAAGAAATTTGCCGGTATCGCCCGTGAGTAGCATGAACGGCAGATAAGCAACGATGTTGGTGACGGTAGCGTATACGATTGCCGTTGCCAGTTTCGTCGGGCCGAGCCAGGCGGCAATGACCGGCGCGTGGCCAGCCGCCAGATCGCGCTTGATTGCGTCGCCGGCAACGACGGGATCGTCAACCAATAGTCCGAGCGCGATGATCAGTGTCGCGATAGAGACCTGCTGAAGATCGATGCCGAGTGCTTCCATCATGCCGAACGTCATTAGCAGCGTGATAGGAATAGCCAGCGCCATTAATAAAGCTGAGCGCCATTCCCAGAACCCGACCAGGGAAACGATAACGACGAGAATGATTGCCTCATAGAGGCTGGTCATGAACAGGTGAATGTTTTCGGCCACCTGGTCAGCTTGATTACTAGCTTTGGCAATGATCAGGTCGCGCGGCAGCCGCCCCTTCAGGTTATCGAGCGTCGAATCCACTGCGCTCGCAAAGCGGCCCACTCTCTCGCCCTTCCCCATTTGCACACTCAGGCTAATGGCCCGCGTTCGCTGCCACTGCCCGCTCGCGTCGCGCCAGGAATAGTAGTTGAGATATTGCGGTGGATCGTCATAGGCGCGCACCATATCAACAACATTTCGGAGGTACACCGGAGCGCCGAAAGGAGTCACGCCAATAATCACGTTGCCGATTTCATCTTCGTTACGGAACTCGCCCGACGGATTCAGCACAACACTCTTGCTTCCCACCGTTAGCTGGCCGCCAGGGTAGGTCATGTTGCGCGCATTCAACAGGTTTTGAAGGTTCGACGGCTTAAGGCCGTAGGAAGCAAGCCTCTCCTGTGAATACAGCAAATAGATCTTTTCGTTAAGAATGCCGCTGCGGGTTACCTTCGAGACTAGCGGCGGACCGTCCGCGGTTCGTGCCGTAGCCAGCAGCGCCTTTGACATAACATCGGTGAAGTCGTCCAGCTCGCGATAGCTGTACTTTTCGCCCGCCACTTGTTGCAGATCGGTCGGCACTTCCGATACATCGCGGACCACAAATGGCGCCCATGCATCCGGGTGAATCGGGCTCTCGCCGTAGTTTTCCGTACGAAACCTATCCAGAACTTTCAGGATGGAGTCTCCATCCAGCTTGCTTTCAAAATCGATACCGACGAAGCCGGGGCCACTGAGAGTACGCACGTCCTTCGCCGCGCCCACGTGGGCAAGATAGTCCTTGAATCGGGGAATAGCCAAAAGAATAAGGCGTGTGTCCACAGTCATCGGAAGGCACAAAATGAGCGACGAACGATCCGGCGCGTTTTTCGGACGTACATCGTCAATCGCGCGTGAAATCGCTTGTGTCCGGAAGGCGATCTCACTTTGATCGGCCTTCGGGCTGGCGACCGTCAGCAACAATGTCGCGGTATCGCCGAAATCGCGTTGGAAGTTCGCCGGTCCCGCACCTTGTGGCAGCGTGTTTATGGCGGCGAGGCGGCCTCCAATATCGTCAAGCGTCTGCCCGGTATCCGTCAACTTGTCGGATAACGTAAGGGTGACGTATGAGACATTAGCGCGCGATGTCGATTCGATCCGGGCAATATTTGAATTTGAGGCTACGGTCTCCTCAACTTTGCGAGTAACTAGCTGCTCCACTTTTTCGGCGCTGGCGCCTGGCCAGTTGGTAATCACCATCGCCTGGCGCGCGGGAATATCCGGGTCCTTCCGTTGAGGCATGTTGATGTATCCGTAAATGCCCCATGCAAGTGTGGCCGCCAGCAACACCCACGCAATCTGCCGGTTTTCCACAAAGAATCGGGAAGTGTTGTGGACGGTTGCAATAATCTCGCTGTCGGAACGATGATGGCTCTTACTCACGGAAGTACCTTTACCGCCTCGCCGTCTGAGACAAAGCTCGCGCCGGAGATCACCACCATTTGTCCGGCATCCACTCCCTTTATCGCGATGCGATCGCCGTATGTATCGCCGAGGGTCACCGGCTCATGCTGCGCCTTTCCATCGGATACAACAACGACGGCAAATTGCGAAGACGCCGGCCCCGCACGCACGATAGCGGATAGCGGAACAACGTTCACCGGCTCCGACGGCGGGGCTTCGGTCAACGCCAGCGACACAACCATGCCCGCCCGCAGCAGGGCATGATCGTTCGGCACTGTCACTTCCACTTGAAAAGAACGCGTCGTGGAATCCGCCGCCGCGGCAATCGCGCTCACAAAGCCTTTGAATTTGCGCCCAGGGAAAGGCTCGGCATAGATGGCGATCGGCGAGCCTTTGCGCAAATGCGTAACCGCGATGTCGGGCACAGCAATTGCCGCTTTAACGGACGAAATATCGGCTATTACAAATGCCGGAACGCCGGGTCCGGCGAGCGTTCCAACATCGATGGATCGCTGCAGCACAGCCCCCGTAAACGGGGCGGCAAGCGAAGTGTCGCTTAGTCCAAGATTCGCCGTTCCCAATGCGCTTTGAGCCGCGTTTAACGTCCCGGCGCTGCCTTGCGCTTGAGCTCGCGCGGCATTCACCTGGGCTTGGGTGGCATCTCGGTTCGCCCTTGCCGCATCGTAATCGGATTTCGTGAGCGATGTCTTTTTGAAAAGCGCATCGGCTCGGTCGAAGTCCTGCTGGGCCTTTACGGCTGCCGCCTCAGCCTGCGCCAACTGAGCCCGCGCTGCTTGCTCGGCTTCCTGTGCTTGCGTTACCTGGCCCTGAATTTGCGACACCTGTAGTTGATAATCTTTAGTGCGAACCTGAGCGAGCGTCGTGCCGAGTGGAACAACATCTCCGATATCGACACTGCGCATCCGGCCATCGGCTCCTCGTACCTGGTGAATGGATTCGACGAAGCCGCTTGTACGAAAAGCCAGTGTCACCTGACGGTTCGGAAGGATCGAAGCCGAATAGACCTGGCCTTCGCCGGCGGCGTAGCGTGTCACAGCAGTGAGTCTTACAGGGGTTGCTTCTTTCTCCGGCGCCGCCGGTTGCCGGCTACAGGAAACGAGCCAGACAACTGAAAAAAGACAAGCGAACCGTTTCATTGATCTTCTCCCAAGGCACGCTCGAATTCGGCTCTTGCGGTCCAGTAATCCGCTAGCCCATGTGCGTAGTCGGAATTCGCTTGAGCGGCATTTGTTTCCGCCTGAAAAACCACTTGCAGCAGCGAGGCTTGCACTTCGTATTGGTTTTTTCCGACGCGCAGATTTTCTGCAGCGGCTTCTTGACTCAGTTTTGCGGCGCGAAGCTTCGACCAGCTTTGCTGCATTTGTCGGTACTTATCGTCCACGTCCAGGATGATTTTCCGCTTGGTGGAAACCTCCGTATTTTTATCCTGCGCAACGGTATCTTTCTTTTCCGCGATCTCATTCCTCTTCCGGCCCCAATCGAATGGCTCCCACGAGAGGCTTGCGCCGGCGCTATAGGTTCCGCCCGGCAGGAAGGAATTGAAATTTAATAAGGTGATGCTGTTGAATTCAACTGATATGTCGGGAATGTATTCCGCGCGTTTGGCGCGCAGTTCCGCCTCCGATTGCAGAATTTTCAACTGTGCCTGCTGCAATTCGGGCCTTTGCGCGAGCGCCTTTTTTCGCGCCGCCACAAGATCGACGTTGGGAGAGTTAGCCTGTCCGTCGATCGCCGTCACTGTAAACTCGGTGAGAACGTCGCGCCCCAGAAGATCGTTTAGCTGTTCCTTTTGCGTTGCCTGCTGATTGGAGATCACTAGCTCCGATTGCTCGGCATTCGCGAGGCTTGCCTGTGCTTGAAGCAATTGCGATTTCAGCGCGGTCTGCTCCAAAACGTACTTTTCGGTGAGACGCTCAACCTCTTTGTAGAGCTGGATAGACTCTCGCGCAACTTCGAGGGAACTCTGAGCTTGCGCGATGTTGTAGTAGAGTTGCTTCACGTTACGTACAACATCCTGGCGCTTCCCTCTCGCCTTTTGCTGTGCCAGTTGGGCTGAGATATCCAGAGCCTTCAGTGTGAGATGAACGCGATAAAGAGAGGAGAGGGGCTGCGCCGCTCGACTCACCAAAAAGCCCGTGGGCTGTATCGGCGTAGAGTACTTGACATCGTGGTCCGGTATAGGACCGATCGCGCTCTGAGGGACTAACGTCCCTGTCGCTATCGTAATGTCAACTGGCGTGAGTTGTTCCGATCCCAAAGCATAGAACGAGAACTTTGGAAAAAGAAAACTCCGAAAGGCCCGCGCGCGGTCCTTGGCCTTCGAGACGTCAAGCGCGCTGTTCGCGATATCTGTGTTGTGCTTGAGCGCGAGACTGACAGCTTCATCCAGTGTCAGTTCTCCGGCTATGGCGCCGCGAACGAGTAGCAAGAGGACGAGTGCGCCCTTGACTCCCTTAAGCATGCGCGATTTAGTTTCCGCCACGCGCCTTGCCCGGCGAAAGAATCATACGGTATTACCGGCCCTTCTTACGGTATGAGACTTTAGCCGTCGCCCGGGATATGCGATTTTTACTCATCTATGAAAAGCTGGCGATTTGTCTCGGCCGCAATTGTTGTCCTTATCTCCGCGGCGACTCTTTTCTCGCAGGCATCTGCAAATTCAAGAACGATATTGCTCGCAATGGCCGCCAACACAAAGCGGATGACGCAATATCAGTGGAAGCAGCGCATCACGGTTACACGCAAGGGCAAGCCCGCGCAGCCTGTTATCGATCAAATCAGCTTTGAGCCCGGCGGCGGAATGCACCGCACTACCATTTCGGCGCCTGAAGAAATGGGCGGCATCCGGGGAAGAATCGCAGCCGGAGTACGCCAAAACGTGAAGGACATTATGGAACTGGTGGGCCGCTACAACAAACCACAGCAAATGATAGCCACCATCAACAAAGCCAAGATTACACAGAACTCGAGTGATGGCACGCTTCGACTCCAGGCAAACGGCCTGATTCAACCTAACGATTCCATGACCATGGTTGTCGATGCCACAACGCACTTGGCAAAGCAGGCGCAGATCGCCACCAGTTATGATGGCTCGCCGATGACCGTCGTCCAGGATTATGGTCCGATTCCCAACGGTCCGAACGTCATGAAGAGCATCAAAGTAGCGGTTCCGCAAAAAGAACTGGCTATTGATGTCGCCTCCTACGATTTCGCACAGCAAACATCCACGAGGAGATGAAATGCGGACACTGTCTACATCAATCGGGTTAATATTCGCGGCATTGATAGCGTGTTCCGCAAGCGCGCAGGTGCCGGGCACAGGTCGAGTTCAGATCAAAGCCGTCGAGTCCTATTCCGGGCAGCCGCTAACAAAGCCCACCGGCATTGTGGTTTACGACTTTACGGCAACAGGCGACGAAGTAAAGCTGAATAGCGCAATGGCAAGCCGGTTACGTACGCGCATGAGCGGAAACGAAGGCGACAAAAAAAACGATCTGGCTCATAAAGTGGTCGAAAACTTTTCCAAATCGCTGATAAAGGATCTCGAGAAAACGGGGTTGCCTGTCTCGCGCGGTGTGGAAGGCGAGGCGCCGCCGGATAACAGCCTTGTAGTGCAAGGCGAATTTCTCCGGATCGAGGAAGGTAATCGAACACGAAGAATGGCGGTGGGACTCGGCGCCGGCGCTTCAGACGTACAGGCGAACGTGAAATGCCTTCTGAAGCAAGCGGGTAACGATGTGATGTTCACCCACTTTCAGGCCACTTCGAAAAGCTCGCGCAAACCGGGCGCGGCAGAAACGGCGGGCGCGGGAGCGGCTCCCGAAATCGCTGTGGCGGCATCGGGGGCGACGGAAATGAAGCAAAATGCCGAGGGCGATGCAAACCGCATGGCCAAAGCCATTGCCAAGCAAATTACGAAGGAACTAGCCGCGCAAGGCTGGGCCAAATAAGCACGCCAAGAGCACAAGCCGGAGCGCCGCATAAATTTAGAGTAAAATTCGTCTGTGTCCGGCCGCAAAGTTCGCTCATTCCTGCTTCGCATCGCTTTACCGGTTGTGCTTGTCGGATTTTGCGTGCAATGGGTGCAAGTGACGCATTCGGCGGAATCGAACAGCGACAGCGTCACCGCGGCGGCGGCATGGAATCCGTCGGCGGCGGCATTCGAGCAGGTGCGGAGGTCCTGCACGAATCTGAGCTTTCCGGAACTCGGCGAGTGCTTCGCGCGCAACATGCGAGGGGCAGGAGCATCAACGGAGGCCGTGGCCTTCACCCGTTCCATTGGCAACGAAGGCTATCTTCATGTTTTTGTGCCCACCGGACGGGTGGATATGGCGTTCACTACTTACCCGTTCCGGGCCAATACGAACGAGGCATGCTTGCTCGTGAATGGCGATCCGCCGCACGTCGATGTCGATAATATGCCTGATCTGCCTCAAGCGACGATGAAGCATAGCCGCGCATTCCAAAAGCTCGCGGCAACTTACCCAAAGGTCTCACTCTGGCCAGGAGATCGCGGCGACCGGCGCTCAGTAGTTCCAGGAAGCACACCGGAAGGCGGGCAGCGTTTCATTGCCGAATACAAACTCTTGAATGGTTGCCATGCCTGCGCGCAAGTGGGCACGGCGCGTTTTGCCTTCGATTTCGACGCATCCGGCAAGCTGACCGGCGTGGAGTTTATCAGCGTAAAAACTGAGTAATTGCTTTCACGTAAGATGCCGAAACGGAGCCGGAAGCGTAAGTGACCCCAGAACGGTTACGCCGCCCTATGTGCCGCGCGCACCATTACCGCTTACCGGCTGTTGAGAACCTTCGATGATTTTTGCCTGGCCGGTGAGTTCGTTCATGGGAACCGCCAATCCCGTGCCCGCCGCCTCTACCGCATCAATTAATTTCAGATAGAGCTCCGTCTGCACTTCCAGGTATCTGTCCCCATCGCGCGTAAGCACGTAGGCAAAAATCTCGACATCATACGAATACGATCCGATGGAAGCGAACCGGACCGGCACTCTGCCCACCTCCACTTCCGGATGTTCTCTCAAAATGCCGTCAAACGAAGCGAGCACCTGGCGGATCTGCGCCGGAGTGGCATCGCAGCGGATGCTCAGCGTAGGATGGAAAAACATCTTATCGCGCGGCGCGAAATTCTCCAAGGTCATTGTCGAAAACTGCGAGTTCGGTACCGTAACCAGAGTCCGACCAAGAGTTCGAATACGCGTAGACCGCAAGCCAATGTCTTCGACCGTACCCATCATGTCGCCCACTTTGCAGAAGTCGCCGACCAAAACCGGCCGGTCGCCGATGACGGAAACGCCGCCAAAGAAATTTTCCAGCGTTTTCTGGGCGGCGAGAGCCACTGCCAAACTACCAATGCCCAACGTGGCCCAAATGGTGCTGGTGTTATAACCCCATGCACTGATCGTCGCCAAAAGAGCCAGAATGAAAACGATAATTTTCGCGACGCGGAGCGCAAGGGGCAGTACCGACGAATAGATCGCCCTCTGCCGCTGGTCCGCTACAAGATGGAGATGATGCGACAAAATTTCGAGCAGCCGCATCACAATCCAGGCGAACGCCATGAAGGCGAACAACATGAGCGCTCGCGAAATGTAAAAGCGGACCAAAGCGGAAGGAGCGACCAGGGACATGCCGGCTCCGTAGGCGGCAACCGCAAGCAATAGCGCAATAGGTCCAATCAACCGTGATAAGCCGCTAGCGTGGACATTCGAAGGCATGCTCTTAACAAAGCGGCTTACCACCACCAGAACCAGCCATGAAACAAAGCGCGCCAGGAATCCAAGCGCCGGCACCAGCAGCAGCAGCGCGATCCACTGCCAGAGCGACGTATTCATAAACTTGCGGTTCACCAGCATGGCGGGCAGGTGCTTCTCAAATGCGGATTCGCCAATCAACGCGTGCAGGGTAGGAATCGCTTTGACCGTGCTGGAGGAAAAAAGCCAGACGCGCGCTCCGGGCTGAATCTGAACGCGCTCCAGCTCGATATCAACCTCGTTGCCGCCGGCGTTTATCGTGCTGACCAGCTCGTTATCGGCGCCAGGCAGGTCGTGCAGATTGCCGTCGGTGGAATCGCTCAACTGCCGCACATCGAACGACGAATTCTTGTTCAGAATGTCGTTGAGCTGCGAGGCGAGATTCATTCCTTCCTGCTTCCGATTGCGGACAGGAAGTCCGCTCAAATCCATGTACTCGGAAGCACGAAGAAAATTTCCCGATTGACAAGCTTCCAGGAAGCCGAGGACCGCGCCTCGCGGAGTAGTCCGCTTCAA
>Ga0134125_10000799_pt1 | contig 41139 bp, 41 predicted proteins | sample KB31751_FD_96464 | JGI IMG/M metagenome (GOLD analysis project Ga0134125, IMG submission 96464) | Terrestrial soil microbial communities with excess Nitrogen fertilizer from Kellogg Biological Station, Michigan, USA - KB3-175-1 | ecosystem: Environmental > Terrestrial > Soil > Unclassified ...
CTGAGCATTACAGTCTGTTGTCATTGGGCTGTTCTCCTTTTGCGGTACAAGTGCTGCCGACACAACACTTATACCACCGGAGACAGCCCTTTCCCATACCTATGGTGAGAAATTCGGGCTAGACGGCAGAGGGTCGCCCCGGATCGCGAAGCCTGCCCGCGCTGCGGCGAGCCTCGAACGATGGAAGTCCTTCCTCACCGAAGTGGCATTGGCCGAGAAGCTTCGCATCGAGCCGCCTCAGACTCCCGGAGCCGCGCCGTCGCCGGAGCCGTCTCCCTCGATCCAGTAATCCAGCGCCACGGCGATCCCCTTCCGGTAGGGCAGGGAGAGCCCAATGATTGCCACGGCCGCCACGCAGACGATGACCTGCCCGACCCAGACCACCCGCGGGCGAATCAGGAACATTGCCACGACCAGGACTCCCGAGAGCCCGGCCGTGCTCATGTACATGAAGAACCACGTGTCCCCCAGCCGGCGCTCGAATTCGAGGCCGCAGACGGGGCAGGTTTCCGCGAGGTGGTTCCAGGAGGCGAAGAGCCGCCCCTCGCCGCAACGGGGGCAACGGAGACGGAGCCCTCGGGAGAGGGCTTGAAACAGGGAGAGGCTCCTGCGGACCGGCATGGACTCGTAGTCTATCCGGCGCCAGGAAGCAATTCAGGCTTAGACTTCGCGAATCCATGTGGTCCGACCGCCTCTCCCCCAAGCAGCGCCAACGCTTCGCCGGCCGTCTGAGGGCCATCCTTCCCGCTCCGTCTCCGGCGTCTCGCGGAGCGAAGACTCCGCTTCGTTCCGGCGGGAAGACCGGACCCTCCCCTCTCCAGGTGGCCGAGGAGCTGCGGGAGGAGGCCGGTTTCGCCTGGCTGGACGGCGGCGAGGAAGGGCACCGGCTCTTCGCCAAGCCGCGCGCGGTATTGTCGGTGCGCAACGGCCGGGCGAGCGTCTCCGGCCCCGGCGGACGGGCGGCGTTCACGGCCGGCGGCTTCGATCTGCTGGAAGCGGCGTTCGAGGCCTGGGGCGGCGCGGGGGCCGGAGCGCTGCTGGCCGGCTATCTTGGTTACGAGTTGGGCGGCGAGATCGAGCCTCTCCCACCCCCTCCACCGGACGATCTGGAGCTTCCCGATCTCTATCTGGGGCTCTACGATTCCGCGCTACGCTGGGACGGACAGAGCTGGACGCTGGATTCGACGGACGCCTGGCGCAAGGCCGGAGATCCGGACCCGGTCATTGAAGCGGAGGCCCTTCTCGCCGCCGCCCGAAAACGGCCGGCGTTCGAGATTCCAGCCGGAAGCCTGGCCGGCGCTCCGGTGGTGAGCCGGCCCAGCCGTAGCGGTTTCGAGGCGGCGGTGTCCCGCGTCGTCGAGCGCATCGCGAGCGGCGAAATCTTCCAGATGAACCTCTGCCGGCGGCTGGAGACGCGCGTCGTGGAGCGCCTTCTCTGGCCGCTCTATCTGCGGCTGCGCGCGGCGAGCCCGGCCGAGCGCGGCGCCTTCCTGAGCCTGGGCCGCAGCCGGACGGTGCTCTCGGTCTCCCCGGAGCGGTTCCTCGTCGTCAAGGATCGTGAGGTCGAGACGCGCCCCATCAAGGGTACCCGGCCGCGAGGTGCCGATCCCCGGCAGGACCGCGCGCTCGTCCGCGAGCTCCTGGAGAGCGAGAAGGACCGCGCGGAGCTGACGATGATCGTCGACGTGGCGCGAAACGACCTCGGCCGCGTCTGCGAGACCGGCAGCGTCGAGATGACGAGCCACGCCGAGCTGATGACCCTGCCCACCGTGCACCACACGGTGTCGACCGTGCGAGGCCGGCTGCAGCCGGATGCCGGCCCGCCGGAGCTGCTGCGCGCCACCTTCCCTCCCGCGTCCATCACCGGAGCGCCGAAGATCCGCGCCATGGCCGTCATCGCCGCCGAGGAGGAGCGACGGCGCGGCCCCGCCATGGGCGCCCTCGGCTGGATCTCCCTCGGCGGCGATCTCGACCTCGCCGTGGCCATCCGTACCGCCGCCGCCTTCGAAGGACGCATCGTCTACCACGCCGGCTGCGGCATCGTGGCGGACTCGGACCCGGAGCTCGAGCTCGAAGAGAGCACCGCGAAAGCTCGCGCCTTCCTCACTGCCCTCGGCACCGGAGAATCCCCCTGAGCCTCTCCTGGTGGAACGGACGGACCGTCCCGGCGGACGAGGTCCGGATTCCGCCGGACGATTCCGGATTCCTCTTCGGCGACGGCCTGTTCGAGACCCTGCGGGTGGACGACGGCCAGGCGCGGGACATTGAGGCCCATTTCGACCGCCTGCTGGCTGGGCTGCGCCGCGTGGGGATCGAGTTGCCCGAGGCTCGGCTCGCTCTCGAAAGGGCCGTGGAGGAGATCGCCGCCGCGGCTCCCCGCCCTGTGGCGCGGATGCGTTTGACGGTGACGAGGAGCACACGCCTCCTCACGACGGCCGCCTATGAGCCGCCGGAGATCGTCACCGCTTGTCTCCTTCCCCAGTATCGAATCGATTCGCGCGGTCCGCTCGCCGGGTTGAAGAGCCTCTCGTATCAGACGAACCGCCTGGCCCTTCGCGAGGCGGAGTCCCGGGGCGCCTGGGACGCCCTGCTGATGAACGAGCAGGGCCGGCTGGTCGAGGGCTCGCGCAGCAATCTGGCCGTGGTCTTGAGCGATTGCGTCGCGACACCCCCCGAAAGCGACGGCTGCGTGCCCGGCACCGTGCGCCGGCGGCTCCTGGAGAAAGGGGTGATCGAGGAGAGGTCGCTCGTCCCCGAAGACCTGTTGGCCGGCGAGGTCCTGCTGATGAACAGCCTCATCGGCGTGATGCCCGTGTCGCGGATTGCCGGGGATTGACGGCCTTCGCGGCGCGCCCCTTGCAACGCCGCGACTGCCATGAAGATCACTGTCCTGACCGGCCTTGAGAAACCCGACCCTAAATCCTATGACGTCGTCGCGGACCAAGTGGCCGCGGCGCTTACCAAGAAGGGCCACAAAGCCTCGATCCTCGGCGTCTATGACGACGTCTCCAAGCTCATCTCGGGCATCTCCCGGCGCAAGCCGGATCTGATCTTCAACCTGCTGGAAAGCTTCGGCGGCAAGAGCACGGCGGGCGACTTCGCCATCGCCGGAGTGCTCGACCTGATCGGCGTTCGTTACACGGGAGGTGGCCCCGGCGAGCTGTATCTGCGGCAGGACAAGGGGCTGGCCAAGAAAGTCCTCGCCTTCGAGCAGATCCCCTACCCGCACTTCGCCGTCTTCTCCCAGACCTCGGATTTCGAGACCGCCGGCAACCTCCGCATGCCGCTCTTCGTCAAACCGCTCACGGCCGACGCCTCGATCGGCATCGACGGCGACTCCCTGGTGCGCGACACGACCTCCTTGATGAAGCGGGTCATCGCCATTCACGAGAAAATCAAGGACAGCGCCCTCGTCGAGGAGTACATCGAGGGTCGCGAGCTGTACGTCGGCGTCCTGGGCAACCGGGAGCCGCTCGCCCTGCCGCCGGTCGAGGTGGACTTCACCGGTTTCCCCGAGGGCGAGCCGCGCATTCTGGGAACGAAGGCCAAGTGGAAGAAGAACAGCGCCGAGTACAAGGGAACGAAGTCCGTGATGGCCGACCTCCCCGACGAGTTGCGGGCGAGGCTCCAGAAGACCGCCATCGAGGCCTACCGCGCAGTACGCGTGCGCGACTACGGCCGCGTCGACCTGCGCCTCACCGAGACGGGCGACATCTATGTCATCGAGGTCAACGCGAGCTGCTACCTGGAGAAGGAGAGCGAGTTCGCCATGGCGGCCCAAGCGGCTGAGATCGAATTCCCGGATCTGGTGGAGCGAATCGTCGAGTTGGCGGTCGAGCGGTACGCCTGAGGTCTTCCGCAGTAAAGTCGGGCGGGGGGCGGCCAGCTAACAGCATATTCGTCGCCAATGGCGCTTGCTGAGCCTCGACCCTGACGCCAGCTAGAGATGGCCACGACGGTCTTGGTTCATCGTAGCCGGGCACCGGAGTTCCTCAGTCGCGTGAACTACTTCATTTGTTGCCGTTCTTTGGCCGCTTCCCGGAGCGCTTGACCTTAGATCCTTTCCTCTCAAGCTGAGGAACTTCCTTCAGAGAGTCCGGAACGAATCCGTACTTTTCTTGGAAGGCTTTCCTCCGTTCCTCTCGGGTAAATGTAAAATCCACGTGCAAAACGGCCTTCTCATCGTCAGAAAGGTAGGCAGTCAGACCTTTTGACCAATTCCTGTATGGCTGTAAATCTTCATCAGAAAAGCCACTGTTTGTGGGTTTTCCATATTTGGAAATAAACCGCTGAAGTGGAATGGGGCTACTTGGGACCCAACGTACCCACTCTACGCTCAAGGCTTCTTCATTCGTCTCTGTTGCCAGCTTCTCAAGCATCTCTTTATTTTTAGACTCAGGATCATCCTGCAACATCTTCTTGTAACTTGGACGACCGTCATTAAATTTCACAATGATCTGGCCACTCAGTCCTTCACCAGACACGGAGTACATAACATCCCATTCTTGTGCCCAGGCGGGTTTCAATTGCTTATAGTCAGCACTCGGAAACCTGAGCTTAATGTCAGCAAGGGTATCAAGAGGCCCAATCTTTTGATATACCTCAGCGTCTACCCCTGCCCCTCCGAACCACAGACACAGGCTTGCACACAAGAATGGCAAACTCCTTATTATTCTTAGCGCCATGTTCATCGCCTCTCAAAAGCTTTGCACCTTGTTTAAAGGTATCTTAGCAGAGCTCACAGAAAGGTCAACCAGAGAACGGAACGGGACCGTAAACCTCTAGGCTACAGTTGGGGTTCCGAGCCGCGGCTCGTATGCCAAAGGGCCAAGATCTCCAAACCTTTGGCAGAGATCCGGTAATAGAGGAAGTAGTGAACAGGCGTCAGGTGGAGCCGCCTGACTTCGGCAAAGCGTGTGCTGCGGACTCTGACGCCGGCGTAGGGTTGGAAGGCTAAGAGAGCGAAGGCTCTGTCGATTGCCTCCTCAAAGGCGTCGGGCGCCTTCGAACGATTGGCTTTCCACCAATCAGAGGCTCCTGTGATCTGCCGTGCTGCCCGGCGAAGGACTTTGATCCGGAGGCGCGCTCAACGGCGGCCCCGAAGCTCTTGCAGGAACTGCTCTCCGTCGACGAAATCGCCGGCGTCTGCTTCTGCAAGGGCCTCGAGTAGCTCTGCTTCCTCTCCAGGGCTCAGTTCCACAGCCTCTTCAGTCTCCAGAAGATCTGGCGCCAAGACGGTCACCTGGGTTCCCTCTTCCCAGGTGTCTCCCTCCAAGACAACTTTACCGCCCTCGACATGGCCTGTCGCGACTCTCATATCAACATCGTACCCCTGTTTGGTCTGGACCGCCATGGCCTACGCCAAATACTTCCCCCGCCGCATATGGTTCACCGCCAGCGCGGTCACGAAAGTGGTGACGGCGATGACGGCGGGGGCTTCGCGGTCCTCGGGGTAGACCTGCTCCAGGGCGTCGGCCCGCGTGGCGAGGTGGTTGAGGAGGTGGCGGGTGCGCTCGGGGAAGTGGCCGGTCCAGCGGAAGACTTCCGCCGGGAGGTCCCGCGCCAGCCGCCGGATCAGCTCGGAGGCGGGGCGGCGCGGCGCTTCCGTCGTCAGATCCTCGGGATGGCCCCAGTCTTCGAAGATGGAACGCAGGGCGCCGTCCAGCCCAGGGGGGAACTCGCCCGCGTCCGTCTCCCAGTCCCGGTAATACTGCTCCAGGGAGTAGGAGATCTCGGAGACCGGCTCGTCCAGCTCTTCGTCGGACACCAGCGGCTCGGTATCGAGGAGCTCGCGCAGCACGGCGTCGCAGTGCTCCAACTTCTCCAGGGCCTTAGGCCAGCTCGCGTACTCCGATCGCCAGTCGAGGCCGGGAGTCATCCAGACGGCGAAGGTCTCCGCCCAATCCTCGTCCGGGTGCTTCTGGGCGTACCAACCCGGGAGATGGCGCACGAACTTCTGGCTGAACGGCTGTGGGCGGTACTCCTCCCGGTAGGGCCGGGTGATGGGGCCGAAAGTCCGCACCCAGTCCTCTCGGTCGTAGAGGCGATAGGCGTAGTTGACGACATGCCCCATCTCGTGGCGCAAGTAGCGCAGCAGGTCGCGCCGTCCCAACCCCTCCACCAGGCCAGTGCGCTCGGCGTGCAGCGCCGCGAGATCCGGCCGGGCAAGATAGAAGGGGATGGCGATCGCCACCGTCCCGAAGGGCACCCCCCACTCGGTGGAGAGATAGAAGCGGGGGTGTACCCGGCGAATGCCCGCGGCTTCCAGCTCGCGCTCCAGCTCCGCAATCACCGGCTCCAGGGCCGTGCCCTCGATCTGCAGACCGAGGTCGCGGATCGGCCGGTCTCCGGGAGGTGACTCCTCGAATGGGGGGGGCGAAGGGTCCATGGTAGAGGGACTGGCAAGATCAATGCCGCCGGCGTCAGGAGACGATTCAGAGCTTCGGTGCCGAGCCTCGGCTCGTATGCCAGAGAGCAAGAACCACGACCTTTTTACCCGACGCGGAAAGCCGGTAATACAAGAAGTAGTGGACTCGGCTCAAATGGATTCGGCGGGCGCTGGCCAAACGAACATCCCGTGCCTGGGCACCGACAGAGGGATGCGAGGTGATGAGGTCGATTGCACGATTCATCTCCTCTCGAAAGGCTTCAGGAGCCTTGGGCCGGTTTGCATCCCACCAAGCCGAAGCCTCCGCGATGTCGCGCGTAGCTCTCCGGGTGATCTCAAACGGGAGCCGTCCTCTCAACGACGGTCCCAAAGCTCACGCAGAAACTGCTCGCCGTCCACCACGTCGCCCGCCTCCGCTTCGGCAATGGAGGCGAGAAGGTCTTCCGTCGCACGAGCGTCCAACTCGAAGAGCTCGCTTTCCCCCGGGGAGAGAACGGCGACCAGAGAGCCCTCCGGAAGAGGCGCGCCCTCGACGATAACTCTTCCCGAGACGACTCTGCCGGTGGCGACTCTCATAGTGCAGATTGTAGCTGGTTCCAGGGAGTGCCGCCAGCTTGGAACCTTGGAGCGATCTCTCTCGTAAGGAGGTGCAAAGAGGAGAGATCGCCATGAAAAAGACCGCCCTGATCCTCGCCGCCTCGCTGCTGTGGGTCCTTCCTGCCGGCGCCGACGAGGTCGTTCGCTCGTTTCGCCAGCAGATCCCCATCGCCAACGCCCACCAGATTCGCCTCGACTTCCCCGTCGCCGAGCTGAACGTCGATTCTGTTCCCGGTAACGTGGTTGGACTCGACGTCAAAGTGAAGTGCCGGGAGAAGACCGGCCGGTGCGCCGACCGTGCACACGAGCTGAAGCTGGTCTACGACAACTCCGGCGAGGTCTTCAAGATCGAAATGAAGAAGTTCCCCAAGTGGCACGGCTCCGGCAAGCTCCAGATCGTCGCCCACATCACCGTGCCGCGCGACCTGCCCCTCAGGGCCGAGCTCGGAGTGGGCGAGCTAAACGTCCACGGCATTGCGGGGGATCTCAGTCTGAACCTCGGAGTAGGCCAGGTCAACGTCGACCTGCCCAAGGAGGCCATCGCCTCGGTCAATCTCGACACGGGAATCGGGGAGGCCAGCCTCGTCGCGGCCGGCCGGCATTTCAGCAGCTCCGGGCTCTTCACCAAGGAGCTGAGCTGGACCCGGGGAACGGGCCGCTCCAAGGTGAAAGTGGACTGCGGCGTCGGTGAAATCGACGTGGTCCTACGGTGAAGGAGAGGCCCTCTCCTGCGTCCCCCTCTCTTCCGGCCGCCGCGTCATCGGCGCGCCGCCGGGAGAGGCGGGAGAGGGACGTGTCCAGAACAGCCAGCGCACCAGCAGGGCGCTGGCGAACACGAAATTGAAGACCCCGACGTAGCCCAAAAGAATGTGCCCGTCGCTCCAGGCGTCGAGGTTTATCACCACCCGCAGCAAGGCGAGAACCGCCAGCGCCAGGAGGGTGAACGCCCAGAGGGCGATCTGCCACCGGCGCCGGAGGCCACCCATCCGCGAGGCCTCGAGCAGCACCACGATCAAGCTCGCGAGACAGACGATGGAGATGAGGACCTCGATCGAAATCACCATGACATTGTAGACGTTGGAGCCGGCCGGATCGTTCCCGGATCGCTTCTGGGCCGTTCAGGCAGGGCGGTGTAGACTCCTTCGCACATGCACGGAGATCTCCACGTCGTCCTGGTGGAACCGGAAATTCACTGGAACACCGGCAACGCCGGCCGCACCTGCCTGGCCGCCGGAGCCCGGCTCCACCTCGTTCGCCCTCTCGGTTTTTTCCTAGACGACCGGCAGGTGCGCCGGTCCGGCCTGGACTACTGGCCCCGGGTGGACCCCGTGGTATGGGAATCGTGGGACGCCTTCGAGAAGGAGCTGGACGAGCTCGGCGAGCCGTTCTTCTTCAGCGCCGAAGCGACGCGCGAGTACTGGAACGTCCGCTATCCGCAACGTACGGTGCTGATCTTTGGCAAGGAAAGCACGGGCCTCGCGCCGGAGATCCGCGAGCGCCATCGCGATCAGCTTGTGCGCATCCCCATGGCCGACCCGGAGATCCGCTCGCTCAACCTCTCGACCTCCGTGGCCCTCGGAGTCTACGAGGCGCTACGGCAGCGGTAAGTGGAAGAGAGGGCTCAAGGCAGCTTCACGGTCACGAGCTTCTCTCCCTGCTCCCCCCGCTCGACGACGGCGCCCTTGAGCTTCGCGGTCACTCCTTCGGCTTCGATCGTCACGGAATCATCGCTTTTGCTGATCTTCAGCTCGGTGGCGAAGCCGGTCAAGGTGACCTTGCGTATACCGTTGGCGAGAGGATTGGCGCCGGCGCCTTCCGTCAAGGACTCACGGTTCAGAATCTCCAGGACTCCCCCGCCGTTGCCGAGCTTCACCCAGCGGCGATGGATGAGCTCGCTGCCGCCGAGCGGCGCGATGTTCCAGGGGTCGAAACCCTGGGGCCAGAGCGGTTCCGCGCCGGCGACGAGGACCAGCTTCCAGCCCGCCCGGCCCAGCAGCGCCTCGCGTTGAGCCCGACGGTCCTGGCTGACGCGGCCGGCGTCCTTCTCGGCCCGCTCCCGAGCCGTAGCCTCCTCCGCCGAGGTGAAGGCGCAGGCGGCAGCCGTCTGGACGGATAGAGCGGCGTCGAGCATCTCGTCCAAGCCGGCCGTCTTCGCCTCCAGCTTGCCGCGCCAGGAGGGATCGAAGCGATCGAGGAGAAACGCCTCGGCGGGTCCCACCGTGTAGATCCGCAGGCGGACGTCCTCAGCGGGCCACTCGCCGGCCGGCAACTCCGGCCCGGCAGCCTCCCCCAGCGCCAGCGACTGGACGAACGACGCCAGCCCCTCGTTGAGCTCCGTTCCCCGCTCGTAGGCGACGGAGCTGGCGGGCAGCCGGGCAGCGCGATCGCAGCGCAGCTCCAGGGCTCTTCGAGCCCAGCAGGCCGCGTCCTCGCGCTTCGGCGCAGCCCTCGCCCGGCGCAGGGCTTCGGTTTCCAGACGCCGGAGTGCCAGGGCCCCAGCGTCGTCGACCGGATAGGCATAGAGGTTCATCTCATTGCCCGACCAGTCGGGATGTCGCTGGGCCTGAAAGACGTGGAAGCTCTCGTGGATCATCGTCGCCGCCCAGTGCCGCGCATCCTCGGAACCGCCAGGCGGGAGCAGCACGGTCGCCGTCGGCACGCCCGCCAGATCCACGTGGGTGTTGCCGCGCATGATGGAGTGCTGGCCAGGATAGACCCAGACCTCGCCCTGCTTCACGAACCCGGAGGGCGGAGATGGGTGACGGATGAGGAAGGTCCGCTCGCCGTCGTAGACCGCGAGAGGTGTTTTCTTCGGCTCGAAATGCGGCCACAGGGTCAGGCCGGCCATGCGGTCGAATTCGGCGAAGATCGCGGTGACTCCGGCCGGAACCAAGGCCGGGGCCTGCCCGAGGATTGCTGCGGGAAGGAGTCCCCACAGCAGGACGATCAGAAAGCGTTTCATGTCTTTGGTTCTCCCCACCCTCCCCCACCCGGGGTCTCCAGGATCAACCGGTCCCCCGCCCCGACTTCCCGGCCGTCGATGGAGGCGAGATCTTCGATATCTCCCATCGCCCGCACCAGGCGCTGGCGTCCGCGCTCTCCGGGCTGGCCGCCCTGCATGCCGTAGGGCGCTTCCACCCGGTGCTGGGTCAGGAGCGAGAGGGACATCGGTTCGAGAAAGGTCAGCTCCCGCACCACGCCGTCGCCGCCGTGCCAGCGGCCGGCGCCGCCCGAGCCGGCGCGCAGAGCGAAGCGCTCCAGCCGCACGGGATAACGGTGCTCCAGGACCTCCGGATCGGTGATCCGCGTGTTCGTCATGTGAATGTGGACGCCGCTGGTGCCGTGAAACCCCGGCCCGGCTCCGGAGCCGCCGCAGACCGTCTCGTAGAAACCGAAGCGCGGGTTGCCGAAGAGGAGGTTGTTCATCGTCCCCTGCCCGCAGGCGAGGAGCCCCAGGGCCTTCACCAGCGTGTCCACGACGCGCTGGCTGGTCTCGACGTTGCCGCCCACGACGGCCGGCGCCTCGGCAGGATCGGCGGGAAACGGCGGGTTCAACATCCCCGGCGGAATGCGGATGTCCACCGCCCGCAGAATCCCCTCGTTGAGCGGCAGCGGCTCGGCGATGAGCAGGCGAAGGACGTAGAGGATGGCGCTGCGCACCACGGCCGGCGGCGCGTTGAGATTCCCCGGATGCACTCCGGAGGTGCCCGAGAAGTCGACGGTGACGATAGGGTCGGCACCCGCGCCCGCGATGTCGATGCGCACCGCGATCACCGCGCCGTCGTCCAGCCGCTCCTCGGCGGCATAGCGTCCCGCTGGAAGACGGGCGAGCGCGGCCCGCAGCCGTTCCTCGGCCCGGGCCTTCAGGGCGGCCACATAGAAGAGGACGGTCTCCCGGCCATGCTCGGCGGCAAGGGACGTCAGCGCTTCGGCGCCCCGGTGGTTCGCCGCCACCGCGGCTCGCAGGTCAGCGAGGTTCTCCTCCACCGCCCGGGTGGGAAACGGCGCTTCGAGCAGCAACTGGCGGGCCGCGTCCCATCGGGGCTCGCCACGGCGGACGAGGTGAGTCGGCGCGATCACCACGCCTTCCTCGATCAACCGCTTCGCTCCCGGCGGCATGGAGCCGGGCCGGATGCCCCCAATCTCCGCATGATGGGCGCGGCTCGCCACGTAGCCGAGAAGCTCTCCGTCCCCCGCTTCGAACACGGGAGTCACCACTGTCACGTCCGGCAGGTGGGAGCCGCCGAACGCGGGATGATTGGTGATGATCACATCCCCCGGCTCCATGGCGATCGTCTCGCGCAGGCGGCGAACGCAGAGCCCCAATGCGCCGAGATGGACGGGGATGTGAGGCGCGTTGACCACCAGCTCGCCCGCCGGATCGAGCAAGCCGCACGAAAAGTCTAGCCGCTCCTTCACGTTGGTGGAGACGGCCGTACGCTGGAGCCGCTCCCCCATCTGCCGCGCGATGGCCGCGAAGCGATGGGTGAAAAGCTCAAGCTGAACCGCTTCGGGCCGGCAGATGGGAGTGGAGATGAGGCGCTCCTCCTGGGAAATGAGAGATTATAGAGCCCTCACCTGAGCCTCGCCGGAGACCCTTCTGCCAAAGCCCGCCCCAGCGCCTCCAGGCTCTCCAGGTTGTGCACCGGGCGGTGCTCGTCGACGTGCGGCAGGATCGCTCGTACGCCCAGGGCCTTGGGCTGAAAACCTTCCCACCGCAGCAGCGGGTTGAGCCAGATCAGCCGGCGGCAGGACTTGTGGAGACGCTCCGCCTCGGCTTCGAGACCCGGCTCGGGGTCGCGGTCGAGACCGTCGGTGACCAGCAGCACCACGGCGCCGTGGCCGAGAACGCGCCGAGACCACTGCCGGTTGAACTCCCGCAGGCAGGTACGCAGGCGCGTGCCCCCCGACCAATCCTGAACCTCGCGGCCACAGCGCGAGAGAGCCTCGTCGACGTCGCGGCGCTGGAGGATTCGGGTCACGTTGGTGAGACGGGTGGCGAACAGGAAGGCCTGGATGCGGCTGCCGGCGTCGCGGTCGTCGAGCAGGGCGTGCAGGAAGTGCAGCATCACCTCCGAGTAGCGCCCCATCGATCCCGAGATGTCGCACAGCACGACGAGCGGCGGCGGCTGGGAAACGCGCGACCGGAAGCGCAACGGCGCCAGATCGCCAAAAGTCCGGAAGCTGTCGCGCGCCGTGCGGGCGAGATCGAGGGCCGCGCCGTGCGGATCGGAGGCGAACCGCCGCGTACGCACCGGCCGCAGCGCCTTCGCCATCTTGGCCACAAGCCGCTTGGCGCGGGCGAGCTCCTCGGCGCTCATCTGCTCGAAGTCGCGGGTGCGAAAGACCTCGTCGGGGGAAAACGTGAGCGCGGCGTCGAATTCGGTTTTCTCAGGGATCGGCTTGCTCGAGGCCGACGGCGGTCGCCAGGCCTCGGCGACCCGCCGCGAAACCTTCTGCTCCCGCGGCACGCGGACGTGCGGCAGGAGCTGCGCCATCGCGGAGTGCAAACCGAACGGATCGCGCCAGAAGAGGCGGAAGGCTTGATCGAAAAGCTCGAAGTCCTCCGGCCTCTTGACCAACACCGCATGGAGCGCCCAGTACAGCTCGTCGCGCTGAAGCACGTCCACGGCGGCGGAGGCGGCGAGGGCGTCGAGCCCGCTCGCCGGCCCCAGGCGCAGGCCAGCGCCGCGCAGCAGGCGGGTGAAGTGGATGACGTTCTCCGCCAGCTTCGACATCATCACGCTCGGCCGTCAAGGCGCGGCAAGCATATCCCGCACCGGAGCGCCCGCCGTCTTCTCAATGTCGTCCTGGTATTTCAGCAGTACGCCCAGCGTAGCGTTCACGGTCTCGGCGTCCAGGGCGTCCCGGTCGAGCGCCAGCAGCGCCCGGCCCCAGTCGATCGTCTCGGCCACTCCCGGCAGCTTGAACAGATCCGCCCGGCGAAGCTGTTGCACGAAGCGCACGATCTGTCCGGCGAGAGACTCGGCGAGCTCTGGAGCGCGCAGGCGCAGGATCTCCAACTCGCGGGCCGCGTCCGGATACCCGATCCAGTGGTAGAGGCAGCGCCGCTTGAGGGCGTCGTGGATCTCGCGCGTGCGGTTGGAGGTGAGCACGACGATGGGCGGCGCCGGCGCGCGCAGCGTTCCTTCCGGCCCCATCTCCGGAATCGTCACCTGAAAGTCGGAAAGGATCTCCAGCAGGAAGGCCTCGAACGGCTCGTCCGTGCGATCAACCTCGTCGATCAGCAGCACAGGCGGTCCGGCCTCGCCGGGGCCGTGCGGCTCCAGCGCCAGCAGCAGCGGCCGCTTGAGGAGGAAACGCGGGTCGAAAAGATCATGGGCCAGCCGCGCCCGGCCGGCGGCTCCCGCTTCGCCACCCAGCTCGGCCAGCCGGATCTCCAGCATCTGGCGGGGGTAGTTCCATTCGTAGAGCGCCACGGCGACGTCCAGCCCCTCATAGCACTGGAGGCGGATAAGCCGGCGGCCGAGGGTCGCGGCGAGGACCTTGGCGATCTCCGTCTTGCCGACGCCCGCTTCGCCTTCGAGGAGAAGCGGGCGCCCCAGCTTGAGCGCCAGGAAGACGGCTGTGGCAAGGCTCGCGTCGGCGACGTAGCTTCCCGACGCGAGCAGCCGGCGCGTGTCCTCGACGTTACGAGGCAGCTCCAACGGCTTGACCAAAACTAGAGGCAGGCCTCGATCGCCCGCTTCGCCATCACCTTGACGAGGTGCGCCAGGTACTCCGGGCTCGCCTCGCCGCCGGTCCGCAGATCCCCGGGTGCGACCTCCACGGCGGAGGCGGCCTGCGAGGCGAAGTTCTCGCCGAGCGACGTCTCCAGCGCGGAGAGGCGGAAGACCTTGGAGCCCGCCCCCGTCACCGCGACGCGCACGCCGCCCGCGGTCTTCGCCACCATCACTCCCACCACCGCGTACTTCGACGCTGGATGGGGAAACTTGGCATAAGCCGAGCGCTCCGGCACCGGGAACCTGACGGCGGTGATGATTTCGTCCGGCTCCAAGGCTGTCGAGAAGAGGCCGGTGAAGTAGTCGTCGGCCGCGATGCTCCGGCGGTCGGTCACGATCGTGGCTCCCAGGGCCAGCACGGCCGCGGGATAGTCCGCCGCCGGATCGGCGTGGCCGAGCGAGCCGCCGATCGTGCCGCGATGGCGAATCTGCGCATCGCCGATCCCCTCGGCGAGGCCGGCCAGCCCCGGGATGCGCTTTTTCACCTCGGCCGAGTTGGCGACTTCGTCGTGCGTAACGAGAGCGCCGATTACGAGGTCGTTTCCCTCGGAGCGGATCTCCTTGAGGCCGGGAATCATGGCGAGCGACACCAGGTCCGAGGGCGCCGCCAGGTCGAGCTTCATGACGGGCAGCAGGCTCTGCCCGCCCGCCAGCAGCTTGGCCGCGTCGTTGCCTTTGAGCAAGGTCACCGCGTCGGCGACCGACTGCGGCCGGTGGAACTCGAAATTCCTCATGCGGCACCTCCTTGCGCTGCCTGAATCGCCCGCCAGACCTTCTCCGGGGTCGCCGGCATAGAAATGTCCGTGACGCCGAGCGGGGCCAGGGCGTCGATCACGGCGTTGATGACTGCGGGGGGAACGCCGATGGCGCCCACCTCGCCCACACCCTTGATACCGATGGGATTGTGCGTGCACGCGGTGACGTGGTTGCCCACCTTGAACGAGGGCAGATCCGCCGCCCGCGGCATGCAGTAGCTCATGTACGAGCCGGAGAGGAGCTGCCCGTCGTCGGAGTAGACGCACTCCTCGAGCAGCGCCTGGCCGATGCCATGGGCGAGGCCGCCGTGCGCCTGCCCGTCGACAATCATCGGGTTGATGATCACGCCGACGTCGTCGGCGATGGCGACGTCCACCACGTCCACGACGCCGGTCTCCGGATCCACCTCGACCTCGACGAGATGGCAGCCGCCGGGGAAGGTGAAGTTCTTGGGATCGTAGAAAGCCGAGTCTTCGAGCCCCGGCTCCGTCGTCTCGATGGGATAGTTGTGCGGCACGTAAGCGGTGAAGGCGATCTCGCCGAACGTCTTCTCGCGGTCGGTGCCGGCGACGCGGAACTTGCCGTCCTCGAACTCGATGTCCGCGACGTTCGCTTCGAGCAGATGGGCGGCGATCTTCTTGCTCTTCTCCACGATCTTGTCGATCGCCTTGTAGATCGCCGAGCCGCCGACCGCGGCCGAGCGCGAGCCGTAGGTGCCCATGCCGAACGGGATGCGGTCGGTGTCGCCATGGACGACCTCGACGTTCTCAACCGGAATCCCGAGCCGCTCGTTGACGAGCTGCGCGAACGTCGTCTCATGCCCCTGGCCGTGGCTGTGCGTGCCGGTGAACACCGAGACGCTTCCCGTGGGATGGACGCGCACCGTCGCCGACTCATAGAGACCGGCGCCGGCGCCGAGCGCTCCCACCAGGGCGGACGGCGCGATGCCGCACGCCTCGATGTAGGTCGAGATCCCGAAACCGCGCAGCTTGCCGCGCGACTCCGAATCGGCCTTGCGCTCCGCGTACTTGCCGTAATCGATCGCCTGGAGGGCCAGGTCGAGCGTCGCCGGGTAGTCGCCCACGTCGTACTGGAGGGCCACCGGCGTCTGGTACGGGAATTGATCCGGCTGGATGAGGTTCTTGCGCCGGATCTCCACGCGGTCGATCCCCAGCTCTCGTGCGGCCTTGTCCACCAGCCGCTCCAGAAGGTACGTGGCCTCAGGGCGGCCCGCGCCGCGCACGGCGTCCACCGGCACCGTATTGGTGAAGATCGCCTTCACCTCGGCGTAGATGGCGGGGATCACGTAAGGACCGGAGAGCAGCGTGGCGTGCAGATAGGTCGGAATGGCCGGCGCGAACGTCGAGAGGTACGCGCCCATGTTGGCAAGCGTGCGTACGCGCAGGCCCAGGAACTTGCCGTCGGAGGTGAGGGCCAGCTCGGCGTGGCTCACGTGATCGCGGCCGTGGGCGTCCGAGAGAAAGGCCTCGCTGCGGTCCGAGGTCCACTTCACGGGATGACCCACCTTCTTCGACGCCCAGAGCACCAGCAGCTCCTCGGCGTAGTGGAAGATCTTCGAGCCGAAGCCGCCGCCCACGTCCGGGGCCACGACCCGCAGCTTGTGCTCCGGCACCTTGAGAGTGAAGGCAGCCGCCAGCAGGCGGATCAGGTGCGGGTTCTGCGAAGTCGTGTAGAGCGTGTAGCGCCCGTCGACGTCGTCGTAATGACCGTTGGCGGCGCGGGGCTCGATGGCGTTGGGAGCGACGCGGCTGTTGGTGAGATCGAGCGAGACGACGCGGTCGGCCTTGGCGAACTGGGCCTCCGTGGCCGCGGGGTCGCCCAGGTGCCAGTCGAAGCAGACGTTGCCCGGGGCCTCGTCCCAGACCTGAGGGGCGCCAGGGGCGACGGCGGCGTTGAGATGGGCCACGGCCGGGTGCGCGTCGTAGTCCACCTCGACGAGCTGGGCCGCGTCCTTCGCCTGCGCCCGGGTCTCGGCGATGACCATGGCGACCGGATCGCCGGCATGGCGCGCCTTGCCCAGGGCCAGCGCCGGATGCGGCGGCGCCACCATCGCCGAGCCGTCCTTGTTGTGGATCGTCCAGCCGCAGGGAATGCCGCCCAGGTCGTCGGCGGCCACGTCGGCCCCCGTCAGCACGGCGAGCACGCCCGGCGCCTTGAGCGCCTGGGAGGCGTCGATCGAGCGGATGGTCGCGTGGGCGTGCGGCGAGCGGATGAAGACGGCGTAGGACTGGCCGGGCAGGGTGAGATCGTCGGTGTAGCGCCCCTTGCCGAGCAGGAAGCGCCGGTCCTCCTTGCGGGCGACGGAAGCGCCCAGACCCTCGGCGCCGCTCATTGCGCACCTCCCCGTACCGCCTCGGCCGCCGTCAGCACGGCCTTGACGATGTTGTGATAGCCGGTGCAGCGGCAGAGGTTCCCCTCCAGGCCGTGCCGTACCTCGTCCTCGGTGGGATTCGGATTCTCCTGGATGAGCTCGGCGGAGCGCATCACCATGCCCGGCGTGCAAAAGCCGCACTGCAGGCCATGGCAGGTGTGGAAAGCGGTCTGCATGGGGTGCAGAGCGCCGTTCTTCGCCAGCCCCTCGATCGTGGTGACCGCCGCGCCGTCGGCTTCCACCGCCAGCATGGCGCAGCTCTTCACCGACTTGCCGTCGACCCAGACCGTACAGGCGCCGCACTGGCTGGTGTCGCAGCCCACGTGGGTGCCGGTGAGCAGCAGCCGCTCGCGCAGCAGCTCGACGAGCAGCATCCGCGGCTCGACGTCGACGTCGTGACTCTTCTCATTGACTTTCAGCGAGATCGTGGCCATGAACCTCCCCCTGGGCTTGCCCGCCGCTGGATGCGGATTTGACCGGTGGCCATGGTATCGCCGCGGATTCGGAGGTGCAAGGGTGGAGCGGGGACCATCCGATATCAACGCTTCGATATATCGAAGCGCTGTCGCCGGCCTTGCCCGGAGGAGTCTCCGGAGCCGCTGGACATCGAGGCAAAGAACTTGAAGACCGCCAGGGCCAGGGAGAAGAAAAACATGAGCGCCTCGAAGGCGCTCCGAACGTCGTGGAACCAGGGCCGCTCCATCCCGACCCGCGGCGACTCCAGGTAGAAGATCGTGAAAACCCCAATCACGCTGAGCACGAATCCGGCGATGCAGACCAATCCGCACCGGAGGTAGAACCTGCGGGAGCTCGGGCCGCCCAGTGGCATGATCGTCGCCTCGTTTCACCTCTTGAATGCGATGGACAAACCAAATCGCCTATAATGGTAGTTACACGCGACGCCCTTGAGCTACGTTTTCTATCGCTTGCAAAAGCCGCTCGCGATTGGCGGAAGAGCGAAGGAGGTATGCAGTCTCGTCCTCAGCAACGTCGACAGCTTCGGAGACAACGATCTCGATCTCGCGATCTTGAAACTGATGCTTGAGCGTGTCGATGAAGCGTTCATCGAGCTCGGCTACGCGTAGCTTGTAGATAGTATACATTGTCAAAATCTCCTAGCCCTTCTCGGAGGGTACAAGGGCAACTCGCGTTTACAGATTGACGTAGCAAATCGCCGCTTTACGTAGCTCTACCATAGCGCGGTGCGTGCTCGCCTCGCGACGAGGCCGCGAAGTGAGCCTTGGCAGCTTACGGAGCGCACTTCCCTTCCTGCTTGACGTTGACCCCCGCGACCGCCGCCAGGCAGAAATTGTCGTAGCTCTTGCCGTCGCAGCCGCAGACCGGCTTGACGAGGAGCTTGCCACGCTCGGTGCAATCCGTCGGCTTCGCCTCGCACTTGCCGCTGTCCTCGCAACTGCCGAAGAACTTGGCGCAGAACTCGTCCTTGCCGCACTGCTCGTTCGTCTTGCAGGTGCCGCTCGGAGCGGCCGGGACCTCCGCCGCGAGGATCGCCGGAAGGGCCGGCAGCAGCAGGAAAAGCATACCCAGCAAGGCAGTGCGAATCGCTTTGTGTCGTCTCATGAAATTCCTCCCGGGCCAGTATAACCAAACTCCGCCTCACCCAAGGTCTCAATGTCCCTGGCGTCCTTCGTGTCCTTGATGTCCTTGTTTCTCCTGGCAAAAAGCAACTCCTAAGCCAGAGAGAGATACGCCACCAGCCGCCGGACTCCCTCGGCGAAGAGCTCGGGCTCGGGCAGAAGCGAAAGGACGAGGAAGTCCTCCGTGGCGAAGTCGAAAAAATACCCCGGATGCACGAGCACTCCGGCCTCCGCCAGCAGACTGAGGACCAGCTCCTCGTCGCTCGCCGGAAGGCAGACGCGAAGCACGGCCGACCAGCCGCCCTCGGGCTCCAACAGCTCGGCCGCCGCATGGCCGGCCACCGCCGCCCGCAGCGCCCCAAGGTTCTCGCGCACCCGGCCGCGGATCGCGGCTCGAATCAGCGGCGCGATCTCCAGCACACCGCCAAGAGCCCGCTGGACGGGAGTCGCCACCGAGAGATAGCTGTCGGCCACCAGCTCCAGGGCGGCGAGAGCCCGGCGGCGAAGCTCGGGCGGGCCCCCGACGCGGATCCATCCCAGTTTCCAGGACGGCAGGCCGGCGCTCTTTGAGAGGCCGCCGAGCGAGAAGGACAAAGCGCCCCCGCCCACCGACGCCGGACCGGCGCGGTGCGGATCGCCCGTGAATGAGTAGTCGGCAAAGACCTCGTCCGAGATCAGCGGCAGATCGCGCGAGGCGCAGAGCGAAGCCACGGCCTCCTGCTCCGCCCGCGAGAGGAAGCGGCCGGTTGGATTTCCCGGGTGGACGAGGACGACGAGGCGCGTGCGCGGGGTCAACGCCAGCTCGATCGTCTCCGGATCGAGAGCGAAGCCGCGTCCGGGCGAGAGTTGAAAATGCAACAGGGCGAGGGACTCCAGAGCCGCCAGACTGTCGAGCAGAGGATAGGAGGGAGCGGCCGTCAGCACCTCGTCTCCAGGGTCGGCGAAGAGCTTGAACAGGTAGGAGTAGGACTCGCTCGTCGATGCCGTGAGGACGAGGTCCTCCGGCGACACCGCGTCCCCCGGCGAAGAGAGAGCGGCGGCCAGCACCTCGCGCGCCTCCGGAATCCCCAAAGGATGAGGCCGGTAGTCCGTGGACGCACTCCGGTGGAGGATCTCCGCCAGCTCCTCCTCAGGATAGGCCAGACCGACCCGCGTCGGGTTCGTCTCCGTGAGATCGATTACCGGCAATCCGCGAGCCGACCGCTCCGCCGTCGCGTGGGTAAGAGGGTTCAGCGGATGGTCCCAGGGCAGGCGGTGGGAGAGGCGGAGGGGCACGGTGGGAGTCTATAAGGAAGTGAGGGGATCGCCCGATCCTCGTCGTTCCTCCCTCCGCAAGAGAGTGAGGACCCCATGATCCAAGTCAATCTCAAAGAAGCCGAAGCCCATCTCGCCGAGCTGATCGAGGAGGCCGCCACAGGGCGGGACGTAGTCATCACCAGCGCGGGATTCAACGTCCAGCTCGTGCCTCTCCCGCGACCGAATCGCGAGCTGCCAGCCGGCCCCTGGACGGCGGAGCAGGAAGCCGAGCTGCTCCACGCCGTCGAGTTCTTCGAAGAGGTCGCCGAAGCTTCGTGGGCGTGAGCCCCTGAAGTCGCTCGGCCTACTGGAAGTAGCCCACCACGTCCAAAAGGAACTGGACCGTTCCCGTCGAGCCGTTACTTACTTTGATGGCGCCGCTGGAATCGAGCGGCAGATTGACGATCGCGTTGTTGGCCCGCGCGAAGGTCCCGGCGGGGAAGCTGATCGCGCTCGTCGCGGGCGCGCTGATGTCCGCGGCAAAGAGGTTCAAGGTGCCGGTGGCAGCCGGCCCGACGACTGTAATGTTCACCGCCAGCGCCTTGGCGGTCGACGGAATCCCGCAGGTGCCGCCCGTCACCACGAAAGTGCGGTCCGCGGACGGCTGAAGGCTCGGGCCGCCGTTCGGTCCGGCCGCGTTGCGGGTGTCGATCACGCGGCACGGAACGACCGTGAAGAAGCCGTGCTGAACCGGGACGCTCGGCGTGCAGACTCCCACGTTGGAAAGGGTTACGGAGTCGACAAACCAACCGGTCGCCACGATGCTGCTGTCGTCGCCTTCGTGCCAGCGCAGCTTCGTGGAGTTGGAGCCGGCGAACGACGACAGGTTGACGTTGACCTGCGTCAGCGCGCCGAGCGTTCCCCCGCACCAGGCCCGGCTGTTGCTGATCGGATTCGAGGACGTATTGCTGACGGTGCCGTTGTAACCACCCGCTGTAAATGCGGTGGCCGGCACCACCGACCAACTCGAGCCGCCGTTGGTCGAAATTTCGAGCGTCCCGGCGTCGAAGCAGGTGGTCGTGCTCTCGAAAGCGAAGGTATGCCAGAACGAGAGGGTAGAGCTCGCCTGCGTCGAGAACGCCGGCGATACCAGAACCCTTTCGGACGGGTCGGCCTCGCTGGCCGAGAACCAGGAGTGCGTGGGCGACTGCGACCGGGCCGTCGACAATGCCCAGTCGTTGGTCCCCGCGAGCACCGAGTGCGACCAGCCCGGATTGTCGAAGCCTCCGGCACCTTCGAAGGTCTCGTTCAGCGTGCTCGTGGCAGTACCCGTGGGCGCGGCGCTGCGGATCACGGAATTCGCGTCCTCGATCCCGTTCGAGGAATCGACCGCCCGCACGGCGTAGTAATAGGTCACGCCGCTCACCAGCGTTCCCGAGCTGTCGGTATACCCCGTGCCGGTGACGCCGGTGGCGAGTTGGTTCGCCGGCCCTGGCACGAAGCCGGGTGTCGTCGAGCGGTAGACGTTGTAGGTGACCGGTCCGGCGCAGACCGGCGACGCGGCCGTCCAGGCGAGCGTCAGGCCGCACGTCGCGGTGGCTGGATTGGTGACGCTCGTGAGGCCCGCGAAGCTCGGCGGCAGGGTGCAGGCGCCGGTCGCAGTGACCTGGACGCAGCCCGACGGGACGGACTCGCAGACGCCGGTGGCGTCGAGCCCCTTGACCTGGTAGGCGTAGGTGATGCTGCCCGAGACCGTACCGTCCGTATACGGAGAGCCGGCCACGGAGCTCGCGATGCGGCTGAAGGTGCCGGGACTGGCGCAGGTGCCGAGCGCCCGGTAGACGTTGAAAGTCGTCGAAGCCGGCGAGCCATCGGCCCAGGAAACCTGAACCTGGTTGGGGGCGGTCGCCAAGGCGGTGCCGATAGCCGGCGCTCCGGGCGGCGTGCAGACGGTGTCCGTCAGCTTCGCGGTCCAGATCTCCTCACGGCCGTTGCTCCGGCGGTCGGTCCAGGACGGGAAGAACTGGCCGGCGATGCCCGACAGGCTGTTGTAATCGCCGAACTGGTTTCCGTTATCCGCCCCGGAGATCGTCTCGTCCGTCTGGGCCGAGGTCACCTTGACGGCCGGCGACCAGGTGACGCCGTCGTCGAAAGAAGACTGGTGCCAGATGTCCACTTTCTTGCGACCGGCGTCGGCGACCGTGTCGTAGTAGACGATCTCCAGCGCTCCCGTGGCCTCATCGACCACCAGCCACTGGTTGAACTGATCGTTGAGCGATGCCTGATTGTTGATCATCACCGGCGCCGACCAGGAGCCGCCGCCGTTGGTGGAGCGCGAGAACCAGACGCGCGACTTGCAGGTCGACGCCACATTGGAGCCGGGTTCGGTGCACGCCGAGGTCAGGTCGCTCCAGGCAGCATAGACCAGATCCTTGCTCGCCGTGCGATAGGCGCCGCCGGAGACGTAGATGAGGAGCCGGCGGCTGTTCATGGCCGGCACGCCGACGTCGAAGCTGCCGAAGGTCGTGGCGATCTGCACCGGCGTGCCATAGGAGACGCCGCCGTTGGTCGACTTGACGACAAAAATCTTTTTGTTTCCCGTCGTGGGCCAGAAGCCGAACACGTCGCCGAAGGCATTGGTCTTGACGTCGGCGCCGATCGCCGTGCCGGTCGATTCCGCGCCGCTCACCTGGATCGCGGTCTGCCAGGAGCCGGCAGGCCCGGTGCGCCGGTTCATGAAGGCCGGGTTGCCGTTGTGCCAGATGGCGTAGAGGTTGTCCTTGAACGGCGAGGTCGCGCTGTGATCCACCCAGATGATCTGCTTGTCGGTGTTCGTCTGGGAGCCGGAGAACGTGGCGTCGAAGGTCCAGGTGGCACCGTTGTCGGTCGACTTGTAGGCCCGCATGTGGAGCACCGAGCCGCCGGAGTTGATGCCGATCGTCGTCGCCCAGGCCGTGCCGTCCGACGTCCACTCGACGGTCGGGTCGGAATGGAACGCGTCACCCGTCTGCAAGGGCAGGATCGTCTGCCCCCAGGTCACGCCGCCGTCGGTCGAGTAGAACTGCGCCTGGTTGCCGCTGCCCGAAATGTTGTTCGAGGCGCTGATGATCTTCATCGGGTCCCAGTAGTTGACCCGGATGTCGGACTCGCTGCGCGGCGCGGTCTGCACGCCCGAGATCCGCTTCTCGCCGGCGATCATCACCTTCCGGACGGGCGGCGCCACCTCGTCCTCATCCTCGGCTTCCGGACGCGCGTCCTTCTCCGGCGGACCGGGCACGAGATTCTGGTGAGACACCATCCACTCGCGCACCTCCTTGAGGACGAAGGGATAACCGCCCGTCGGGTCGGCCGCTGAATAGACTCCCTCGGGGTGCGCGCGGCGCCAGATCACCCGCAGCCACAGGGGGATGCGGATCTTGTCCTTGAGCTCGTCGGGCCGCAGCAGCGAGAAGTCCTGATTGGCGGCGATGAGGGCCTCGAGCGCGCTATGGGGCGTCACCCCGTCGGCCCGGAGCTGATCGGCGAGCGTGGGCCAGGAGACCGCGGCGCCCTTTCCGCTGGCAGGAAAGAGGAAGGCGAGGGCCAGAAGAAGGTTGAGCAATTTCTTCATAATGGTTGTTCTACCCGTGTCAAAGGCGGGCAGGGTACCACAACAATCCGCTCTCGTAAATTTTATTAGGACCGCGTTTAAGAGCGTCCTTGACTGCGCGGAGATCAATCCCGTATATCATCGCGGGAGGTCCTTGCTCCTGGAGGCAAACATGCGCCCGATCCCCGTCCTATTCCTCATCGCGCCGTTCCTCGCGTTCTCCCCCGTCTTCGCCGCCCCGGCCGCGACGCCGAGCCCGGCGAGCGAGGTGGGCGAGGTGGCGTTCGCCAACTCCGGCTCCGCCGCGGCGCAGGAGCCGTTCCTGCGTGGGCTCGCGCTGCTGCACAACTTCGAGTATCCAGATGCCGCGGAGCAGTTCCGCAAGGCGCAGGCGATCGATCCGGCCTTCGCCATGGCCTTCTGGGGCGAGGCCCTGACCTATACCCATCCGGTGTGGTTCCAGCAGGACGCGGACGCGGCGCACGCCGTTCTCGGCCGGCTCGGCGCGACTCCCGAAGCGCGGCTGGCGAAGGCGAAGACGGAACGGGAGCGGGACTACCTCCGCGCCGTGGAGGTCCTCTACGGCACCGGCACCAAGGACGAGCGGGATTTCCGCTACTCCGACGCCATGGCCGCCCTCCATCAGCGCTATCCGGACGACGTCGACGCCACGGCCTTCTACGCCCTCTCCCTCCTGGGCACGGCGCATCACGGGCGCGACTTCGCCATCTACATGCGCTCGGCCGCGCTGCTCGAAGAGGTCTTCCCCACGCACCAGCATCATCCGGGAGTGCTGCACTACCTCATTCACTCCTACGACGATCCGATCCACGCCCCGCTCGGCGTCCGCGCGGCGCGGCTCTACGGCAAGGTGGCGCCGAACGCCGGCCACGCCCTGCACATGACCTCCCACATCTTCGTGGCTCTCGGCCTGTGGGACGACGTCATCGCCGCCAACAACCAGGCGATGAGCGTCCTCAACCGGCACCGGGCGGACAAGGGACAGGGCCCCAAGACCTGCGGCCACTACGTGACCTGGCTGCACTACGCCTACCTCCAGGAGCGGCGGATCGACGAGGCCCGGCAGCAGCTCGACGCCTGCCGGCAAATGGCCTTGGAAATCCTGAGCCATCCCGGCCCCCTGCCGGCCGACGACTCGTTCCTCAACGACTACACGGAGATGCGCGTCTTCCATGCGCTCGAAACAGGACGCTGGAACACGGACGATCCCTTCGTGGTGCCGAAAGGCCCCTACGCCGGACAGCGGTTCACTCAAAGCTACGGCGAGGCGCTGCTGGCCGCGGGCGCCGGCGACCTGCCGGCGTTCCATGCCGCCGCGGCGAGGCTCCGGGGGCTGCAGAAGGATTACCTCGCCGAGATCGAGCAGAAAAAAGAGACCGATCCCAGCACCCGCCAGCGCGCGGAGATCGCGGTGCGCCAGATCGAGGCTCTCGAGCTGATCCGCGAAGGCAAGAAAGACGAGGGGATCGCCCGCTTGAAGAAGGAGGCGGAAGCCGAGGGCGCCATGGCGCTGGAGTTCGGTCCGCCGGCCGTGGAAAAGCCGACCTACGAGCTCCTGGGCGACGAGCTTCTCGCCCTGGGCCGCCATGCCGAGGCGGAGACGGCCTATCAGACGGCGCTCACCCGCGCCCCGGGCCGCACCCGGTCGCTCCAGGGTCTCCTGCGCGCCGAGCAGGCCCTCGGTAAAACCGAAGCCGCCGAGCGCACACAAAGCGTGCTCCAGCGCTACGTCCACAAGGAAGAGCCGGCGCGATAGGATGGCTTTCGCTCTTCACCCCACGCTGGCGAAAGACACGGTCGAGGTCACCCGCCTCCCCCTCTGCCGCGTGCTGCTGATGAACGACCGCCGTTTTCCCTGGTTGATCCTGGTGCCCGAGCGGGAGTCTCTCCGGGAGATCCACGAGCTGCCGGCTGCGGAGCGCTCGACGCTGATCGAAGAGATAGTCCAGGCGGGCCAGGTGCTCGTGCGTCTCTTCCAGCCGGACAAACTGAACACCGGCGCCCTGGGAAACCTCGTGCCGCAGCTCCACGTCCACGTCGTGGCCCGTTTCGCGACCGACGCCGCCTGGCCCGGCCCGGTGTGGGGCTCGGGCGCCGCCGTGACCTATTCCGAAGGCGATTTAAACGATCTACAGAACCGGCTCGCCGAGGCGTTCAACGGAGCCTGAATCAGGGTGCACGGGAAAGGCCTGCAGAAAAAGATCCGCGATGTGGAAGGCTTCTTTGGAAAGGTCTTCGAACGGATTGAACAGAAGGTTGGTGTTGATCGAGACGACCAGGTCGGCCTCCGGAAACAGTACGAAGAAGGACATCGCCCCGTTGGCGGTTCCTCCGTGATGCACCACGCGAAGGTCCCGGCCGCTCAGCGGCAGGTTCCGGTGTCCGCTCCGCCAACCCATGCCGTATCCGGCCCCGCTGTCCTTTCCATTTTTCAGCTTCTGGGGAGTCGTCAGTAGGATCAAGGTTTCCGGCCGTACGATTTTGCCTTGCAGCAGGGCATTCCCGATCCGGACCATTTCGGAGGATGTGGAGACGAAGCCTCCGGCGCTCCACTTGTTGCTGACGTTCATGGGAGTCGCCGGAACCGGATTCCCAAAGAGGCCAGCGATATAGCAGGTCACCAGCCCGGGCATTTCGGCAGGCCGCCGGTCCGGGCCAGTCCGTTGCAGACCCAGCGGATCAAAAATCCGATCCTTCATGAGCGTCAGGAAATCTGTACCGGAAGCCCCTTCGAGCGCTGCGCTCAACAGGACAAAGTTGTAGGCTGAGTAGGCGTACTGCGTGCCCGGCTCGAAAAGCAGGGGATCGCCCTGGAAGACCGTGATGGACTCCCGCACCGAGGAAAACGCGCGGGCGTTGTAGTACTCGGTCTTCATGTCGTAGTCCCGCAGCCCCGACAGATGTCCCGCCAGGAGACGCGGCGTGAGCGGGTACGCTTTCTCCGGAAAGTACGGGACGTAGGTCTGGATGGGAGCATCCAGGTCCAGCTTCTTCTCCTCGACGAGCTTCCCCAGAGCGAGAGAGGTCAGCGCTTTGGAAGTGCTGCCGAGGGGGAAGACCGAATCCGTTGTCAGCGGAGTCTTTCCTGTCAGATCCGAAACACCGAAGGCTTCAGCCCAGATCGTTTGACCCCGCCATCCCACGGCGATCGAGAGCCCAGGGATCTGCCGCTTCTGCATAAAGGCCCGCAGATCCTCCTGGGCGGCCTGGACGGGTGTCTTGGGAGGAACCGGAGAAGCCTTCGGAGCCGGCGCGGATTGAGCGACAAGGCCGGTGGCCAGGAAGAACGTGACAAGTTGGAGGCGCAGGTAAAATCGAAGTCTCATGAAAGCAGTCTACGTGCGAGCCGTCAATTGGTTTTGGCCTCGTTCCCCAGGGCTACGTGGCCGCCCGTTTCACGACCGATCCCGCCTGGCCCGGCCCGGTGTGGGGCTCGGGCGTGCCCGAGGAGTATGCGGCGGCGGATTTGGAGGAGATCAAAGCCCGTCTCGTTGAAGCCTTCACTGTTTAGCCCGGGGAGCCAGCTTCGAGGCCGGAAAAAATGACGTCGCTGCCACGAAGTCTTTAAAGTTCGGGCCAAAGGTCCGAGATCCCTAAGCCAGGTCAGCGGCCTGGGTTTCGGCCCATCCCCCGAATGCGCCCTGACGGGGCGCGATAAAATTCCCCACGCCACACAGGACTCTAGTTACCGTACCGTACGGGCGCGAAAGGTATCGCGGCCCTTCAGGCCGCACCTGTGTCGGCCCAACCAGTTACCCAGGGCCATGCCCTGGGCTTAGGAATCACGACCCGTTGGGCCGTCCTGAGATCGCCGACGAGCGCTCAAACCGCCAATGGAAGCCAAAACGGCCCACCGCGCGACCACTGTCCACGACACGTTCGCCGCCAAAACGGGGGTGGCGAACTCTGCGCGCTCTGCAAAGCTAACTACCAGGCTTCGAACTGAAGGCCGTCCACGTACTCAAAATGGCCGTCGCCGGTCACAAGGGTCAGACCGTGGCGGAGGGCGCAGGCAGCGATCCATATGTCATTCTCTGGAATCGGGCGGCCTTTCCCTTGCAGCAAGGCCTTGACGACACCATAACGAGCCGCGGTTTCCAAATCGTGAGGCGCCAAGGGGCAGACTTCAATCAGACGATAGATCCGGTCGCGGTTGGCCTCAGAATCACGGGACTTTTCGGCTCCGAAGAGGAGCTCGCCGATCACGGTCAACGAGAGAAATACCTCCATCCCGCCGCCTTGGCGGCTGCGAAGGTCTACTTTCTGGTTGAGCACTCGGATGGCGACGTTGGTATCGAGAAGGTACCTACCACTCATGGACGTCCACCCGCTCGCAACCGTCCTCGATCGCCTCCATCATCTCTTGAGCGGCTTCGTCGTCCAAGGTGCCGGCCACTTGAAGCAGATCCTCGACCGACGCTCCCTTAGGGAAAGCGGAAACGAGCGCATGGACCAGCTCGGCCGCCCTTCTCTGCTGAGGAGGGGAGAGCTGGTTCAAGTCGTTCAGGATCTGTGCTTTGACGGCTGGCATGACCACGCTGGTTTCGCCTCCTTGGCCCCTATTGGGCAGCGCCATTATACGCCTCTCCTCCTCCGCATAGCGCAGCCCATGGATTGGCGCCTGTTGTGCTATACCTGAGCGCCGCGGGCGCCCGCGGCGCTCTTCGTCTCCCCCAGGAAGCCCGGAACGGAACCTCTCATGATCAAGACTCAAGCCTATGCCGCCTACTCCGCCACCACTCCGCTCGCCCCCTGGAGCTTCGAGCGCCGCGATCCCGGCCCGCACGACGTCCAGATCCAGATCCTCTTCTGTGGCGTCTGCCCCTCCGACCTCCACACCGTCCGCAGCGAGTGGCCGGGCGTATGAAAGGATACATGTCCTCCCACCATTCCTACCCACGTCGCCGGCAGGTGCTCTTTTGGCTCCTGGTTGCAAACGTCATTGCCACGATCTTTCATTATGCCGATAACGTCTGTTACTTTCATCTCTACCCAGAACCTCCGTGGCTCAATGCCAAGTGGGTCGATGCCTTCTGGTTCGCGATGACTCCCCTGGCTGTCGTTGGCTACCTGCTGCTCAAGCGTGGCTTCATCCACCGGGGCTGCCTTGTCCTTTACGCCTACGCCGCAGCCAGTCTGCTGGTCCTCGGACATTACCGATTTGCGCCTTTCTTCTCCATCGCCCCGCGTATTCACTTCTTCATCTTGTTGGAGGCGGCGTTGGCCTTGGCGCTGATCGGCTACGTCGCGTGGATTCATAAGGGACCTCGGCCATCCTCTGGCTCTTGAAGATCGCGCAATCTCGAAAGCTTTGAAGCCCCGGGGACCTCTCGACCTCTTGACGCCCGGTCCAGGCTCATGCATGATCCACCCTCCATATGCCGGCCCGGCCGGCCTATAGCGCATACGAGAAGCGATATTACTGGAGAAGTAGAATGTCTACAGAGATGACGAGCTCACGAAGGCCGGCGCCCCAGGTCGAGATCGGGACGCAATGGACGCGTGCCTTGGAGATGGACACGCGGCAGCTCGTCGTCGAGGCCGGCAGGCAGCAGGCCCTGGCGCTGCCCTGCGGTATCCGGAATGCACGTTTCCATTTCGCGACTTCCCGCCCCGGCGCCCTGACCCAAGCTCCGACCCCGCAGCTCTGATTCTCGCGGGGCGTGCTTCGGCGCGACCCCTTCCCTGCCGCTACCAGCCGCATCTTTCCTCCCCGGTGCCGTCAATAGACGAAAACGTGCCATTGATCCATATGATGAGCTGTCGATCGATCGACAGCCCATCGATCCTTATTTCGGGCTATCCATCCATCGACAGCCCGTCGATCCTTATTTCGCGCCATCCATCGATCGACGGCCTGTCGATCCTTATTTTGGGCTGTCGATCGAACGATGGCTCATCGATCCTTATTTTTCTCTATCGATCGATAGATGGCCCATATATCCTTATTTCGCGCCATCGATCGATATATGGCTCATCGATCCTTATTTTGGGCCATCGATGCTTATTTTGGGCTGTCGATCCTTATTTGGGCTGTCCATGAGCCGGACGGGCCGTCGAACGGTACCTTCCTCCAAGTACAAAACACTCCTGAAGATGTGAAGCCCCTCCCCCAGATGGCGCCGGATTGGGTGCAGTTGTGCTATATCTGATGGCCGCGCGGGCGCCTCCGCTGCCTTCATCTCCCCCAGGAAGCCCGGAAAGGAACCTCATGAAGACTCAAGCCTACGCCGCCTATTCCGCCACCACCCCGCTCGCGCCTTTTGGCTTCGAGCGCCGCGATCCCGGTCCGCACGATGTCCAGATCCAGATCCTCTTCTGCGGCGTCTGTCACTCCGACCTCCACACTGTCCGCAACGAGTGGCCGGGAACCGTGTATCCGATGGTGCCCGGCCATGAGATCGTCGGCCGGGTGACCGCCGTCGGCTCCGGCGTATCGTCGTTCAAGGTAGGAGATCTTGCGGCCGTCGGCTGCCTGGTGGACTCCTGCCAGCACTGCGCGAGCTGCGCCGAGGGCCTCGAGCAGTATTGCGAGAACGGCTTCACCGGTACCTACGGCGGCGTCGAAAAAGAGACCGGCCAGCCCACGCGCGGCGGCTACTCCGAGAGGATCGTCGTCACCGAGAAGTTCGTCCTCCATCTCTCGGACAAGCTCGACCCGGCCGCCGCTGCTCCCCTGCTCTGCGCCGGCATCACGACCTGGTCGCCGCTGCATCACTGGAAGGTCGGCCCAGGGCAGAAGGTGGGCGTCGTGGGCCTCGGCGGCCTGGGTCACATGGGGGTCAAGCTCGCCCACGCCCTCGGCGCGCACGTGGTGCTATTCACCACCTCGCCCGGCAAGACGGAGGACGCGCGCCGCCTCGGAGCCGACCAGGTCGTGATCTGGAAGAACGAGGAGGACATGGCCAGGCACGCGGGCAGCTTCCACTTCATCCTCAACACCGTCTCCGCGCCCCACAATCTGGACGCCTTTCTGCTGCTCCTGAAGCGGGACGGCGTGATGGTCCTCGTCGGCGCCCCCGGCGAGCCGCACCCCTCCCCCACCCCGTCCAACCTGATCATGGGCCGGCGCTCCCTGGCCGGCTCGGTGATCGGCGGCATCCAGGAGACCCAGGAGATGCTCGACTTCTGCGCCGAGCACGGCATCGTCTCCGACGTCGAGATCATTCCGATCCAGCGGATCAACGAGGCCTACGAACGCATGCTGAAAAGCGACGTGAAATACCGCTTCGTCATCGACATGGCCTCGCTCGGCCACGAGGGCGGTAACGGGTAATTATTGCGCGTAGCTCAACCCTCAACGCTCGCCTCGCGCGCGCGGCTGCCCAGCCAGAGCAGCAGCGCCGCGAGGGTGCACGCGGCCGGGCAGACGAGCAACGCATACCGCATCTGCTCGGGATGAAGGGCGACGCCGAAGCGGTCGTTGAGCTTGCCGATGAGGGGAGATCCGAGGCCGTAGGCCAGAAGATTGACCGTCGAGAAAAAGATGCCGATGCCGAGCCCGCGCAGATGCGGGCCGGAGATCTCGTGCAGATCGGCGGAGGCGGGCGCGAGCCACATCAACGCGAGGCCGTATAGAAAGACGTTCAGGATCACCAGCAGGAGGATCTGGTTGCTGAACAACAGCCCGAGCCAGAGCGGAACCGAGACCAGGGCCATCTTGGCGCTGAAAGCCAGGCGGCCTCCAGGCCCACCGCGACGGAAGCGGTCGGACAGATAACCGCCGAGAATGATGACCGGTACGCCGACGACGATCGACATGATTCCCGCCCAGCCGCCGATCAGCGCCAGGCTCATGCCGTGGACGCGAATGAAGAAGGTCGGCACCCAGATTCCGAGATTGTTCGAGGCGAGCCCGAACAATGCATACCCTGCGTACAGGTAACGCAGGGGCACCGAGCGGAACAAAACCTTCCAATCCTCACGGCCATAGCGAACGGCCGCCACCTCCGTGCGTCCGCGCGGAGGCTCACGCAGAAAGAAGACGACGGCGGCGAGGGCGAGCCCCGGAAAACCCAACAGGTAGAAGGCCCACCGCCAGCCGTGGTGCTGCCCGATCCAGCCGCCGAGAAAGAAAGCGGCGCCGCTGCCGATGGCGACTCCCGAGGAGTAGACCCCCTGGACGGTCGCACGAATGCGGGGCGGAAAGAAATCGCTCAGCAGCGACAGCGCCGCGGGTCCGAGCGTCGCCTCACCGACGCCGACCATGACCCGGCAGAAGAAGAGGGTCCAGAAGCTGTGGGCGAAGCCGGTGAGGCCGGAGAAGAGGGCCCACACCGCAAGGCCGCCGGCGATGAGGTTCTTGCGCACCACGCGGTCGGCGAGACGGCCGAAGGGAACGCCGAGCAGCGTGTAGAAGATGACGAACGACGTCGTCCCGAGGAGCGCGAGCTCCAGGTCGCTGAGCGCCATCTCCGCCTTGATCGGCGTGAACAGGATGTAGATGAGCGACCGGTCGAGGAAGTTGAGAACGTAGACCAGGGTGAGGACGGCGAGTGCGTACCATGAGTACGCCGGCACCCCCTGCCAGCCCGCGTGGGACTCGCCTTCGATGCTCGTTTCCGGGCTGTTGGGCATCTGCACACTCCTCCGACTGGGGCCGCCGATTGGCGGGCAGTATAGCGGAGGGCGGGATCGGGAACCGAGGTTAGAATGGGGCGGCTCGCTTCCCTTCAACCTTTCCTGGAGGAGAAACCCCATGACGACCCGCACCCTGCTTCGCCGCCGGCTCCCGTTGCTCTCCGTCCTGTGCCTCTGCTGCTTCGTCTCCGGCCTCTCCGCCCAGGACGCGGAGAAGGTGAATCCGAAGATCGTCAAGCTCAAGCTCGAAAACGAGCACGTGCGGGTGCTCGAGGCCTTGAGCAACCCGGGCGACAAGGAGCTGATGCACTCCCATCCCGCCAACGTCGTCTACGTGATCCAGGGCGCAAAGCTCCGCATCACCACCGGGGACGGCAAGACCACCGAGGTGGAGCTCAAGACCGGCGACACGCTCTGGCGCGAGCCCCTGGTCCACTCGGCCGAGAACATCGGCACGACCCAGTTCCACGCCATCATCGTCGAGCTCAAAAAGCCCTGATCGGCGTGAGATCCGTCGACAGGATGCGCCCCGAGCCGGTGTCAGGCCAGCCGGTCCAGAAGCTCGCGGGCTTCCTGGAGGTCGCGGGTTTCGAATCCCTCGGTGTAGGCCTGGTAGACGGCAGCGAGAACCGGTAGGGCCTCATCTCCGCGGCCCTGCTCGGCGAGGAGGCTCCCCAGGCTGGTCGCCGCGCGCAGCTCGAAGGCGCGGGCCCCCTGGTCGCGAGCGATGTCGAGCGCCTTCCGGAAGGAGCGCTCGGCCGCGCCGGCGTCTCCTGAGGCGCGAAGGAGCTCGCCCTCGAGGCGGAAGATCTCGGCCTCGAAGGAGCCGCCGAGCCGGCTCTCCGGCAGGACCAGGATCTCGCGGACGGTGGCGAGCCCCTCAGCCAGCTTCCCGGCCGCCAGATGGGCTTCGATCAGGTAGGAGTGAAGGTATCTCCGGGTCACCCGCGCCCCCAGGGCCTCATGGAGGTCAAGCCCTCTCTGGATCTGCGCCGTCCCATCCGCCAGCTCGCCGCGTTGGCAGGCGGCCCACCCCAGCCCGACATGGGCGAAGGCACGGAGCAGGGCGAACTCCTGCTCGTACGCCAGCCCCCTCAATCGCTCCGCCACTCCGGCGACCTGCTCGGGGCTCCGCAGCTCATGCCAGAGCATCATCTCGAAGTTCAGGGCCACGCCGAGCAGGAAGGGCGCATGGAGGGTCTCGACTGTGGCCAGCACCGCGTCCCGCTTGCGCACCGCCGCCGCCGGCCTGCCGAGGATGCAGAGCACCCAGAACTGATAGATATGCGGCATCAGGCTGGATTCCTGGCCGAAAACCTGGGCGAGCTCGGGGAGCAGGTTGGGCTCGAAGAGCGCCGTCGCCTGCTCGGTCAGGGTCAGGAGCTCGGCGAACCGGCCTCTTTCGAAAGCCGTCTGCGCTCGCGCCGAGCAGCCGATGAAGATCTGCACGGGAGTCCTGGCGAGACGGGCGATTTCCTCGGAGAGATCGATCGTGGGCTGGCAGTCTCCGCGCAGGAGGTGATAGGCCCACAGGGCGTAGAGCGAGGGAATGAGCCGCTCGTGGTCCCCGAGCTCCCGGCAGAGGGCGACGTACCGGCCGGCGTTGGCGCCGACCTCCGGAGCCCCCCAGCCCTTGATCGCCGGAAGGACGGCGCCGAGCACGGAGCGCAAGGCGAGCTCCCGCTCCAGCCGCTCCGGCGCCGCCGGCAGGGCGAGCAGCAGGTCGAGGGCCCGGGTCAGGTGGCTCACCGCCTCCAGCGCGGCCGAACGCTGGACGGCGCGCTGGCCTGCCTTCAGGAGATAGTCGACCGCCTCCACCCAGAGGCCGCCGTGCTCGCAGTGGTAGGCCATCAGCTCGAGCTCGGCCTCGGCCACCGCCGGGAACTCCTCCTGGAGCAGGCGGACGAGCCGCCGGTGGAGCTGCTGGCGATCGGCCGCCAGCAGCGACAGGTAGGCGGCGTCCTGGATCAGGGCGTGCTTGAAGACGTAGCGCGCCCGCGGCGCCGGGCCGCGGCGGTAGAGGATCTCGGCCTGGAGGAGCTGGCCGAGCGCGTCCCGCAGGGCGGCCCCCTTGATCCACGAAAGGGGCTCCAACTGCTCCAGGGTGAAGGCGCGGCCGATGACCGCCGCGAGCTGCGCCACCGATTTGGCCTCCCCGAGACGGTCGAGGCGCGCGAGCAGCCAGCCGCCGAGCGTGAGGGGGATGCCGGCCGGGGCGTCCCCTTCCAGCACCGTCTTGGTCAGCTCCTCGACGAACAGCGGGATGCCGTCGGTCCGCGCGGCGATCTCCCGCCGCAGCTCGGCGGGCAGCCGCCTTCCCTCGCTCACCCGCTCGATCAGCTCCTTGACGTGAGCCTCGCTCAAGCCCGCCAGGTTGAGCTGGGTGACCGAGGTCTGGTGCCGCCAGGGGGGCGAGAACTCGGGCCGGAAGGTGGCGACGAGCAACAGGGGGAGCACGGAGATCTCGCCCAGCAGCAGGTCGAGCAGATCGAGCGTCGAGGGGTCGATCCAGTGCAGGTCCTCGATCACCAGCACCAGCGGGTGGCGCTCGGCCATGGCGCCGAGGAGCGCCAGGACGGCGGCGAGGGTCCGCTTGCGCCACGCCTCGGGACTGAGCACCAGGAGCGGGTAGCGCCCCTCCGTGGGCAGCGAGAGCAGCGCGCCCAACAAGGGAGCGTAGTCCGGCCGGGGGAGGCCGTGCTCGTCGAGAATCTCCTCGAGCCGCTGGAGCCTCTCCTCGCCGGAGCTCTCGGCGCCGTCCCCTGGGCCGAAGAGCGTCCGTGAGAGGAGTAGGACGATGGGCGCGAGCGGCGTGTTCTGGGCGAACGCCGAGCCGTGGGCGGTCAGCCACACCGGCGCCTCGGCCTCGAGGTGCTCGGCCAGGGCCCGCACCAGGCGCGACTTGCCGATGCCGGCCTCGCCGGCGATCAGCACGGCCTGGCCCGATCGCGAGCGGGCCAGATGGAAGCGGTCGAGGAGGATCTGGAGCTCGGACTCCCGGCCGACCAAAGGGTGTGACAGGTCGCTTTCCCGGCTCCCGGGCTCCACGGAAGAGCCGAGCTCGTACACGGCGACGGTCGCGTCGAGGTCCTTCATGTGGACGGCGGGGAGGGGCTGGGTGGAGAATCGGCGTCCGAGCAACTGGCGGCTCGCCGCGCTCAACCCGATGTGCCCGGCCGTGACCTGGGCCTGCACCGCCGTGGCGATGTCGAAGGTGTCGCCGGGCTGGAGCGCCGGGCCGCTGGAGGGGCGGGTCACCACCACGGCGGGCCCGGTGTGCAGGCCCGCGCGTACGGCGAGCCGGTGGGCGGCGGCCGGCAGGGCGGCGAAGCGTTTCTGGAGCTCCAGCGCCGCCCGGACGGCCCGCTCGGCGTCGTCCTCATGCGCCCGCGGATACCCGAAGCAGAGCCACAGCATCCGGTTGAGGACGGCGCCCAGGGAGCCGGAGAGCTCACGGCAGACCTGCCGCCCCAGCTCCTCGAAGGCGGTCGTGGCCTCGGAGAGAAGCTCGACGTCGAGCGCACCCGTCTGTCCCGCGGGCCCCGCGGGCCGGCCCGTCTGGACCAGCGCGCAGCAGACGATCGTGACGGTCCGCCGCTCGCCGCCGCTCTGCCGGGGCTCTTCGCCGGAAGCGGGCCGGAAGGCGGGGCGCGCCACAGGCTCGGCGAGGGTGACGGCGGAGTCGTCCAACCTGGGCGGCGCCTGGAGGCGGACCGCTCCCTCCAGGGCCGCGAGCACCTCGGCCGCGGACCGCGGGCGGTCCCGCGTCTCCTTCCGCAGCAGCCAGGCCACGAGATCGCAGATCTCCTCCGGGATGGAGGGGTGGGACTCCCGGAGCGGCGGGACCTCATGACGCACCACCTTGGCGAGCGACAGCACGGGGGTCTCGGCCCGAAAGGGCGACTCGCCGGTCAGCATCTCGTAGAAGAGCGAGCCCAGCGAGAACAGATCGGAGCGCTCGTCGAGAGGGAGCCCGCGCACCTGCTCGGGGGACATGGCGAAGCAGGTGCCGAGGAGGACGCCCGGCATCGAGCCGGTCAGGTCCTGGCTGTCCGCCTCCTCCTCGCGCGGGATTTTCTTGGCAAGGCCGAAGTCGAGGATCTTGGCCCGGCCGGAGGAGCCGACGATCACGTTGCTGGTCTTGAGGTCCCGATGGAGGATGCCGTGCTCGTGGGCCTCGGCGAGCCCCTCCGCGATCTCGCGGCAGAGCCGGACGGCGCGCGCCGGAGGCAGGGCGGCCTCCTCGTCGAGCAGACGGCGGAGCGTCCGGCCCTCGACGAGCTCCATCACGATCCAGTCGCCGTCCGCCCCCTCCAGGATGTCGTAGACCTGGACGATCGCCGGATGGTTCAGACGCGCCACGGCCCGCGCCTCGCGCCGCAGGCGTTCACGGCCCTGGTGCAAGGTCGCGTCGGCGCGGATCTGCTTCAAGGCGACCCAGCGTTCCAGGCGCTCGTCCCAGGCGCGCCAGACCTCCCCCATACCGCCGCGGCCGAGCAACTGGTCGAGCCGATAGGGTCCGAGCCTCTCCGGAGGCTCCGGTCCCCGATCCTGAGGTTGCATGCGAAAATGATATACGAAATCTCAGTCGAGCGCATGAGACAAGGCTTGAGCGCCAGCGCCCACGGGAGCCTCCGTGCCCGGCGCCCCAGCGACCGACTGAGGTGTGGCGATCGCAGAGCGAGCCGAGAAGAGCCTGGAACCTGTTCTGGCAGCTCATTCCTTCCTTGTCCCATATTCCTCCAAGCACTTGCCCAAGGGGTTGCCCTCGTTGTAAATGCAGATGCAGAAGCGCTCGCAGGCCTCGGGGCGAGCATTATTGGCGCATCCGTTCGTGCACTCTAGCTGAGAATTGCCAGGGCGGATGTCGTACACAAAGTTGTTGATGACGATCACTGCAACGACGACTGCGACGGCGCATCCAAAAAATACCCAGGGAAACTTGCCGGACATCTTCTGATTTGGCGTTGTACCGACGTCGCTCGATGATGCAAGAGGCAGAACGTATTTCAACCGCGCATAGTCCCACCACAGCAAATACAAGTTTGCCAACAGCATGAGCGTAGTGATGCGAGTGCCTTCAAAGCGGGTGGCATAGGTCAAAACACAAATGTTGAGGATAATCGGCAAATAGAGAAGCGCTCCCAGTAGCGTCGTCCTTGGAATGAGCAACAGCAGCGCCGCCATCAGTTGGCTCACGCCGATAAACCTGTAGTAAAAGCCGGTACGGTATAACGCGTCAAAATAGTGGCCCAGCGGATGATTGGAGGGTAACGCGGTAAACCGCTCTCCCATGACTTTTACTATGCCCGAAGAGATAAACCCCAGAGCCAGTGCGAGGCGGCAAAAGACGGCGAAGTAGCGCAACCATCGATTGCGCCTGCATTGGTCGTAGAGATGGTCAAGCTTTGCAAGCAGGTTCATAAGATCAAAATCAAATGGTTGTGGCGTCGGCACAACCGGGTGCAAAGCCGTTCTATCTCCTTCTTTTGATGTAGGTTACCGCTGAACTGTATTCGCGTCAATGCCATGTACGTTGGGAGCCCTGCCCCTCTCTCCGGCCGGCAAAGTCTCGAGCGGCGTTCCTCAGGGTTTCCGCAGCATCTGATCCACCTCGCTGGTCAACGTCTCCATCTCCATGCGAATGGACTCCACCTGGGCGATGGCAGCCGTCACCGAGGCCACGTGCATGAGGAGCAGGAGGTAGGCGAAGGAGGGGATGAGCAGGAGCGCCGCGACACCCGTGATCGCCCAGCGCAGACCCTTGACCGACTGCTCCCGGCTCTGCGCGGCGGCCCACCGCAGGCCTTTCGTGGGACGCGCTCCGTGGCCCGCGAGCGCGGTCAGGTCCGCGAGCAGCGGCGAATCGAGGAGGGTGCCCCGCAGGCAGCTCGCCCACGGCTCGCCGGCGTCCAGGCGCTCCGCGCCCAGCGCGAGCGCCGCCGCCAGCCGGGGCACCGGCTCCCGCCGACGGACGCGGCGCAGGGTTTCGTTCGCCGGCAGGCCGGCCGCCTGCTCGAAGGCCAGCGCGTCGAGGAGCCGCGCCCGGCTGGCGTGAATGGCATGGGCGCGCAGGAACGGCAGGTACAGCCGGAGATCCTGGAGGAACGCGGCCCCTCGCTCCCGGCCGAGGAACCCGGCGAAGGCCACCACCAGCGCGACTCCCACGAGCAGGAACGACCCACCCAGCGCCAGCCACAGGTTGCGGAAGCTCTCGAACTGACGCAGGGCGGGCGGCACCTCCCAGTTCGGCGGCAGGTGCTCCATGCTCTTCCGGATCATGCCCGGCACCATGACGAAGGACAGGTAGAAGGTCGTAAGGCAGAGGCCGGCGAGAACGAGGGCCAGGCCCTCGATCCGGTGCCGCGTCTTTTTCAGCGCGCCGTCCGTCGCCGCCTGCGCCTCGGCGTTGGCCCGGAGGGCCGCCTCGACCTCCACGGACTTCGCCTGCGAGCCCCGGATGGAAGCGGCGGTGATCTCGAGCCCGAGCCGGTCGAGGGCGACGTCGAGCGGCTCCCCCTCGTTGAGGAGCGAGAGCTCGGCGTCGAGCTGCCGCGCCGTCCTCCGGGGCAACGACTGCCGGGGCAGGGCCACGAGCGCCTGGGCCACCCCGAAGCCCACCGCCACGAGGTCCGCCAGCGCGTTGACCGCCGTCGCGGGGAGCCGCGTCCGGCCGCCGGAAATCGCCGGGAAGCTCATCGTCCATCTCCCAGGGCGAGATCGAGGCGATCTCCCTGAGGCCCGGCGAGCGTCACCGCCGAGCGGCCGATGCGCACGACCCGGAAGCCCGAGATCGTGCCTCCCTCGCGCACCGCGTGCCCCGAGATGAGCGCCACGGATTGTGCGCCGGCGGAGATCCCCTGAAGACGGAAACCCGGGTTCTCCGGTCTGGCGACCCTGCCGCCGCCAGAGCCGCCGCCTGCGAGGCGATCGAAGGGATTGGGCACTCCTTTCGCCAAGCGGACGACCGGGCGCGAAGGCGTGGCCTTCTCGTCCGGCCGCAGGAAGCTCTGCCACTTGGGAGGCGGCGGCTCCTGGCCTCTACTGCCAACGGCATCGCCGGCCGTCTGGGCCGGATCGGAGGCGGCCGCCGGGACGGCCGCGCCGCGGAAGCCCCGCATCATCAGGATGAGCCCCCCGGCGGCGACCACGAGCCCGGCGGCGATGAGCGCGATCCTCCTGGCGGACATGTCAGGTTCCCTCCTTCGCCGCCGCCCGGATGGCGGTGATCTCCAGGGTGAAGGCAATCTTCCCCGGCCCCTGCCGGGAGATGGACAACGACCGCACCCGGGCCGCGTCCGGCCAGCTCTCGATCGTCCCCAGGGCGTCGAGCAGCCGGTCGAAAGGTCCGGTGCCCGCGAAGGTCCGCTCGAAGGCCGCGGCTCCGGGCACCTTGAACTTGGGCACCGGCTTCCAGTCGCTCGACGCGGCCAGCTCAAGGCCCAGCTCGGCGAAGGACTCCTCGATGCGCCGGCTGAAGGCGGCGGCATCCGTGCCCTGGGCCACCCGCTCCTGCCGGAGACGCGCGACGATCCCGGCCAACTGCGCCTTGCGCGCCGCGAGCCCGGCCTCGCCGCCCACCTGCCGGAGGACCTTCCGGGTTGCCGACGGCTCGCGAGGATCGCGACCGGCCGCCAGGGCCGTACGCATCGTGTAGAGGCCGGTCCCCAGCAGCAGGACGGATCCTGCCAGGATCATCGCGGCATAGCGCCAGACGGTGCTCATGGTGCCCCCTGGGACGCGGCGGCCGGTGCTTCTTGCACCGCCGCCCGGAAGACCTGATGCAGACGTGGGTTGTGGCGATCGGTGCCCGGCGCTCCCCACGAGAGGTTGGCGAGCTCCGGCGAACGTTCGAGGGCCTGGCGCAGAAGCCCGAGCCGCGCCTCGGGCGCCGACCCCGTGGCCGAGGCCTCCAGCTCCAGGGCGCCTTCCTTGATCTGGAGACGTTCCCAGCCGGTCTCCAGCGGGGCGATGCGGGCCAGGGCGGCGACGGACCCCGCCACCCGCGGCCAGGGCGCCGTGCGGCCGGCCAACTCGGTCCGCAGCCGCTTCGCCTCCTCGACCAAGGCTCCGATCTCCCGCAGCTCCGTGACCAGCCGCGCGTCGCCGGCCGCCTGGGAAGCAAGCGCCTGGGTCCGCGCCCGGCTCCCCCACGCCAACCGCAGCCCGGCCGCCATCGCCAGGACGCCCAACACCGCTAGAAACATGGCGACGTGGGTGGCGCGGCGGGCCCACGCGAGGCTCGCCCGCCGCCGTTCGCTACGCGGGCTCACCAGCCGGGTCACGGTGGGGCGCAGCGCCAATCGCCACGCGAGAGCGCAAGCCGCCGGAAGGGGCTCGCCGGACTCGATCAGGACCGAGCCGGCCTTCAGGCCTTCCTCGGCCAGGAGCTGATCGACGACGAAGGCCGGCTCCGTCCCGCTCGCCGCGAGCAGATCGGCGGCGAGCGGCTCGATCGTGGAGGCGCCGCAGGCCGCCACCAGCCAGGTTCCCTGGGAGGTAGGCTGCGCCGCGACCGACGGCTCACTCAGGCGTGGGTAGCCGTCCGCGAAGAGCGCCGCCAGAATCTCTCCCTCGCCCGGCACTCCCGGATGGTCCAGGACCGCGACCTGCGCCTCCTCCCCCGCCCCCGTCCCCGCGCCGAGAAGGACACGCACCTCTTTCGGCCGCACCTGGAGGTCTCGCAGCGCCTGCCGGGCGAGCGCCACGAGATTGACGCCCTCGGAAACGACGGTCCACGCGGCGAGCCCTCCCCGGCCGTCGACGGCCACCGCGGCCGCCTGCCCGGCGAGGCTCAGGTCGAGGCCGACGGTCACCGGCGAGCGCTTCCTGGAGGCTTTCACCGGGCACCTCCGTCGAGACCCTGTAGACCCTCGACGTCGAGCACCCGGGCCGTCTCGGCCGGAGTCGTCACGCCTCGCCGCACGAGGTCCCGGGCGGAGTCGAGGAGCGAGCGGAAGCCGTTGTCCCTCGCCACCCGCCGCAGCTCGCCGGGGTCCGCCCCCTGGCGCACCAGGGAGGCGAGGGAGGGGTTCATCGTCACCGCCTCATAGAGGCCCGTGCGCCCCTTGAGGCCGCTGCCCTCGCAGGCAAAGCAGCCTTCTCCCCCGCAGAAGGGGCAAACCCGGCGCAGGAGCCGCTGCGACACGGTGAGCCGGGTGATCTGCGCCAGCAGCGACCGGTCGGCGCCCAGTTGGGCGAAGCGGTCGAAGGCCTCCAGGGCGCTCGCGGCATGGACC